>Ga0233431_1000843_pt1 | contig 60513 bp, 55 predicted proteins | sample SI_118_April2016_FD_179867 | JGI IMG/M metagenome (GOLD analysis project Ga0233431, IMG submission 179867) | Seawater microbial communities from Saanich Inlet, British Columbia, Canada - SI_118_April2016_200_MG | ecosystem: Environmental > Aquatic > Marine > Inlet | place: Canada: British...
CGCAGCGGCGACACGGTGTCGCGCGGGGGTCTGTCATGGCGTTGACCCCGCGCCTGGAAATGCGCCAAAGCCAATCGCTGGTGATGACGCCGCAGTTGCAGCAGGCGATCAAACTGCTGCAATTCTCCAACGTCGAACTTACCGCCTACGTGGAAGACGAACTGGCGCGCAATCCTTTGCTGGAAAGCGAAGACGGCGCGTCAGATGGTTCTTCCGATGGAGACGAACAGGCCGGTGAAACCACCGCCGATGGCGAGGCCGAAACCGAGGGGCTTCAATCCATTGATTTCGAGGGGGCACAGGATATCCCATCCTCCGAAACCATGGATATGGATGTCGACTACGACAATCTGTGGAACAACGATAGCCCGTCGGATGCCGGGCAATCGGATGACGCGCAATCAAACACCGGGTCATCGGATGCCGGTCACGAGGGGCTTTCCGACACAGCGTTTTCCGAATGGGGCGCGCGGGGTGGCGGGGGGTTCGATCCCTATGAAACGAGCCTCGAGCAAAGGATGGCGGGCGAGGAAACGCTTCGCGATCATCTGATCGGCCAGTTAAACGTCGAACTGGCCGATCAGGCAGACCGGGTGATCGGCTTGCACCTGGTCGACCGTCTCGACGAGGCGGGATATTTATCCGGCGATCTCGCGTCGGTCGCCGAGTTGTTGGGTTGTTCCGTCGAGCGGGTTGAAAAGACGCTCATGGTGCTCCAGCATTTGGACCCGCCCGGCGTTTTCGCCCGCAGTCTGGCTGAATGTCTGGCCCTTCAGTTGCGCGAACTTGACCGCCTCGACCCGGCCATGCAGGCTTTGCTTGATAACCTTGAATTGTTGGGCAAGCACGATATCAACGGTCTGATGCGGGTTTGTGGCGTCGATCACGAGGATCTGGTCGAAATGGTGGCCGAGGTCCGGGCGCTTGATCCGAAGCCTGCGATGGCGTTCGACAGCGCCGTGGCGCAACCGATCACGCCCGACGTGATCATGCGCCCGCTTCCCGGCGGTGGCTGGAGCATCGATTTGAATACCGAGGCTCTTCCGCGCCTGATCGTTAACAACCGCTACCATGCGAGAGTTAGCGAATCTGCGCGCAAAAAAGAAGACCGCCATTACATCGACGAGTGTTTCCAGTCGGCCAACTGGCTGGTTAAATCGCTTCATCAAAGGGCGACCACGATTTTGAAGGTTTCGACGGAAATCGTGCGCCAGCAGGATGGTTTTTTCGCCCACGGGGTTCAGGCCCTCCGGCCTTTGGTTTTGAAGGATATCGCCGACGCCATCGAGATGCACGAAAGCACGGTCAGCCGCGTAACGTCGAACAAGTACATCGCAAGTCCGCGCGGAATTTTCGAACTGAAGTACTTTTTCACCCCAGCTATCGCCAGCTCGAAGGGTGGCGAGGCATATTCGGCGGAATCCGTTCGACACCGCATTCGGGCGCTGATTGAAGCAGAACCCCCGAAAGGGGTGCTGTCGGATGACAAAATCGTTGATATTCTGACCGCCGAGGGTATGGACATCGCCCGGCGCACGGTTGCAAAATACAGGGAGTCCATGGGCATCCCGTCGTCGGTTCAACGCCGCCGACAAAAGTCCAGCGGGCTTTGAGAACCAATGGAAAGGGGAAGCCCGTTGTTGGTATTGACTCTGTGGCCGAGTGTCACTAGGTTCCGGGCCTTCTGCGAAAACCACGGCGACCGATGTGTGGCCATTGCGACAGACCGAAAAACGACCTATCTGAAATAGTGAGCCATATTGAACGGTCGCAAGACCGTCGGACCTGACACGGCAGGATACATTTTTTCATGGAAATTACAGTCAAAGGCAAAAACCTTAACGTCGGCGACTCCCTTCGCACCCACGTTGAGGAAAACCTTGATTCCGACGTGAAGAAGTACTTCGATCGCGCTCTTCACGCGACGGTTCTTTTCTCGCGCGAGGCCCATCTTTTCCGGGCCGATGTAACGGTTCACGCCGGGCGCGGGATGACCATGCAGGGCAAATGCTCGGCCGACGAAATCCATGCGGCTTTCGATGGTGCGCTGGATCGCATCACCAAACAGCTTCGCAGATACAAACGGCGCCTTCGCGACCATCATAAAGCCCGCGGAGCCGAAGAGACGCTTTCGGCGCAGCAATACGTTATCGCGCCCGGTGCCGAAGACGAAGAAGTCTCGACCGACGCCCAGCCGACCATCGTCGCCGAAATGGAAGCCGAGATCGATACGATCACCGTCAGCGAGGCGGTGATGCATATGGATTTGGCCGACTCGCCGGTTGTCATGTTCCGCAATCGCGCGCACGGCGGACTGAACGTCGTTTACCGCAGGCCCGATGGAAACATCGGCTGGATCGACCCGCGGGGAATGCGAGAAGGGTAGGCCGGTCCCATGGAAATATCCGATCTGATGACGACCGAGGGTGTCGTCTCTGGCTTGCGCGCGACCAGCAAGAAACATGCGTTGCAGGAGCTGGCCAAGCGTGCGGCGGGAATTTCGGGAATGCACGAACGTGCGATTTTCGACGTGTTGCTGGAACGCGAGCGCCTGGGGACGACGGGCGTCGGAAACGGGATCGCCATTCCGCATGGCAAATTGCCCAATCTGGAAAGACTTTACGGCCTGTTTGCGCGCCTGGAAAAGCCGGTCGATTTTGATTCCATCGACGAACAGCCGGTTGATTTGATTTTCCTGCTTCTGGCCCCGGAATCGGCTGGGGCGGACCACTTGAAGGCGCTGGCGCGCGTTTCACGTCTGCTTCGCGACAAGGACGGCTGTGAAAAACTGCGTGGCGCCGATAGCGCCGAGGCGTTGTACGCGCTTCTAACCCAGTCTACGACGACGCGCGCGGCATAGCACCCGTCCCCCTCCTAGTGCACGCTAAGGGGATCGAGGTCGTTGTGGCGGACGGTGGCCATGGCGATATCCCGGTTGGGGGCCGTAGCCAATTTTTCGCCATCGGCGGCATGGATGGCGTAGGCAACCGTGCCGTTTAGGACCGTCGGCTTTACGTAAGCCAGTTCTTCCAATCCCAAAGAAGCAAGATCGCTGGCCGACAGGCTGCGAAGAATCCTCGCGGCCGGTGTGGCGCCGGAATTCCTGTTTTCCTTCATGACCATCCTCCTTTCTTGCGTTCGCGTATCCATTTTTCGAATATGAAAGTCCGAAACTACTTTTCGCGTTCCACATCGATGGTTTTCGGAACTTTGGATGGTTTTGACGCGGAACCGGGTTCGATTTTAATGGTTCGCGCCGTGGGCTCTGGCAGTTCGCGCACGAGTTCAACGTGCAGCAATCCGTTGTCCAGCGAAGCACCCTGGATTTCGATGCCTTCGGCGAGGACAAAGCTGCGTTGAAACTGGCGTGAGGCAATTCCGCGATGCAGGTAGACACGCCCGGTGTCGTCTTCGTTGTTGCGCCCGCGAACAATAAGCTGGTTGTCTTCGACCGTGACTTCCAGATCGTCCATGGCAAAGCCCGCGACCGCCAGCGTTATGCGCAGCGAATTTTCACCCGTTTGTTCGATATTGTAGGGCGGATAGCCCTCGTGCGAGGTTTTCGAGACGCGATCAAGAATGCGTTCGAAATGATCGAAACCTAACAGCAGGGGGCTGTCGAAAACCGATAGGCGGGCCATTCCAGCGTCCTCCTCTTGTGAGCGAGTCGTTGTTTCGGGCCCTCATTGAGGCGCCCAGCCGGGGACCAACGTGCATCACCGGCCTTTCACGCATTATTTCGGTTCAAATTCTTTCAAAGTCAATAGGTTGGACGTGGATCAAACCTGAAAGGATTCGCCGCAGCCGCAGCGCGCGATCTCATTCGGGTTGTTGAAAACAAAGCCGGACCGCAGCTTTTCCTCCACATAGTCCATTTCGCTGCCAATGATAAACAGCGTCGCCTTGCGGTCCACGTAGATGCGCATGTCCCCGACCACGACCACTTCATCGCTGGGATCGGGTTCAGATGTAAATTCGACCTGATACGAAAGGCCCGAACAGCCGACGGTCTTGATGCCCACGCGAATGGCGCGTCCGGCCTCACTATCTTTGTTCATCAGATGGCGGACCCGATCCTTGGCGGCGTCCGTCAATGAAAGCAATTGTGGCTTTTCGGCCATAGGTAACCCGTCCTTTTAAAACATTCCCAATTCAAGGGCCGCCGCTTCGGACAACATGTCCTTGTCCCACGGCGGGTCCCAAACAAGTTCGACGTGAACGTCATCAACCTCGGGCAGCGCGCCGCGAACGGCGTGCTCGACCTGCCCCGGCAAAATCCCGGCGACCGGACATCCGGGCGCGGTCAGGGTCATATCGATGTCGACTTTCTTTTGATCGGGCGAAATATCAATTTTGTAGATAAGGCCCATGTCATAGATGTTTACCGGAATCTCCGGGTCATACACCGTGCGAATGGCATCGACGACCTGACCTTCCAGGCCCGACCGGTCGCCCGAGACCGGTATATCCGCCACGGTCTTGGCTTCGGTTTTCTCGCCTTTGTCGAATACAAACTCATTCATCGCTTGAGACTTCCGTCTGATCGCCTTTTACGGCGGCTTCCATTGTGTGCCAGCAAAGGGTCGCGCATTTCACCCGCATGGGAAATTCGCGCACTCCTGAAAGTACGCTCAATCGTTCGAAGGCATCTTCATCGACCTCCTCGCCCGCGCCGTCTTCCGAACCTGTCATTAGGTCGTGAAAGTGGCGAAAAAGCGTGTGAGCTTCTTCGATCGGGCGGCCCTTGATGGTTTCGGTCATAAGCGATGTCGAGGCCATGGAGATGGCGCATCCGCTGCCCTCAAATCCAACATCACGAACAAGACCGTCGGCGACTTCCAGGTAAATCGTCACCTTGTCGCCGCACAGCGGGTTGTGACCGTGGGCGTGATGATTGGCCGCTTCGGGCTTGCCGAAGTTGCGCGGCTCGCGCCCGTGGTCGAGGATAACCTCCTGATAAAGTTCGCGAAGTTCCGAGCTCAATTGAAGATCTCCTTGACCTTTCCGATGGCGTGGATGAGCGCATCGACGTCATCCATCGTGTTGTAAAGCGCGAAGGATGCGCGCACCGTTCCGGGAATTGCATATCGGTCCATGACCGGCTGGGCGCAATGGTGCCCGGCGCGAACCGCCACGCCTTCATGATCGAAAATGGTGCCGACATCGTGCGGATGGGTGCCGTCGATCAGGAAAGACAGGATCGCCGCCTTGTGGCGGGCTTCGCCAAAGATGCGGATGCCCGGGATTTCCTTTACCCGCGCCGTGGCTTCGGCCAGCAACGCCGCCTCATGCGCTTCGATATTGTCGAGCCCGATTTTGGTTACGTAATCGATGGCGGCGGCCAGTCCGCTGGCCCCTGAAATGTGGGGGGTTCCGGCCTCAAATTTGTTGGGCAGCGGGGCAAAGGTGGTTCTCTCGAATGTGACGCTTTCGATCATGTCGCCGCCGCCCTGCCACGGTGGCATGGCTTCGAGAAGCGCCCTTTTTCCGTACAGCGCGCCCATGCCGCTGGGGCCATAGACCTTGTGGCCCGAGAAGACGTAAAAATCGCAGTCCATCGCCTGCACGTCGACGGCCAGATGGGCCGCGCCCTGCGCGCCGTCCACCAGAACATGCGCCCCTTGCGCGTGGGCCATGTCGATGATTTGTTTGATCGGCGGAATGGTGCCCAATGCGTTCGAGGCGTGGGTGACGGCGACCATCTTCGTGCGCGGGTTCAGGAGCTTCTCATACTCCTCCATGATCAGTTCGCCCCGATCATCAATCGGGATGACGCGGATCTTCGCCCCTACGCGTTCAGCCAGAAGCTGCCACGGAACGATGTTCGAGTGATGCTCCAGATAGGTGATGATGATCTCGTCGCCTTCGCCCACGAACTTGGCGCCATAGGACGAGGCCACCAGATTAACGCCCTCGGTACCGCCGCGAACGAAGATAATTTCGGACGCGTCGGGGGCATTGACGAAGCCGCGTACCGTTTCGCGGGCGGCCTCGAAATTGCGGGTCGCCAGTGCGCTCAATTCGTAAACGCCGCGATGAATGTTGGCGTATTCGGCTTCGTAACAGCGGCGCACCGCGTCGATCACCTGTACCGGCTTTTGGGCGCTGGCCGCACTGTCCAGGAAGGCGCGGCCATGAACCGGCGTCGCCAGGATCGGAAAATCCTTGCGGAAGGTATCGACGTCATAGGGCGGCGTGTAACTCCGTCCATGGTCGGTCGCGACGGGAGCGACGACGTTCATTGGATATCTCCTTCCCTTTCGAGCCAGTTTTCCACCAGCTTTTCCAGATAATTGCGCGTACCCGGCGTTTCGATTTCATCGACGATTTCGCCGATAAAGGCGCGTATCAGAAGATGGCGCGCCGTGTCTTCGGGAATGCCGCGGGCGCGCAAATAAAACATGGAATCATCGTCCAGTTCGCCGGTAGTCGCGCCGTGGCTGCACTTTACGTCGTCGGCGTAGATTTCGAGTTCCGGCTTGGCGTTCATTTCCGCACCGTCCGAAAGCAGGATTGCGCGGCTGAGTTGGTTTCCGTTGGTTTGCTGGGCGTCGGGTGCGACATGGATCTTGCCCTGGAAGATGCCGCGCGAATTGCCATCGAGCACGCCTTTATAGGTTTCGTCGCTGTCGCAACGGGGTTTGGCGTGGTCGATGGTGGTGGAGATGTCCGAATGCTGCGATCCTTGCAGCATATATACGCCGTTCAGGCGGCATTTGGCGTCCTCGCCGTCCAGCACGACGTCGATTTCACTGCGCGAAAGCGCAGCCCCGGTGGTCATGACAAAGCTGTCGTAACGTCCAGCGGTAGCGACGATGACCCGCGTATAGGCCAGATGCGTGGCCGCCAAGCTATCAGCCTGAACCTTGATGTGGCGAACCGTGGCAGCTTCGCCGACTTCAACCTCGGATACCGGGTTGGCCCAATAGGCTCCCGCGCCGACATGGCTTTCGATGATCTCGGCTTGGCTTTCTTTTTCGGCGACAATCAGGATGCGCGGATGGTGCGCCGCAACTTTGCCGTCCGAACCGGCGCTGGCAAAAACCAGATGAAGGGGCTTGTCCAGCTTCGCGCCCTCGGCCAGCCGCAGAACACAGCCATCATTCATAAACGCCGTGTTGGCGTTGACGACGGCGTGCCCGTTGGGCTTGGCAATGCGGCCCAAATTGTCGGCGAGCCATTTGTCATCGGTATCAAGGGCGTTGCCCAGCGTGCTAACGCCGGAGAGCGCCCCGTCCGACAAGTCGGCGCGATATTGTCCGCCCACGAAGACGAGACGATGCGTTCCCTCGATTTGTGGCAGGTCGGGAACGGATGCATCGGCGTCGGGCGCGCACAGCGGGCTTTCGGCCAGCGGCGCAAGATTGGTGTATTTCCAGGCTTCCACTTTACGCGACGGCAGGCCGTTCTCGGTCAGATGCCCGGCCGCGTTTTTGCGAAGGGCCGCCAGCCACGGCAAGCCGCCGCCCGGCAAACCGGCCTTGGCCGCACCGAAGGTTTCTGCATAGGGCAGGGCGATGTTTTTTGCACGTTTCATTAGGCTGCATCCGAAATAGAAGCATAACCGTCGCGTTCAAGCTCAAGCGCCAGTTCCTTGCCGCCGGAACGAACGATTTTTCCGTCTGAAAGAACATGCACAAAATCGGGCTGCACATAGTCCAGCAGGCGTTGGTAGTGGGTAATCACGATGCTGGCGCGTTCGGGGCCGCGCAAGGCGTTGATGCCCTCGGCGACGATTTTCAGCGCGTCGATATCAAGACCTGAATCCGTTTCGTCGAGGACCGCCAACATTGGGTCAAGAACCGCCATTTGCAGGATTTCGTTGCGCTTCTTTTCACCGCCCGAGAAGCCGACGTTGACCGGGCGGCGCATCATTTCTTCGCCCATGCCAAGTTCGTCGCGCTTTGCGCGCAGCAGTTTGAGGAACTGCATGGCGTCCAGCGGCGGCTCACCGCGATATTTTTGTATCGCGTTGTAAGCCGTCTTCAGAAACGTGGTGTTGTCCACGCCGGGAATTTCCACGGGGTACTGGAAGGCCAGGAAAATACCCTCACCGGCGCGTTCTTCGACGGCCAGATCCAGAAGGTCCTTGCCTTTGTAGATGACCTCGCCTTTGGTGACGTCGTAGCCGTCGCGCCCGGCCAGCACATAAGACAACGTGCTTTTTCCCGATCCGTTGGGTCCCATGATCGCGTGGACCTCGCCGGCGTTTACCTTCAGGTCGACGCCTTTGAGAATGTCGTTTCCGGCAACGGTCGCATGCAGGTTCTTGATTTCAAGCATCTTGGTCTTCTTCCTTCATCTAACGAATTTATTAGCCCACGCTGCCTTCAAGGCTGATGCCGACCAGCTTCTGGGCTTCGACGGCGAATTCCATCGGCAGTTCCTGAAGCACCTCGCGGCAAAAACCGTTGACGATCAGGGACACAGCTTCTTCCGCGCTCATGCCCCGCTGTGTGCAGTAAAAAAGCTGGTCGTCGCTGATACGCGACGTGGTCGCTTCGTGTTCGACCCTTGCCGTGCGGTTGCGCGCTTCGATGTAGGGGACCGTGTGGGCCCCGCACTTGTCGCCGATTAGCAAGGAATCGCATTGGGTATAGTTGCGCGCACCTTCGGCTCGTGGCTGCACCTTGACCAGCCCGCGATAGGTCTGGTCCGCGCGCCCTGCCGAGATGCCCTTGGAAATGATGGTGCTACTGGTGTTCTTGCCCAGATGGATCATCTTGGTGCCGGTATCGGCCTGCTGCATGTTGTTGGTGATGGCGATGGAATAGAATTCGCCCACCGAATTATCACCCTGCAGGATGCAGCTTGGGTATTTCCAGGTGATGGCTGAGCCGGTCTCGACCTGGGTCCACGAGATTTTCGAGTTGTCGCCCCGGCACGCACCGCGCTTGGTGACGAAATTGTAGATGCCGCCTTTACCTTCCTCGTCGCCCGGATACCAGTTCTGAACCGTCGAATACTTGATTTCGGCGTCGGCGTGGGCGACCAGTTCGACGACCGCCGCGTGAAGCTGGTTTTCGTCGCGCATGGGCGCCGTGCAGCCCTCAAGGTAACTGACGTAGCTGCCTTCCTCGGCGATGATCAGGGTGCGTTCAAACTGCCCGGTCTGGGCGGCGTTGATACGGAAATAGGTGCTCAGCTCCATGGGGCAACGTACCCCCTTGGGCACGAACACGAAGGAGCCGTCGGTAAACACAGCGGCATTCAGGGTGGCGAAATAATTGTCCGAATAGGGAACCACGCTGCCCAGATACTTCTTCACCAGCTCCGGGTGTTCCTGCACCGCTTCCGAGATGGGGCAGAAAATGATGCCGACCTCTTCCAGCTTGCCCTTGAACGTGGTGGCCACCGAAACGCTGTCGAAAACCGCATCGACGGCGATACCGGCCAGCATTTCCTGTTCGTGCAGCGGAATGCCCAATTTTTCGTACGTTTCCAGCAGCTTGGGGTCGATTTCGTCCAGGCTTTTGGGTTTTCCGTCGTCGCCCTTGGGCGCCGAATAGTAATAGGCGTCCTGATAGTCGATCCTGGGATAGTTGACCTTCGACCAGTCGGGCTCTTCCAGCGTCTGCCACAGGCGAAACGCCTTAAGACGCGCTTCCAGTAACCATTCGGGCTCGTTCTTTTTGGCCGAAATGAAGCGCACGGTGTCTTCGTTCAGACCCTTGGGTATGGTGTCTGTCTCGATGTCGGTGACAAATCCGTATTTGTACTTTTCGTCGTTTAACGAACGGATCTGTTCGACGGTATCGGATGCGGCGGGCATCGGGTTTTCTCCTCGCCTCTTCGTTCAGGCCGTTAAGGCGTTGTTGTCGGGGGCCGGTTCGTCCATGAAAAAATCGTAGGGCGAAATCATGTCGGCCAGGGTCAGGTTTTGCAAAGCACCCACGATCGCCTCGTTGACGCGGGTCCAGCGGCCTGACATGGGACACAGGTTTTCGCGATCACACCCGTCGTGGTCACCTTCCACACAGGCGGTCAGGCTTAATGGGCCGTCCAGCACTTCCAGCGCCTCGACGACCGAAATCTGATCGGCGGGACGGGCCAACGTATAGCCACCCCGTGCGCCGCGTTGCGAAATGGCCAGTCCGCCCTGAACCAGCGATTTGAGCAACTTTGCGACGGTCGGCTGGGTCAGGCCGGTGGCCGAAGCAATCTCCGGTGCGGTCATAACCGTATCGTCGGCGTCGGCCAGATTGACCATCACCACGATGCCGTAGTCCGTCATTTTGTTCAGTTTGATCATGGCCTGCGATCTATCTTTTCGTCATACAGTACTAATTTAGTCCTGATTGACGGAAAAGTATAGTAGCGCCCAGTGCTTTTCAAGCCCCGGCGAACCGAATTTTCCCTTTTTTTGCATGTTTTTTTGATGGTTCAGACGGGCCGCCCTACCCATATGCAGGGGCGAAATTGCATCGGCAGATTGTTCGAGTGGGGAAAAGTATGGTTGTGACAGAGGCGGTTTCGGCCCCTTTAGAAGAGAAATCGGGCGCGAAGGTGCGCCGCGAAGTGCTCTCGGTGGTGGTTCGGTTTGCCGGCGATTCCGGCGATGGCATTCAATTGACCGGCAGTCAGTTCACCATGTCAACGGCACTGATCGGCAACGATCTGGCGACGTTTCCGGATTTTCCTGCTGAAATTCGTGCGCCCGTGGGCACCACTTACGGCGTTTCGGCGTTTCAGATAAATTTTGGCGCGCGCGGCATCAAAACGGCGGGGGATGAACCCGATCTTTTGGTTGCGCTGAACCCGGCGGCGCTGAAGGTCAATCTGGACGCGGTGCGTCGTGGCGGCGTGGTGGTCATTGATACCGGCGCTTGCACGCCGCGCAGCCTGCGCAAGGCGGGTTACGAGGGCAATCCGTTGGAAGACGGAACGCTTTCGCCCTATCAGGCCATCGAGATTGACATTTCCCAGCATACCCAGGAGGCGTTGGGAGACTTCGATCTGTCGCAGAAGGAAAAGCTGCGTTCCAAGAACATGTGGTCGCTTGGGCTTGTTTATTGGATGTACGGCCGTGAACGTCAGCCCACCATCGAATGGCTGCGCGCCAAGTTCGCCAAAAGGCCGGAGATTGCAGAAGCCAATATCGCCGCCTTGAACGCGGGCCATGCCTTTGGCGAAACCGCCGAAATGAGCGGCGGCTTCGGCGGCTATTCCGTCGCACCCGCCGATCTGGAGCCCGGCGTCTACCGCACGGTATCGGGCAGCGAAGCCCTGGCCTGGGGGCTGGTGACGGGTGCCGGGCTGGCCGATCTTCGCATGGTTTTCGGGTCCTATCCCATCACGCCGGCTTCATCGGTGTTGCATGCGCTGGCCGGTTTGGGCGAATTCGGCGTCACCGCGTTTCAGGCCGAAGACGAGATTTCGGCGGTGTGTTCGGCCATCGGCGCATCCTATGCAGGCGCGCTGGGGGTCACATCCAGTTCCGGCCCCGGTATCGCGCTCAAGACCGAGGGGATCGGGCTGGCCATTAGCGCCGAATTGCCTCTGATCGTGATCGACACCCAACGGGCCGGTCCGTCCACGGGATTGCCGACCAAGACCGAGCAGTCCGATCTGTATCAGGCCGTGTTCGGACGTAATGCCGACAGTCCCGTCGCCGTGATTGCGGCGCGCTCGCCCACCGATTGTTTCGAGGTGGCCATCGAAGCGGTCAGGCTGGCAACCAAATACATGACGCCGGTCATCGTGCTGAGCGACGGCTACATCGCCAATGCGGCCGAACCGTGGCGCATTCCGGACGTCGAGCAGTTGACATCCATTCCCGTGAAGTTCCGCACCGACCCCGAAGGGTTTCTGCCCTTCAAGCGCAACGAAGAGACCGGGGCGCGCGACTGGGTGGCGGCGGGAACGCCGGGCCTGGAACACCGCATCGGCGGCATCGAAAAGGATGAGGAAACCGGGCACATTTCCTACGATCCGGCCAATCACCAGCGAATGACCGACGCGCGCATTGGCAAAATCGCGGGTATCGCCGACGATATCCCGGAACAAAGCGTGGAACTTGGCAAGGACCGGGGGCGGGTTGCCGTGGTCGGCTGGGGGTCCACCTACGGGCCGATCAACCGTGCGGTCACCAAACTTCAGGACGAGGGTGTGGACGTCTCGCACATTCATTTGCGCCACATTTGGCCCATGCCGCGCAATCTGGGCGATCTGCTGGCGGGATTCAAACATGTGTTGGTGCCCGAGATGAACGCTGGCCAATTGGTCACGCTGCTTCGCGACAAGTACCTGATTGACGCGCAAGGGCTGAACAAAGTCACCGGTCAGCCGTTCAAAATTGCCGAGATCGAGGCGGCCGTGCGCGGCCTGGAGGATTGAGTATGAACGTCACCACCAAAACGCCGTTAACCGACAAGGATTTTGCTTCCGACCAGGAGGTGCGCTGGTGCCCCGGGTGCGGCGACTACGCCGTGCTGAAGGCCCTGCAACGGGCCTTGCCGAAGATGGACGTGGAAAAGGAAAAGCTGGTGTTCGTTTCCGGCATCGGGTGTTCGTCGCGCTTTCCCTATTACATGGCCAACTATGGATTTCACACCATCCACGGGCGCGCGCCGGCGGTGGCCACGGGCATTACGCTGGCCAACTCCGATCTTGATGTCTGGGTGATTTCCGGCGACGGCGACGGCCTGTCCATCGGCGGAAACCATCTGCTGCATGTGCTCAGGCGCAATGTCGATCTGCAAATCCTGTTGTTCAACAACGAGATTTACGGCCTGACCAAGGGCCAGTATTCGCCGACATCGCGGGTTGGAACGAAGTCGCCGTCGACGCCGCGCGGTTCCATCGACCATCCCATTTCAGCGGCGCGTTTCGCCCTGGGGGCGGGGGCGCGCTTTGTCGCCCGCTCGGTTGATACGCTGCAACCCCACCTGACCGAAATGTTCCACCGGGCGCACGACCATCGGGGGGCGTCCTTCGTTGAAATTTTCCAGAACTGTCTTGTTTACAACGACGGTGTCTTCGCCCACTTCACCGACCGCAAAGTGGCGGCGGATCGCCAACTGCATGTGGCCCATGGCAAGCCGCTGTTGTTCGGCGAAAACAAGGACAAAGGCCTGCGTATCAAGCCCGGCACCATGCGGGTCGAGGTCGTCAATTTGGGTGAAAACGGTGTCGGCGAGGATGACGTTCTGGTTCATGACGAAACGGACCGCACCGTGGCCTCGGTGCTTGCCGCCCTGGAGCCGCCCGAATTTCCGGTGGCGTTGGGGGTTCTCTTTTGCAAGCCCGGTCCCAGCCACGAAGACGCGCTTGCCACCCAGCAGGCGGGCGAAGCGCCACCCCCCGGTCCGGCGGACCTGAACGCGCTGCTGCGTCGTGGTCACACATGGACGGTGGCGTGATACGGTCTGGACGATCCACGCGGCCCACGGCATATTGAAGGTATGGCTGAACGCAAGCATCCCGACTACTACTACCGGCAATCCGCCGTCGTTCCTTTCCGTTTTCGCTGGAACGGTCCCGAAATTCTTCTCATAACCTCGCGCAAGAAAAAACGCTGGATTGTGCCCAAGGGCGTGGTCGAACCCGACCTGTCACCACAGGACTCGGCCCTCATGGAAGCCTTCGAGGAAGCCGGATTGCGGGGCCGCGTCGTCGGTCCGGCGCTGGGCCGCTACACTTACGAAAAATGGGGCGGCGTCTGTACGGTCGAGGTTTTCCCCATGCGCGTGACCGAAACGCTTGCCCAATGGCCGGAACGCGAGGTCCGCACGCGGCGCTGGCTGCCCCCATTGTCCGCCGCGCGGCGCGCCGACGACGCCAAAGTCGCCGCTATGATCCGCAAACTGGCCGCCCGCCTGGGTGCTGCCGGAAAAAAGAAAACGCGCGACGCCGCCTGACCGCCGCACAGGCCCTTCCTGTCCTCCGGAAAAGCACCCTGCGAAAAAGTATTTTTCCGCATCTCATAAAAACGATAGGATTATTTCCTTTTTTCTATTGACAAAATCCTTTTCGTCGTGTATTTTCCGTTCATCGTGAAATTTTTGATAGGGAGTGAAAGTTATGGGAAGTGTTTACAGTGCCCCGAGCCCGCCGGGCTCGATATCAGAGAAAAAGAAGAACAAAGATGCAACAATTACCGGCATCCCGCCGGGAGCCACCCTATCGGCCGGGACCGACAATTTTAACCCGCCGGGCGCGGGCGACTCGGACGAAAAATCCCCTTCCGGCGCGAACGCCAAGACCACTGCGGCCAAAGACCCCGACCGGGGCCGGGGCGGGCATCCCACGGAACTGGGCGAGAAACAGGGGCCAAGCCTTCTCGAAACCAACGACCAGAAGGCGCAGAAGAACGAAACCGCCAACTGGGGCTCGTCCGGACAGCATGTCTTCAGCATGGAGGACGACAAACCGCCGCGCCGCGGCTCCAGCCCGTCGGGCTCCGTCGATAGCGGCGACCGCAGACCTTCGGCCCAGACCCCCGGCCCCTCCGGCTCCATCGACAGCGGGGACCGCACCAAGGAACAAATCAACAACATGAGGGACCGTCAGGAAAAACAACAAAAGGAACAGGAGGAAAAGGAGCGGCAGGAACGGCTGCAAAACATGCAGCGGCAAAGACAAAACCGCAAAGCCGAGAAAGGACCACCCGGCCCCTCGGGCTCCGTCGACAGCGGGGACCGCAGGCCCAACCTCCTCGACCCAACACCCAAGCCATCTTCCGGCGGCAAACTCAACATGGACGCCCTGCGCAACATCGAACCCACCCGGCGCTCGCTGCTTGGCCCACCGACCCTGACCAGCGCCCAAAACGCCCGCGCGCTGGCCAACATTGAGCGTCAGCGGGGGTACTATCCAGGATCGACGGGAAACACAGGCGCCGGTAATACCGACCCCAGCCGCGCAATCAACAAGGACGCCCTGCAAGCCATCAAGGCGTTCGACAAAAAAGTCGCGCCGGAGGCCGAGAAGTGGGAGGCCCGCGCCAAATCCTACATGAACGACCTGCGTGAGTACAAGGAGGCGACCAAGGGCATAAAATCTCCGATCAAGACGGACCTAATGGTTCCGCCCACGGCGGCGCAGGTATCGGCCAACGCGCGCATGGTCGAGGGGTTGGTCAAGGTGACGGACAATTCCATGCTGGCGGGCCTGTTCGCCGACTCGCTCAAGGACGGATCGCCATCGGCCGCCGCCGCCTGCCGTGACTTCCTCGAACAACTGGACGAACGTTCCCCGGAACGCGCCGAAGCCTTCGCGGTGGCTGTCAACGACGCGCTGTCAAAAATGGATGGTGATGTTGAAGCGGGTGAGGAGGACTCGAATTTTGAAGTCTGGCCGTTCGCCAGCGGGCTAATCAAGGCCGCGGGTTTGGGCGCATACCTTCCCAAGGGGTATGCGGACAGTTGGGCTTACAGACGCGAAAGAGCCGCCCACCTAATCGACGAGGCTAAAAAACGAGGGATCACGGATCCAATATTGGAGCACATCGAAAAGGCGTTGGACAAAGATCACAAACATGCTGTTAGGATGTTCGATACATTTTTTCTAGATCCTCCGATCGGCAAAGGTCCGAAATGATCGTTGGCAATGAAGTGATTCTCGTTAAAATCGAAACGGCCTTCTGGTCTGGAGCTTGTTGAAACCAATTAAGGGCGGGAGATCGGCATGGTTCTGCCAAGAGGAATACTCACAAAGTGTATTTCATGGTTGCTGTTTCCCCTTGTGATCTCCTTCGTTCTTGTCTCTCTGGGACACCCGGCGTTTGGCGCAGAAAACGAGCCGAATCTTCCGCCGCCTTCAACACGGACCGAGATCAAAGACCTTCTGGAGACCGCCCTGTTTTCGCCAACATGGCGGTCGCCAGAGGCTGTGGAATGGGTCGTCCTACAAAACAAATCCGTACAAGTAGGTTTGTTTTTACCCTCGAATTTAAAGCAGAAACACTATGAGCCGGAATTTCAAAGACTAGGAACCACCGTAGCGCGTTTGCAGAAGAAAATTCAATTTCCATATGTTGATCCGAATCAGAAACTTGTGACCGCCGATGAATTCATGGCGAACTGGAACGGCAGTGATCCTTTTGCCTTGATCTCGACCTCTCCAAGAGACCCGTTCGAAAAATTGATGAAGTTTCATTCTAGTATGTTCGGGCACGAGATTTTCGATACGGAACGCTACATCAAGAGAGGGTGCTTTTATCCTCCGGGATCACAAAAGGGTGGCATCAAGGAAGGTGTATTCGCAAACATCTGGTCCGACCTACCCGACGCCGAATTCGACAAATGCGTTGCCGACATTCTCTATCTGGCCCACGGTATCTGGGCCGAGGACGCGCCATACAAGGATATCGTGCTGAAAATCATGTATGACCCCATGGTCCGCCCCGGCATGACCCGCGAGGCCCTGTTCGAGCTTGTCGACCAAGACGTGTTTGATCATTTGCTGGCGAGGTAGCGCGTCGGCGAATTTCGTTCAGGCTTCCACGGTATCGACGGTTTCGCCGCTTTCGTGGAAGCAGGCGGCGAGGAGGGGGCCGCCGAAGCCGCAACCGGCGTCGATGGAGGTGGTGGCGGGGCTGGTATTCAGGCCGCGATGGCGCGCATCAAACCCGCGCACGACCCGCGAAAAACCGCAAAACGGCGACTGGATGGTATCGAACGGGGTCGCGCCCCACCAGAAACTGTCAAACTGTTCGGACAGCGGGCGCGAGACGTCGATGCCGGCGTTGACGAACAGAAGCGAATTGTCCTCGACGAAGGCGGCCCGGCGAAGGGCGCTCATGAGCGCATTGTGGCCGTCAGACGCGCGCATGGCCTTTCGCATGGCGCTGGTCCACTCGGTCAGGGCCACGGCTCCCCGGCTGGCGGCGTCAAGGCCGTCTTTCGCCGATGATCCATAGGCCTCGATGGTGGCCGCGACGCCGTAATCGAACATCCATTTGAGGACTTCGGACGGATTGATGGCGAACTGAATTTGCAGCAACCGGTGCCACATCTCCTCCTGACTGCCGCGCAGGTACACCACGTCGGCGACGTCGGCCCCGGGGCGTGCCAGAAACGCGCGGCGGAACAGCAGGATTTCCTGCATAGTGTCGAAAACGCCTGAACCCCGGCCCATCAGGTTGCCCAGATAAACCAATAAGTCGTCCGATTGCAGGCGTGAGCTGATAGCGGAATGTAATTCGCGAACCCGTTCAGTCTCGCCGTGAACGGAGGCGACGGCCCATATGCGCCGTCCCGCGGGCAAGGTCGCGAAGACGTCCTTCTCGGACATTCAATTTGTTTCCCTCATGCCAAGGGCGCCCCGGTAAGAAGAAAACCGGCGCGCCCCGGCAAATTTAGCGGCGAAAAAGAAGTCGGGTGCCGTCAGGCGGCCATCAACAACTCTTCCAGTTTTACGGTCGCCTGATCCGTGTCGATTTTTTCGACTGCGGCGAGTTCGGCGGCCAAACGGTCCAGCGCCGATTCATAGATCTGGCGTTCGCTGAACGATTGATCGGGCTGGTCGACCTTGCGGTGAAGATCGCGAACCACTTCGGCGATCGAAAGAGGATCGCCCGAATTGATCTTGGCTTCGTATTCCTGGGCCCGGCGGCTCCACATGGTGCGCTTGACCCGCGCCCGACCTTTAAGACGCGTCAGCGCGTCCTTCATCACATCTTCGGTGACCAGGCACCGCAGGCCGGTCTCGGCGGCCTTGGCGAGGGGAACGCGCAAGGTCATGCGGTCCCGTACAAAATCGATTACGACAAGTTCAAGGCTCAGGCCGGCGATTTCGCTGGTCTCGATACCCTGAACGCATCCGACTCCGTGGGTCGGATAAACCACCATGTCTCCGATTTTAAATTCCATATGCTCCATCACATTGTTGTTCTTTCCGTGGACGGGAACCGCATTTTCACGACGGGCGGAAATTGTGCGCACAAAAAGGGGCGTTCAACGCCCGAAGCCAACTCCATATCGCGAAAATACAACGGATTTAATTCACCCTCCTGGGGTGATTATTGTTCCGCACCCAAAGCAACCGGAACCGGCGCGAAAAACGCCAGTTCCGACATAGTATATATCACAAAAACGTAAAGAAACCTACCCCCGGAACCAATTTTTCCACGTAATCCGGGTAAAGCCACCTTTTTTGCGTCGTGTCAGGACCCTTTGCCGGGGGCTTCGCTCAGGTGCTGCAGCTTGTCGGGTTTGTCTTTCCACTCATCCGCGTCCGCTGCCGTCTCGCCCTTGCGTGTAATGTTGGGCCAGTTCTTTTCCATGGAGAAAACGCGGTTGCGTTCCAGCCAATCCTCAATTCCCGGTTCCGTATCGGGCACGATGGCCTCGGCCGGACATTCAGGTTCGCAAACCCCGCAATCGATACATTCCTCGGGATTGATAACGAGAAAATTCTCACCTTCGTAGAAGCAGTCAACCGGACAGACTTCCACGCAATCCATAAATTTACATTTGATGCAATTCTCAACGACGACGTAGGTCATGGGCTTCCTGCAATCTTCGATTAAAAGGGCTTGATTTCTTACATGTCCAGTTTGGGTGTTTAGTTCTTCAAGTCAAGTCGTGCAAGAACGCGCTTGCGCACCTCTCCGCTTTCCCGGTCGCTTACATACAAAAGACCGGCCACGCGGCGAACCAGATTGGCCTCGAAATCGTGCAACTCGCCGTCGGCGTAGGCGACTTCCCATAGCATTTCCATGATGCTGGCGCGTTCTTCGGGTTCCAGACTGTCCTTGATAACTTTGGTGAAGCCCAGAATCTGGACCGACTGGGCAACCGCCGCATCGGCCTTTTCAATGAGGGCCTCGGCGGCGTCCGCTTCAAGGTTGAAGTGTGCCCTCAGGACATGGCCGATGGTTTCGCGTTCGGCATCGGCGAATGTTCCGTCCATTGTGGCCGCCTCGACCAAAAGCGCGGCGGCGGCCAGGTGCAGTTCGGATTCGCCCGAGGCTTTCGACCCTTCGCCATCGCCATCGCCAAACAAAAGTGATTTCAATCCACTGATCATGTTTTCTCCTTTTAAATTATTCCGCCCCAATGCGTTTCGCGGTTTCCCGGTACGTTGCCAATGCCTTTGTGAATTCAGCAAGTGAAAAAAAACGTTCCCGCGCGGTCGCCTCGCCGGGCGCGAAGAACCGCACGGCTAGCGTACCGCCTTTTGTCATTTCGCCCAGCAGTTCGCTGGCCTCGCGCCCGCTCCAGTCGATTTCCCCGGTGCGCGGCGCGTGGGCGGCGTGATCGGCGTAGCCGTCGATGCGAAGAACAACCGGCTTTTGCGGATTGACGAGCTGATGAATGCGTAAACGAACGACGGGCCCGCCGTTTTTGCTGCGTGCAATGTCGATCTGGACCCGGGAGCCCACCGCCGGTGCGGGCATGGTAGGGGCAGGCGCGCTCAACAAGCAGGTTTTGCGTTTGGTCGGCTCATCCAGGGAACAAAAGACCGTCCATTCGCCGAACGACCTCAAATACAGGGTGTAACCAGCGCTCGCGCCGGAAGAAAGAAAGCAAAAGCCCAATATCATTACGCCTGCGATGAACCGGATCATCAGTTTCCCTTCAACCGGTCAATGGCCCGGCGGTCGGCTTTGGTCGGACGTCCCGCGCCCGGCTCGCGCAACGCGCTGGACGGCTTTACCTCGGTGCTCGCGGATTTCTTCTGTGGCGGGTCCAGATCTTCGTAAAGGGTTTGCGCTTCGCCGGCCGGCCCGCGCCGCGTGCCCGTATCCAGAACCTTGACGACGCGAATGTCATGGGCTTGCGGAAAGGTCAGCACGTCGCCGGGTTGCACCGTCTGGTGGGATTTGGAAATCGGAACGCCGTTGATGCGCACGCGACCGGCGGCGCACCTTTTTCCTGCCAGCGTCCGGCTTTTGAAAAAGCGCGCGAACCAGAGCCATTTGTCGATGCGGATGGTTGCCTCGCTCATGGCGTTCAGCCCCTCAACTCGCGCAGCTTGGCGAAGGGAGAATCCGATACGCGGGACGGCTGTGTCGTCCGGGATGATTTTTTCGCCGCCGGGCGGCGTCCTTTTTTCGGGGCTGCGAACCTTTCTTCGCTCTTCACGTTTACCTTACGAAACCCGAGTGCGCCCAGGATCGCACTGATGTCCTCAGTCCCGCATCCGATAATGCTCATCAACTCGGGCGACGGCGCGAAGGGGCCTTTGCGCAAAAGTGTCCAGGCCTGCTCGGCCAATCGCTCCAGCATATCCACGCGAACGGCAAGGCGGCCCGTGGGCATGTACCCGACGGCCCAGTAAAATGTCGCCGGAACGTCGGGCTCAACGGAAATCGATACGCGGCCCTCGGGGATCGCGGCGGGCGGGTTGTCGTGTCCCGCCCAGGCCGTCCACAGCAGGACCTTGGCTTCAATGTGGGCGGCGCGCAAAAGCGCCGGCATGAAGACGCACTCGCGCCCGACGCGAACGCCCAAACGCCGCACCGCCCGGCGGCCGTCGGTCCCAAGGGCGGAAATTTGCGTCTCCACCACCCGGCGCGGGGCCGATCCCAAACTTTCGGCAAGCTGGAATACCAGTCCTTTGGCGGGGGCCGAAAGATCGGCTTGCCGGGCCTTCAACAGCGGCTTCAAGCGGTGAGAGACGTAATCGTCAAGCCAGCTTGTTAGCCGGGTCTGGATGCGGTCCCGCAAATGGCTGTCCATCAGGTCGGTTTCCGTGACACGCGCAACGGGCGCAAGAATGTCGCTGCCCGCCGTTATGCGTCCAACCGGTTCGCCCCGCCACAAAATCCGCGCGCCAGAATCGGCGCTGAAAGCTTCGTCGGGTTCTGCCTCGAAACGCGCTACACGGACGGGTATTTCGCTGCGAAGTGCTTGCATGGCGGCGGCGGTGGCCGCGCGTTTGGCGTTGGGTTCTGTTTCCTCGTCGTCGGCGATGAAACGAAATCCCTTCAGTCGGCCCACGAAATGGCCTTCCACCACCACATCGCCCTTGCGGGTTACGGCCGCCAACAGTTCGTCCTTGTCCTTCATGCGGCGAACGAGCATGGCCGTGCGTTTGTCGACAAAACGCTGGGTCAGTCGTTCGTGAAGGGCGTCTGACAATTTGTCCTCGACGGCGCGGCTTCTTTCCTGCCACAGGGGCGCGTCCTGCAGCCAGTTCGAACGGAACGAGACATACGTCCACGTGCGGATATTGGCGATGCGCTGGGCTAGCGTCTCGATATCCCCGTCGGCGCGGTCGATTCTTTCCACATGGCCCGCGATCCAGTCGGTGGGAAGTCTTCCGCCCGGTGTTGCGACAAATTTGAAGATGCGCGCCAGAAGGCGGGTGTGGCCGTCGCTCATGACGTTGCCGAAATCGGGAATTCGGCACACATCCCACAACAGCGCGACGCGCTCGGGGTTGGTGGCGAGAGCCGTGATTTCCGCGTCCTTGGAAAGGGCTTCCAGCGCCACCTCGTCGTCGGCGGGGCGCGCGCGAACCAGCCCGTTTCCCTTGGGCCGGATGTTCAGGCTCGCCTTCAATGCTCCTATCGAGGTGTAGCGCAGACGCGAATTGCGCCAATGCACGATGCGCAAGTTCTCGAACGAATGACGTTCGATCTGATCGGCAACGGTTGGTTCAAGGGGTTCGGTGTCGGCGGTGGTTCCGAAGGTGCCGTCGTTCATGTGGCGTCCCGCCCGCCCGGCGATCTGGGCCAGCTCGGTGGGTGTCAGGTTGCGCGGGATGCGGCCGTCGAACTTGCGGGTCTGGGCAAAGGCTACATGATCGACATCCATGTTCAGGCCCATGCCGATGGCGTCCGTGGCCACCAGATAATCAACGTCGCCATTCTGGTACATGGCGATCTGGGCGTTGCGCGTGCGCGGGCTTAGCGCGCCCAGAACCACCGCCGCGCCGCCGCGATGACGGCGTACCATCTCGGCGATGGTGTAGACGTCGGCCGCCGAAAAGGCGACGATGGCCGAACGGGCGGGCAGGCGCGTGATCTTGCGGCTGCCCGTATGGGTCAGGGTGGAAAACCGGGGGCGCACCATGAACTCGGCCTCTGGAACCAGCCGCCGGATGACCGGTTTTATGGTTTCGGCCCCCATAAACATGGTTTCGGCGCTGCCGCGCGCATGCAGCAGACGGTCGGTGAACACATGACCCCGGTCGGGATCGGCGCTCATCTGGATTTCATCGATACCCATGAACGCCACCGGGCGGTCCACCGGCATGGATTCGACCGTGCACATGAAATAGCGCGCGCCCGCCGGGATGATCTTTTCCTCGCCGGTGATCAACGCCACCTGGCTTTTGCCGCGCAGACGCACAGCCCGGTCAAAGTTTTCCCGCGCCAGTAACCGTAACGGAAAACCGATCATGCCGGAACTGTGGCCCAGCATCCGCTCCATGGCCAAGTGCGTCTTGCCCGTGTTGGTGGGACCCATTACGGCGACGATGCGAGGTTTGCCGGACGAAAACTGCATAAAGGAAAAATCGCGCCTTTGGCGCCGGAATGCAACTGCTGCCGGGGCATAAAATACAGGAACTTCGACGCGGCGAGTGGAATTCCGTTCGAGAAAGCTGGAAATGAGCTAACGCTGTCTGCATTTTTTCCAGTGGGCGGAAATTGTCTTCCCGGATTTGCCGGTAAACACCTTGTCAAACACCTGGGTCGTGACGACGGTGTCCTTTTTGATCGCGCCATTGGCAACGGAAGTCAAACGAGCACCCAATACGGGCAGGTTGATCGCCCGGTTTTTTCTCATTTTTATCGGTTTTTTGTGCAGGTCACGCATGACCGCATCCAGAATTCTCGGCGACATCAGACAAAACCGTTTGGTGTCTGTTCCCTTTGTAACCTCGAAAACGAGCGTCACGGGGACATTAACCCGTTTGCTTTGACTGCCGCTTCCAGGTGCCAGAAAAGAGGAAAACACGACATGTGGATTTTCTTGTTTTTCACTGCCGGTTTTTTGTTCCGCCATCGAGGATGAACAGAAAGAGACCACCGAAAGGAAAACAATTATTACCTCGACGATCCTCATTTTCGTCCACTCCGCAATGGTTCCGTTACAATGCATTCCAATTAACCTGCTGACACCAATTCTCAGTTCGGAAGCCATTTCGGGCGATACCCTTCCTTTGCTGTAATATGCGCAGCGACAAGAAGGAAATACACCGGCTTCGATCGCGATTTTGAGGCGTTGGCATGACCCGGGTTTGGGGTCCGATTCCCTGTATGCACATGGCGCTGCATTGTAGCAGTTTCCACACAGAACGGACAAAAACATTCGGTTTTCCCTCTCCGCTCCAATCAATACGTGATCGGCAAACTGGTGAAGCAGGCCATGGCAGGGGACGGGGCGCAGGGGACGCAGCAAGGTTTTTGGTAGATCGGGAAGGCTCACCCCTGCACACTGTGCGCCGTCGAGACGGATCGTTCGGAATTTATTGAAATGCGCTACGCGGAATTTATTGCCTTGATGGCCCTGGTCATGTCGACGGTCGCCATGTCGACGGATGCGGTGCTGCCAGCGCTGTCCCTGATTGGCCAGGAATTGGGGGCGGGCGAAAACCAGCGCCAGTTGGTCATCGGCGCCTTGTTCCTGGGATTGGCGTCTTCGCAGGTTTTCTTCGGCCCCCTTTCCGATCGCTTTGGCCGCAAGCCCGTGATCCTTTTCGGGTTTGCCGTGTTTGCCATCGGCTGCCTGATTTCGATTGGCGCGTCAAACTTCGAGGCCATGCTGGTTGGCCGCTTCGTCCAGGGATTGGGCGCGGCTGGGCCGCGGGTCATCTCGACGGCGATGATCCGCGACCGGTTCGAAGGCCGCGAAATGGCTAAGATCATGTCGACGATCATGACGCTCTTCATTCTGGTTCCTGTGTTCGCGCCCGCCATTGGTCAGGGGATTCTCACGTTCACCCACTGGCGCGGAATTTTCTGGTTTTTCATTGCCATGGGGGTGGGGACTTCGGTGTGGATGGCGGTACGGATGGCGGAAACGCTGCGGCCCGAAAATCGGCACCCGCTGACCATCAGCCGGGTTGGGGGCGCGTTCCGGGAGATTTTCACCCACCCGGTCACCATGGGCTATCTGCTGGCCATGTCCTGTGTGTTCTCGGCGTTCGTTGGCTATCTGTCCACGGCGCAACAGATATTTCAGGAACTTTACGGTCTGGGCGCCAAATTTCCGCTTGCCTTCGGGTGTATGGCCGGGACGCTCGGCCTCGCGTCGTTTATCAATTCGCGGCTTGTGGTCCGACTGGGCATGCGCGTGCTCATCCGCCGGGCTCTGGCAACCAACGTTTTGCTGGCAGGCACGTTTACGCTGGTTGCCTACACCCTCGGCGGCGTGCCGCCTCTATGGCTCGTGTTCGCATTCATGATGCCGGTGTTTTTCTGTCACGGGACCGTGTTTGGAAACATACAAGCCATGGCCATGCAGCCCATGGGCCATATTGCGGGTTCGGCGGCGGCGGTCATTGGCGCGGTGGCGACCACCATTTCAACGACGGTCGGATCAATGATCGGTCAGGCCTTTAACGGTACGGTCTTGCCGCTGGCCCTTAGCTTCACCGTGTTGCCGCTGCTGGCGCTGCTTTTCAGCGGCTGGGCAAATCGCCACCTGGATGCAAATGCTGCCGGCGGGCACAAGGCGGAAGAAGCGAATTCCGATGAAGAAAACTAAGGGCCGGTTATTCCGCCGAATGCAACGGGTTCTTTTCCGCCTTGCCGTCGGTTTCCGTCCAGGCGTCGTCGGGAAGCGGGAACCAGCGCAGGCTTTCCAGATCGGGAGCCAGGGGGGCCGGGGTGGTTTTGCCGGTGGCGAAACGTGCCGTGACGTCGGCGGCTATTTTCGGCGCGTCTTCCAGATACGGCCCCAGCAACGAGGCGGGTGCACATGTCCGTTGCGATTGGAACTTGAGCTTCCCGTCTTCGTACCTGATGTCGTCCAGCCCCGCGACGGTGGCGGATTTGGCTTTGCGATGCTGCCAGCGACCGGTCACGGCGTCGAATTCGTAATCGGGCAGCAACTTCCAGCCCTCTTCGGCAATCCAGTGCACGGCCTTGAGGATGAAGTTGAACACCTCTTCGGTCAGGAAATAGTTAAAATTGACCCGCACCCAGCCGGGCTTGATGCCTTCGCAGCCATGCATGATGGCGTCCTCGAAGCGTTTGGACATGGGCTTGTCGATGCCCAGCAGGCGGTGACCATATGGCCCCGCGCATGAACAGCCGCCACGGGCCTGAATGCCGAACACGTCATTCAGAACGGCGACCACGAAATCATGGTGCAGATACCGTTCGCCATGTCGAACAATGAACGAAACGATGGAAAGGCGTTCAGCTTTCAGGTTGCCTAGCAACTCGATATTCGGGTTGGCTTCCCAGTCGCCGATGGCCCGCTTGATGAAGCCAGCCTCGCGCGCCCGGATCAGATCGGTTCCCACCGCTTCTTTCAGTTGGAAGACCATGCCGGCCCGGATTGATTCGATGATGGCAGGCGTGCCGCCTTCCTCGCGGTGTTCGGCGTCGCTGATGTAGCGGTGTTCGTCGGTGCTGACGTAAGCGACCGTTCCGCCGCCGGGCCGGGCTGGGACGCGATTGGTCAGCAGCCGCCTTTTCACCACCAGAAGGCCCGGCGTGCCCGGTCCGCCGATGAACTTGTGGGGCGACAGGAAGATGGCGTCCTTGCCGTCGTCATGCCCTTGCGCGCTGGGTGCCATGTCTATCTTCACGTAGGGCGCGGCCGCCGCGTAGTCCCAAAACGACAGGGCCCCGTATTGGTGAAGAAGCGAGGCGATGGCGCGGGTGTCGGTGGCGATACCCGTGACATTCGATGCCGCCGAAAAGCTGCCGATTTTCAAAGGCCGCGTTTCGAACTTCTTGAGTTCTTCTTCCAGCTGCGCCAGATCCACATGACCGTTGGCGTCCTCGTCGATGACCACCACGTCGGCAATCGATTCGCGCCACGGCAATTCGTTGGAATGATGTTCGTAGGGGCCGATGAAAACCACCGGGCGCTCACCCGCCGGTATGAGATCGGAAAGCGCGTAGCGGGCATTCAGGTCGGCGGGGATGCGAATGTTCAGGATGTCGATCAACCGATTGGCTGCGCCGGTCGCGCCCGCGCCGCAAAAGATCACCCCGTCCTCGTCCGTACCGCCCACGGATTGCTTGATGATGCGCCGGGCGTCCTCGCGAAAGCGCGTGGTTTGCAGGCCCGTCCCCGAGGTTTCGGTGTGGGTGTTGGCGTAAAAGGGCATCACCTCGTTGCGGATGAAATCCTCAATGAATGCCAGCGACCGGCCCGAGGCCGTGTAGTCGGCGTAGGTCACGCGCCGGGGGCCGTAAGGGCCTTGAAGGATTTGATCCTCGCCGATGATCGAATTTCGGATCAGCTGCAAAATCGGGTGGTCTGTGTCGGGCATTCGTCGAACTTTCTTCTGGCGGTCAAACGTGGAGGCCGTCTTATATCACCGAGTCGTCATGTTAACCATGGGAACGAATGCGACGGGCAGAAGGTTTTCAACCTTCGTTCGCCCATTCTCGTCCTTTTTGCACAAACAAAGGGATTGGGTGTCATGGGGCCTGCCGACGGGAATCACCATGCGCCCGCCCGGTTTAAGCTGTTCGACCAGTATTTGCGGTATCTGTTCGGGCGCAGCCGTCACGATAATGGCGTCGAAGGGCGCTTCATTGGGCCAGCCTGCAAAACCGTCGCCATGGCGAATGGTAATGTTCGCGTAGCCCAGCGCTTCAAGTTTGTGCGCTGCCGACGTGGCCAGATCGTCCACCACCTCCAGGGTGAAAACATGGGCGCACAATCCGGCCAGAACGGCGGCCTGATAGCCGGACCCGGCGCCGATTTCCAGCACCCGGTCAGACGGCGACAGGTCCAGAAGGTCACTCATTAGCGCCACGATATAGGGTTGCGAAATGGTTTGCCCGAAACCGATGGCGCGCGGCCGGTTGATATATGCGTAGGGCGCATCGTCGGCCATGACGAATTCGTGCCGGGGTGTTTCGGCCATGGCCGCCATCACCCGATCCGAGAACGCGCGGCGCCCGGTCCACATCTCGGTTTCGCGGGCATTCTGTTCAATCTCGGCCAGCAGCCGCGCCCGCGCTTTGTCAAATTCAGTTCTCATTCCGGCCTTCGTCCATTTCCCACCTCGCGAAGCCACGTAAATTTCGTCAAGTGCGGGGGTTGCGAACGGGCCTTGAGTATCGCATATCAGGGCGGTTCCAGTGATTTAGAAATTTGCGCGGAGAATTCAAAAGAATGTCGGAAGAAAAATTCGCCTTTCAGGCCGAGGTCAGCAAGCTCCTCGATATCGTCGCCCATTCCATTTACAGCCACAAAGAAATTTTCCTTCGCGAGCTGATATCCAACGCCTCCGATGCCTGCGACCGCCTTCGCTACGCCGCGTTGACGAAGCCGGAGCTGGCGGGCGGCGACAGCGATTTCAAAATTTTGCTGGAAATCGACAAGAAAGCCAAAACCCTGACCGTCGCCGACAACGGCATCGGCATGACCCACGACGAACTGGCCGAAAATCTGGGCACCATCGCGCGCTCGGGCACGCAATCCTTCGTCGAGCAGCTTGGCGACGCCAAGGCCGGGGGGGAAAATGGGGACTTGGCGCTTATCGGCCAGTTTGGCGTTGGTTTCTATTCGGCTTTCATGGTTGCCAAGAAGGTTGAGGTGACCAGCCGCAGGGCGGGCGAGGAAACCGCCTGGAAATGGACGTCGGACGGCAAGGGAGAATTCACGCTTGCCGAGGCTGTGCGCGAGGCGCAGGGAACGTCGGTCAAACTGTTCATGGAAAAGAAGGAAGGCGAGTTTCTCGAATCCATGCGCCTTCGCACGATCGTCAAGACGTACTCCGATCACATCGGCGTACCGATTGTTCTGAAAGATGAAGACAAGGACGAAACGCTGAACGAAGGTTCCGCTCTGTGGGCGCGCCCGGCCAAGGACATCAAACCCGAGCAGTACAAAGAGTTTTATCACCATGTCGGGCAGATGTTCGACGAACCGTGGAAAATCCTCCACAACCGGGTCGAGGGCATTCTCGCTTACACCAATCTTTTGTTCATTCCCTCGTCGCCGCCGTTCGATCTCTACGATCCCGATCGCAAACCGCGGGTGAAGCTGTACGTCAAACGGGTTTTCATTACCGACGACTGCGAAGCGCTGATGCCGTCTTACCTGCGCTTCTTGCGCGGCATCGTCGATTCCGAGGATTTGTCGCTCAACATCAGCCGTGAAATGCTGCAGGAAAATCCCAAGCTGGCCAAGATCCGCAGCGGTTTGGTCAAGCGCGTGCTGAACGAGCTGAAAAAAACGGCGGCCAAGAAAGCTGACGAATACGCCACATTCTGGGAAAATTTCGGCGCGGTCCTGAAGGAGGGCCTCTACGAGGATTTCGAGAACCGCGACAGAATTTTGCCGCTGTGCCGGTTCAGGAGCCTAGCCGGTGACGATCCGATCAGTCTGGAAACCTATGTCGAGAACATGAAGGACGGCCAAGAGGATATTTTCTATATCACCGGCGAGGACATCGACATATTGCGCAAAAGCCCGCAGTTGGAAGGTTTCAAGGCGCGCGGCGTTGATGTTCTGCTCATGACCGATCCCATCGATGATTTCTGGATCGGCGCGCTGGGGAGTTTCCAGGAAAAATCCTTCAAGTCGATCACCCGTGGCGGCGCGGACCTGGACAAGATTGCTCTTTCCGACGAGGCCAAGGAAAAAGAGGCGGGCGAGGCTGCGGACGAAACACCGGGCATCGATCAGCTTGTCGCGGCCCTGAAAGTGGCGCTGGGCGAGAGTGTCAAGGACGTGCGCGTGTCGGCACGTCTGACCGACAGCGCGGTGTGTCTGGTCGCCGACGAGGGCGACATGGATATCCGTCTGGAACGCATTCTTCGCCAATCGCGCCGCAAGGGCGAAGCGGGGGAAACGCCGCGCATTCTCGAGATAAATGCCAAACACGGCCTGATCCGCCGCCTCGCTGAACGGGTCGAGGATACGGGGGCCGCCGGGGCCGATGCCGTCGCTGCCACCGGTTTGTTGCTGCTTGATCAGGCGCGCATTCTGGAAGGCGAACAGGTGGCCGACCCCATCGCTTTCGCCGAGCGCTTGTCCGAAGTCATGGAAAAAGGGTTGGCTTAGTTCCGCAAGTCCAGCGTCGCCGCGCCGAGGATCATTCCGCTCATATCCGACTGGACGATCACGGCGCAGGCGTCGTTGGCTTGTTCACCCACCGGTAATGCCACGGTCATGGCTTCGCCGTTCCAGCTGGTCAATCGTTCCAATTTTCGTACCACGTTGGAATAGGTGATCTGCCGCCCGCCGTTTTCACCGCGCCGGATGCTGGTCGAGTGTTCGCGGTCGAACAACACCGCATAGACGGAAGCCTGTTCGGCCCCCTTTTTGGCCGGGAGCGATGCGCTGACACCACCGGCGTCACGCCTGAGTTTTATTTGAATGGCGGGCATGGTCTGGGCCTGAGCAATACCATTGAGCACCGCCGGACGATTTGATCCCGTCATCTGCGCGGTCCCATGCACCACCATCTGCGGCGTATAGACATAACCGATTCCGAAACGCCGGGCATAGGCCCGCTGACGCTCGGTGTTGGCGGGGCTGGCGAAAGTATCCTTCCAGCCGATGTAGTCCCAGTAATCCACGTGGAAGGAAAGGGCCAGTACGTCGTCGCGCTTGGCCAGTTCACCCAGGAATTTGTCGGCAGGCGGGCACGAAGAACAGCCCTGCGACGTATATAGCTCAACAACCGTCAGATCGCGCGCCGTTGCGGGCAGCGCGGACAGCGCTATCAGAACGCACATAAGGCAGAATGTTTTTAACCCGTGAAACATGCCCATGAGATGGCACGACAAGGCCCGCACGGCCAATCACATGCTGGTGAAGGACAAAAAAAGGGCCGGATCTTTTGATCCGGCCCTTCGGCTCCCGGGGGAGAGTGGGCTTCCGAATTTGCGGAAGCTCCGAGGGTCAATAGCGGGGCCAGTGCGGCCGATAGGGGCGGTAGGGGCGATAATAGGGATCGTAATCGTTGCTGTGGTTCACCGTCGTGCTGGTCTGCGTCACGTACGTGCGGTTATCGACGTAGGTGCTGCGGTCAACATAGACGACCGGGCGACGGTGCGAGCGCACGTGGCGGGTGTTGTAGGTGCGCGTGCCGTAAATCTGCGACGGGCTCGGATGGTAAACCGTGCGGGTGTAGCTGGTCGACGTCCCGTGGCGCGTCGCGTTGTGGGCGAAGGCGGCGCCAAGCAGGGTTCCGGCTGCGGTCGCGGCGACGCGGCCATTGCCGCTGCCGATGTGCGAACCGATGAACCCGCCGGCGGCTGCGCCGAACAAAGTTGCGAAGACCTGATCCGGGCTGGCGGCCGAGGCGGAATTGACGCTGGCGCCCGCACCCAGGATGGCTATGGAACTAACCGCTGCAATAAGAAACTTTTTCATCTGACCCTCCAAATAACCACTTAACCGTTCGAGTAAATCTCGTTCGATTGTGGCTATGGGAGGGCCGGGGCAATTTTTTTGGGATCGCCCCTTTTTTACGCCGCGTCCTTCAGATTTTTCAGCACGTACTGCAAAATACCACCGGCCTTGAAGTACTCGATCTCGTCCAGGGTATCGATGCGGCAGATGACCGGAACGTCCTCAGTTTCGCCGCTTTCGCGGTGAATGCGCAGGGTCAGTTCCATGCCCGTCTGGATGCCGTCAGCCGCCCCCAGCACATCGAAGGTCTCGCTGCCGTCCAGATTCAGGGACTTGCGGTTCGTGCCGTCCTTGAACTGAAGCGGATAGACGCCCATGCCGATCAGGTTGGAGCGGTGGATGCGCTCGAAGCTCTCGACGATCACCGCCTTGACGCCCAGCAAAAGCGGACCCTTGGCCGCCCAGTCGCGCGACGATCCGGTGCCGTATTCCTTGCCGCCAATGACGATCAGCGGCACACCGTCGGCCTTGTACTTCTGGGCCGCATCGAAAATGGGCATGACCTCGCCGCTGGGCATATGCCGCGTGACGCCGCCTTCGGTGCCCGGGGCCATTTCGTTGCGAATGCGGATGTTGGCAAACGTGCCGCGCATCATCACCTGATGATTGCCCCGGCGGCTGCCATAGGAGTTGAACTCGCGTTCGGGCACCTGATGGCCGGTCAGATAGTCGCCCGCCGGTCCTTCGGCCTTGATGGCACCCGCAGGCGAGATGTGGTCGGTGGTCACCGAATCCGCCATCACCGCCAACGACCGCGCGCCCATCACATCGGCCACCGGCGAGACTTCGCGCGATGGATCACCCAGCCCTTCGAAATAGGGCGGGTTCTGCACATAGGTTGAACTTATGTCCCACCCGAACGTGACGTCGTCGCTGCCTTCAATGGCCTGCCAAGCCGCCGGGCCCTTGAACACGTCGGCGTAGCGCGCCCGGTACATCTCGGGCGTGATGGCCTTGGCAACGGCTTCGGCAATCTCGGCGTTGGTCGGCCAGACGTCCTTCAGATAAATGAGGTTGCCGTCCTTGTCCTTGCCCAGCGGGTCGTTATAGAGGTCGCGATTGAGCGAACCGGCCAGCGCATATGCCACGACCAGCGGCGGCGAGGCCAGGAAGTTGGACTTCACCAGCGCATGGACGCGCCCCTCGAAATTGCGGTTGCCCGAAAGCACCGAAGAGACCACCAGATCACCGTCCGTCACGGCCTTGGTGATGCCGTCGGCCAGCGGGCCTGAGTTGCCGATGCAGGTGGTGCAGCCGAAAGCCGAAATATTGAAGCCCAGTTGCTCGAGGTAGGTCAGCAGCCCGGCCTGTTTGAGGTAGTCCTCGACCACCTGCGAGCCCGGCGCCAGCGAGGTTTTGACCCACGGCTTGGCAACCAGCCCCTTCTCGACGGCCTTTTTGGCCAGCAGCCCGGCCCCGATCAGGACCGACGGGTTGGACGTGTTGGTGCAGCTGGTAATGGCCGCAATCACCACGTCGCCGTCGCGCACCTCGTAATTCTCGCCTTCCACCGGCATCTCGCGCGGCTCGGAAACACCGCCCGACAGCTCGGGCAATACCTTGGCGAAGGTCGCTGCGGCTTCGGAAAGTATGATGCGGTCCTGCGGGCGTTTCGGCCCTGAAATGCAGGGTTCCACCGTACCCAGATCAAGCTCGATCACATCGGAAAACACCGGATCGGGCGAATTTGCGTCGCGCCACATGCCCTGCGCCTTGGCATAAGCTTCCACCAGCGCCACACGATCAGCGTCGCGGGCGGTTTCGGTCAGGTAGCGAATGGTTTCGGCGTCCACCGGGAACATGCCGCAGGTGGCCCCGTACTCGGGCCCCATGTTGGCGATGGTGGCGCGGTCGGGAAGCGACAGCGCGTCCAGTCCGGGACCGAAAAATTCGACAAACTTGCCCACCACGCCAAGCCCGCGCAGCATCTGAACCACCGTTAGCACCAGATCGGTGGCCGTCGTTCCTTCGGCGGGCGTGCCGGTCAGTTTGAAGCCGACGACCTCGGGGATCAGCATGGAAATGGGCTGACCCAGCATGGCCGCCTCGGCCTCAATGCCGCCCACGCCCCAGCCCAGAACGGCCATGCCGTTGACCATGGTCGTGTGGCTGTCGGTGCCGACCACGGTGTCGGGATAGGCGATGGCGTTGCCCTCGCCGCCAAGCCAGACGACTTGGGACAGGAATTCCAGATTGACCTGATGGCAGATGCCCGCTCCCGGTGGAATGACGCGGAAATTGTCGAACGCGTCCTGACCCCAGCGCAGGAACTTGTAGCGCTCCGTATTGCGCTGAAATTCGATTTCCATGTTGCGTTTCAGGGCGTCAGGCGTGCCGGAATGATCGACCATGACCGAATGATCAATGACCAGATCGACAGGCGACAGCGGGTTGATGGCCTTGGGATCGCCACCCAGGGCGACCATGGCGTCGCGCATGGCCGCCAGATCGACGACCGCCGGAACGCCGGTCAAATCCTGCATCAAAACGCGGGCCGGACGGAAGGCGATCTCGCGGTCCGAGCGGCGCTCGGTCGCCCAATCGGCCAGCGCGCGGATGTCATCGACGCTGACCGTGCGCCCGTCTTCATAGCGAAGCAGGTTTTCCAGCAGCACCTTCAGCGAAAACGGCAGGCGCGAAACATCGCCGATCCCGGCCTCCATGGCGGCGGGAATGCTGAAATAGTCGTAGCTTTTCCCGGCAACGTCGAGGGAACGGCGAACTTTTAAGCTGTCTTGACCAGATACGGACACGTCGAATTTCCTCCTCATTCCCGGCCCGAACGACCGAGCAAACAATAATCAAATGCAATACGATCCCATGAATACACGATAAAACCGACATTAGAAATAGGGCGGCTAACCGGAAAAACCACCAGCGGCGAAGGGGAAACAACAAGTGCGATTACGTCAAATATCCCGAAATGACGATATTCCCGCCACCCCCGAAAACCACCTAAATCCCCGGAACCAATTGAAACAACACGACAATTAACCCTCGTTTTCCCCCAATTCCCTACGTTTTGTCGTCATTCATCGTCATCCCTCGTCAAAAATCGTCATTTTCCCAATTTTCCCTTTATTTTCAATGCCTGATAAATCCCAACAAAAGCTAAGAAATCATAAAAACGGAATAATACCCTATTTCACGCAAAAAGTCAAGACCCCAATCTCGTGGGGCCGGGCGGGAGCGCCCGACCAACAACCTTCCCTAACACTTCCTTCTCTGTGGCTTTCTCTGTGTTCTCTGTGGTTCACCTTCTTAGCTCAACCGATCCCCCGGCCTTTCCGGCATTTGGCGCTCTGTTAAGATTCACCACAGAGAACACAGAGAACACAGAGAACACAGAGGTTTCACAGAGAAGATAAAGGAGTTTTGAAACGTTACTCAGGCATGTGCCGTTCTGGCTTCAGGAAATTTTGAGGGCCGCGTAAAAAGTAATCCGTCACCGTAATCTGTCACCGTAATCTCACCGTAATCGTCACCGTAATCGTCACCGTAATCGTCACCGTAATCACAGACTGCGCCGCCGGACCCGATGTTTCATGGTCACGTTGACCCGTTCGGACAACGCAACGTAACCGATAAACAAGGCGAGTTTCCCTGCCTCAGAGACATACCCGTATTGGAATGTTTCACTGTAGTAGAAACCCACAATCAACAGGAGCAACATTAACAAAAACAAGGTCATAGTTACGCTTTGGAAATATCGGCTCTTGGTGAGGAGAAGAGCCAATGGAAGCCAACACACCACGATGAAGAAGACAATTACAATCAGGTCTAGGCCAACTGGTTCGTTGAAATGGATGAATAAAGAGAAGGGGGTGAAGAAAAGATTCAAACCAACCAGCACAAGCCAACCCTCCACTCCGTAGAGAGGATGCTGCTTGGCTTGTGTTTCGCTCAACTGAACCCATTCGCCGGTCAGGCTTTTCTTCAGCCTGCTGACTTCCGGCTTCGAACGGGTTCTTTTTTCTGAAGCGGTTTCGTTCAATGGTTTTTCAGTTGGTGGGGGAGCTAACTTGAAAGCAATTCGGTAGGCTTTTTCTCCGGATTTCCGATCTGTGTACGCCTCGAGAATTCGAACCGCCTCGAACCGGCCCGAGGCGACCAGCTTTTCCGTTTCGGACCGCGCGTCTCCGTAGCTGTCCCGGCTCGAGAAAACCATCTGGGTTTTCCATGCGCCGTCTGTTTTTGCCTGAATTCTGTATCGATCGTCCATCACTGAGCCAGCCCGATCAATACCTGTATGAGAATTGAGGTCGTTCCCTCCGGTTGGGTGATGGCGTCGACCCCGCCATCCGCCCAAAGTTCATACGCTTCCATCCCACCAAGCGTGATCGGAATGGAGAGCGCTAATCTGATCAAAAGCCCCTTGGAAATGACTCGCCGAATCTGTTGATCGATACTCACTAAAGCGCCTCAGCAAACTAAAATTCTTACTAGGCATATCAGATAAGAAGACCCGTATAAAGGGTTGCCTTCCAGTTAGGTAGACCCTTCGCATTTCGGTGACCGGGAATTACGGTCGAAGTTCCGGGGACGCCTTACTTAATTATCGGAATCAAAGGGCCGTGGCCCTTTGCGGGTCTGGGCGGAGCCCGGTCTTCTTTGGTTGGATTTTGAAGCGCCGACCACCAAAGCGAAAAAACGCCACGATTGGCGATGAAAAATACTTAATCCTCGAAGCGACCCGTGGAGTCACGATCGCGCTCGTACCGTCTTGTGAGCGGAAACGGCGGCAACCAGGGTTCGCGGCGGACGATCCAGCTTTCGTAGGTTGGCATCAGTTGGTCAGGGGCATCCAGCGATCCCAGGTTCACTTCGATTTCGTCTGCGGTGCGTGAAAAAATGGACGAGCCGCAGCGGGGACAGAAAAACCGCCCGGCGTAGTCGCGTGTTTCGCCTTCGATCGTCACCGCATCCTGAGGGAACACCGCGGACGCGTGAAAAAGGGCCCCATGATGCTTGCGGCAGTCGAGACAGTGACAAAGGCCGACCCGGTATGGGTGCCCCGACGCCACAATTCGGACGTTGCCGCACAGGCAGCCGCCGGTTACTCGGTCCATGCTGCGTCTCCCCTAAAATCAAGCGGTTGGAATGGTTACAACGAACAGCACTGTCATTGCAATCGCGCGCTGCGGGCGGGGCGGTTGGGTTTTTGGGTGCCAACCGCCAACGGGCTAAAAATCGCCACAATTGGCCTGTTTAATGGTTGGCAACCAAGAAGACCCCCTCGTTTACGTTTGCCAGGGACCCTCTCCCCCCGAATCGGTTCTTGGCTCCTCGACTGGCATAATTGCCTTACTTTGCGGCCGGGCGTTCTTTTGAAGCCCGGCCGCCGTTTTTTTGTGGAATAGCGTAAAAACTTCTTTTTTTCGGACGCTTGCTATAGGTTCTCGGCCATTGTTTTAACAAGTCCAAACCGCAGTACTTTTTTTATGGATCGATTTACCGGTTCCGACCTTTTGTGCATTCGCGGCGAGCGGATGGTGTTTACCGGCCTTGATTTCGAGGTTTCGGCGGGTGGCGCGTTGATTCTGGTCGGCCCCAACGGCAGCGGCAAGTCCAGCCTGCTGCGCCTTATGGCGCGGCTTTTGAAACCGGTGGCGGGCGGCATGGCGTGGAACAGCGAAGACGTATCGGACGACCCCGACGCCCACAACGCGCGGCTTCATTATGTTGGCCATATGGATGCGGTGAAGCCTGTGTTGAGCGTCGCCGAGAACGTTCGCTTCTGGGCCGGGTTGCGGCCCAACGGTCAAGCGGACCCGGTGGCGGCGACAGCGCGCGCGCTGGAAACCTTTGGCATTTCCCATTTGGCCGACATACCGGGGCGGTTCCTGTCCGCCGGTCAGCGCCGCCGCGTAAATCTGGCGCGCATTGTTGCGTCGCCAGCACCCCTGTGGCTGCTGGATGAGCCGACCACGGCGCTGGACAAGCAGGCCATTGCCAGTCTGGAAGGTGCCATCATTGAGCATCAGCGCGGCGGCGGCATGGTCGTTTTGGCGACCCACGCCGCGATTGAGGCGCAAACGCCGTCGGTTCTCGATCTGGGCGATTTCGAGATGGCGGAGGTAGCGTGATGGACCGCTTTATCCGTCTTGTGGGGCGCGATTTACGGCTGGCCCAGCGTCACGGGTTCGACAGCCTTTTGGTGGTCGTCTTTTTTGTGATCGCCGTGGTGCTGTTTCCTTTCGGCGTCGGGCCCGAGCCCAACATTCTGGCGCGGATCGCCGCCGGAATTATCTGGGTGGCGGCATTGCTGGCCTCCATGCTGTCGCTGGAGCGGCTGTTGCAGGCCGACTATGAGGACGGCTCGCTGGAACTGCTGGTGTTGTCCCCGGTGACCCTGGAAGTCATCGTTCTGGCCAAGATACTGGCCCATTGGCTGACGACCGGGTTGCCGTTGATTATCGCGGCACCGCTTTTGGCCGTATTGCTGAACATGAACGTCGAGGGCTTTGCCATCCTCATTCTGGCGCTGCTGCTGGGAACGCCGACGCTTAGCCTCATGGGGGCCGTTGGTGCTGGACTGATTTTGGGATCGCGCCGGGGCGGGGTGTTGTTGTCCTTGCTGGTTCTGCCGCTTTATATCCCGGTTCTTATCTTCGGGGTCGGCGCGGTGGATGCCGCCATTGCCGGTTTTGCCTTCAAGGCGCAGATTTTGATACTCGCGGGCCTGTTTCTGGGAACGCTGGCCCTGTGCCCGTGGGCGACGGCGGCTGCGATCCGGCAGGCCCTTGAGTAAAAAAACATTGCGGTGCCTATGGAAATTCGGACTGCCGAGAGATAAATACAGGCTCGTCTGAGGAAAGTAAGAATTAGAATGCATCGATTTGCAAATCCGAAACGGTTTATGCGTCTGAGCGGGGTTTTGTTGCCGTGGACGGCGGGGCTCAGCATCGTGCTGATCGGGGCGGGGATTTATCTGGCCCTGTTCGGTTCGCCGTCCGATTATCAGCAGGGCCAGAGCGTGCGCATGATGTACGTACATGTGCCTGCGGCCTGGATGTCGCTGTTTTGTTATACGTCCATGGCGGTGGCGGCTGCGGTGGCGCTGATCTGGAAGCATCCGCTGGCCGATCTGGCGGCCAAGTCGGCGGCCCCCATCGGCGCGTGCTTTACTTTTCTGGCGCTGGTCACCGGATCGCTGTGGGGAAAGCCCATGTGGGGAACCTGGTGGGTGTGGGATGCGCGTCTGACCTCGGTCCTGATCCTGTTTTTCCTGTATCTGGGGTACATGGCGCTGATTAACGCGTTCGACGATCCGACGCGCGGCTATCGCGCGGCCTCGATCCTGGTGCTGGTCGGCTTCGTCAACGTTCCCATTATCAAGTTTTCGGTCGATTGGTGGAACACCCTGCATCAGCCCGCCAGCGTGTTCAAAATGGGCGGCCCGGCCATTCACCCCAGCATGCTGACGCCGCTTTTGCTGGTGGGGGTCGGCTACACTACCTATTTCTTATGGGTGCTGATGGTGCGCATGCGAACCGAGATACTGGCAGGCAAAATACGCGCCGCGCGCTTGCGGCAGGTGCGCGGCCCGGTATCGGCGGAAGGGTAGGGAACGGACATGGAAAACCTGACCACCTTTTTCGAGATGGGCGGATATGCCCGCTTTATCTGGCCTGCCTTCGGCCTGTCGTTTGTGGTGCTGGGCGCGTTGCTCGTCACCAGCATTCGATCCTTCAAAAACACCGAGGCGACGCTGAATTCCATGCAGGCCGCCAAGGATACGGAAAACCAATAAATGAAGCCCAAACGTAAACGACTGACCTTTGTCATTATCGGTCTGGGGCTGCTGGCGGCTGCCGCCGCGCTGGTCCTGACGGCGTTCGAGGAGAACATCGTCTTCTTCCACAGCCCGACCGACGTGAAGGAAAAAGACATCGGCGCGGACCGGCGCATCCGCCTGGGCGGTCTGGTCGAGGAAGGCAGCGTCAAGAAAACGGCGGGCGGAAAAACCGTTGAATTCGTCATCACCGATCTGAACGAGACCATTCCCGTGGTTTATGCAGGCTTACTGCCGGACCTCTTTCGCGAAGGCCAGGGCGTGGTTGCCGAAGGATTGGTGAAAAACGGCGTTTTCCAGGCCGACGAAGTGCTGGCCAAGCACGATGAAAACTACATGCCGCCCGAGGTGGCCGACGCCTTGAAGGAATCAGGGCAGTGGCAGCACGTTGAAGAGAAATTGAAGGCATCGGGCCAAACTGCGGAAGGCTATACGAAAAAGGACCCTGGCAAATGATCGTTGAGATTGGGCATTTTGCCCTGATTCTGGCGCTCGTTGTGTCGCTGGTTCAGGGAACCGTGCCGCTGGTTGGCGCGCACCGCAACGACGCAGCCTGGATGGCGCTGGGGCGGCCCGCCGCCATTGTCCAGTTCTTGCTGATTGCGCTGTCCTTTGCCGCGCTGACCCACGCCTATGTCACGTCGGACTTCTCGGTCCTCAACGTGGCCAGAAATTCGCACTCGGCCAAGCCGCTGATCTACAAGATTTCCGGCGTGTGGGCGAACCACGAAGGTTCGATGATGCTATGGGTTCTGATTTTGGCTGCCTTTGGTTCGGCGGTGGCGATTTTCGGTCAAAACCTGCCGCCCAGCCTGCGCGCCCGCACCCTGGCCATTCAGGCGTTCATCACGTTGGCGTTCCTGCTGTTCATCCTTTTCACGTCCAACCCGTTTGAGCGCATCCTGCCCGCGCCGGTGGACGGGCGCGGCCTGAACCCGTTGTTGCAGGACCCCGGATTGGCGCTGCATCCGCCTTTTTTGTATCTGGGCTATGTGGGGCTTTCCATTGTTTTCTCGTTCGCCATCGCCGCCCTGATTGAGGGCCGCGTCGATGCCGCATGGGCGCGCTGGGTTCGTCCGTGGACGCTGGCGGCGTGGATTTTCCTGACCGCCGGGATCGGCTTGGGCTCGTGGTGGGCCTATTACGAACTGGGCTGGGGCGGCTGGTGGTACTGGGACCCGGTGGAAAACGCGTCCTTCATGCCGTGGCTGGCGGCCACCGCGTTGCTGCATTCGTCCATCGTTGTCGAAAAGCGCGACACGCTAAAGGGCTGGACGGTCTTTCTGGCCATTGTCGCCTTTTCGCTCAGTCTGCTGGGCACCTTCCTGGTGCGCTCGGGCGTGCTGACAAGCGTGCACGCGTTTGCCACCGATCCGGCGCGCGGCGTCTTTATTCTGGTGTTGCTGCTGGTCGCCATCGGCGGCTCGTTCGCACTGTTTGCGTGGCGCGGCCCCTCGCTTTCGGCGACCGGCCTGTTCGTGCCGGTGTCGCGCGAAGGCGCGCTTTTGCTGAACAACCTGCTGCTGACCACGGCGTCCGCCGTTGTCCTTCTGGGAACCCTTTATCCGTTGTTCCTGGATGCCATGGACGGCGGCAAGGTTTCGGTCGGGCCACCCTTCTTCAACGCCGTTTTCATCCCCATCATGACGCCCTTGTTCGCGGCCCTTGCGGTGGGTCCATTCCTGGCCTGGAAGCGTGGCGATCTGCCGGGCGCGCTGGCGCGCCTGCGACTGGCTTTCGGACTGAGCGTGGCGGCCGCCCTGGCCACCTGGTACGTGGCTGCCGACGGCCCCGTCATGGCCGTTCTGGGCATGGGGCTGGCGGCCTGGCTGGTCATCGGGGCCATCGTCGAAACAGCCTCGCGCATCAATTTGTTCAAGGCCACAATTGGGGAGAGCCTTCGCAGGCTTCGCCGCATCCCAAGGGCAACCTGGGGTATGACCATCGCGCACTTCGGTTTGGGCATCCTGATCGCCGGGGTCACGGGTTCATCGGCATGGAAGGTCGAAAGCATCCAGACCATGATGCCGGGCCAGACCATCGACGTTTCCGGCTACGAGTTCCGCTTCGAAGGGGCCAGCCGCGCCCAGGGACCGAACTATACCGCGACGCGCGGACGCTTCGTGGTCAGCCAAGGCGGCGAGCGCGTTGCTGTGCTGAAACCGGAAAAACGGGTCTATCCGGTTGAGGGGCAACCGACCACGGAAGCGGCCATCAAGACCACCTTTATGGGCGATATCTACGCCGTCATCGGCGATGCCGAAGGCAACCAAGGCGGATACGTGACGCGGCTTTATTTCAATCCGCTGGTGCCGTGGATCTGGGCCGGCATCCTGATCATGGTGGTGGGCGGTCTGTTCAGCCTGTCCGACCGCCGTCTGCGCGTCGGCGCGCCAAGCCGCCGTGAAGCTCCGGCTCAAAAGGTGCGCGCCCAAAAGGTACGTACATGAAGCGGCTGGTTTTCATTCTGCCGCTGGTCGGGTTTGCCGTGATGGCTGTTTATCTGGGCATCGGGCTGACCAAGGACCCGCGCGCCTTGCCCTCCGTGCTCATTGATCAGGAGGTTCCGCCATTCGACCTGGCGGCCATTGAGGGCCGCGACAAGGGCTTCAAACATGGCGATCTGCTGGGCGAGGTCTCGCTGGTCAACATCTTCGGTTCCTGGTGCATCGCGTGCCGGGTGGAGCATCCGTTTCTGATGAAAATCAAGGAACGGAAACTAGCGCCCCTGCATGGCATTGACTGGCGCGAAGAAAACCGGCAGGCGGGTCCGGCGTGGCTGGCGCGCTTTGGCGATCCCTACACGCTAATTGGCGACGACCCCAAAAGCAAAGCGGCCATCGCCTTTGGCGTAACCGGCGCGCCGGAAACTTTCGTTGTCGATAAGCGGGGCTTCATCCGTTACAAGCACGTCGGACCGATGACGCAGGACGTGTGGGACCGGACCATCGAACCGATGGTGGAGGAACTTCGCAAACAATGAGGGCTGTTCTTCTGATAGTGGCGGCCTTGCTGTTGCCTTTGGCCGCAAACGCGGTGGAACCGAGCGAGGTCCTGAGCGACCCGGTGCTGGAGACGCGCGCGCGCGATATCAGCGAAAATCTGCGCTGTCTGGTCTGCCAAAACCAGTCCATCGACGAGTCAGACGCGCAGCTTGCCCGGGATTTGCGGGTGCTGGTGCGCGAACGCCTGGTTGCCGGCAGTTCGGACGGCGAGGTGATCGATTACGTGGTGTCTCGTTACGGCGATTTTGTCTTGCTCAATCCGCCGTTCAAGGGATCGACCTATGTGCTCTGGCTGGGCCCCGCCGCCATCCTCGGTCTCGGACTGATGGGCGTGTTCGTCTTCTTCAGGCGGCGCGCGGAAGCGGCCCGGTCAGGCGCGGCAGACGTCATGCCGCTAAGCGCGGAGGAGAACAAACGGTTGCAACGCATACTTGACGAGGCCGGTAAATGATTACGTTCTGGATTGCCGCGCTGGGCTTATTGGCCGCAACCGTAGGCCTGTTCCTGTGGGTTTTGATGCGCAAACGCAAACCGGCCATGGCGCGCGCCGATTACGACGTTGCGGTTTTCCGCGATCAGTTGAACGAGGTGGAGCGCGACTTGGATCGAGGCGTTCTGGCCGCCGATCAGGCCGAAGCTGCGCGCATTGAGATTAAACGCCGTATGCTGTCTGCGGCCGACGGACGGGACGCTGCGCAAGAAGGCGCGGTCTCGCCGGGTCTTCGCGGCGCGGGCCTTGCGGTGATTGCGATGATCGTCCCCGTGGCCTCCATTGCCATGTACCTGATGCTGGGTTCGCCGGATGTCGCCGATCAGCCTCTGTCTGCGCGTCAGGGAGAAATTCAGACGGCGCAGCAAGGCGAGCACGAAATGGCGGGCGCGGTGGCCAAGCTGACAGCGCAGTTGGAAAAAGACCCGTCCAACGCCGAAGGCTGGATGCTTCTGGGCCGTTCCTTGCGCACCATGGAAAGGTATTCCGAGGCCGCCGAGGCGCTACGCAAGGGGATCGAACTAATCGGGCGCGACGCGGACGCGCTGGCCGAATACGCCGAGCTGTTGGTGGTCGCTGCCGATGGCGCGGTGTCTGATGCCGCAGCCGATATCTTCAACGAGATTTCGACCGTCGCGCCCGGCGATCCGCGCATTCACTATTATCTCGGCATCTACAGGTATCAACACGGTGATAGCCGGGGTGCGGTTCAGTCCTGGGTTGATCTGATCGCGGTATCGCCGGAAGGCGCGCCGTGGTTGACCAGCGTGCGGGAGCGCATCCGCTCGACCGCCGCCGCCGCCGATATCGATCTGGCGGGCATTAAGCCCAGTTCGGACCTGCCCAAGCCGCCCGAACCGCCTGAGCAAAGCGGGCCGACGCAGGAAGACGTGAAAAACGCCGCCGACATGACGCCTGAAGAACGCGACGAAATGATCCGCAGCATGGTCGAAGGTTTGGCCGCGCGTCTGGAAGACGAACCCAACGACGCCGACGGCTGGCGAAAGCTGGCACAGGCCTATAAGGTTCTGGGTGAAATCGACAAAGCCGCACAGGCCATGGAACGCGCCGTGGCCGCCGAGCAAAGCCCAAAATAGCAATTCGGTCATGCACCCATAAACCGGGATTCACATATCCGCCGAAATGCTAGTCAAGAACCCAAACATTGGGAGCTTGGATATGTGCGATTGATACGACCTGACGGACCTCGAACGGTCGATCATCGAGCCTAATCCGCTTAACAGCGTATTGCAGTCGTTATCTGGCGCGGGCCTAAACTTCCGCGTATAGCCAGGAGCGGATCTACGAAAACGGGCGGTTTGATGAATTTGCCAAAAACAAATCAGGCGTCTAGCCCCCAATCTGGGGATGAATGAAATCAAACCCTTTGAATCGTGTGTTTAGAACCAATTTTCTGGTTATCAATGAGGAGTTCGCTTTTCCTAATGATCAGCTATAGTTAATTGGCGTAGTTGTGCGATTAGACGGCATCGGGGGGAACGGTCAATGCAATGCCCAAAATGCCGAACAGACAACGATCCAAAAAGTAAATTCTGCAGTTCTTGTGGCGAGAACCTATTCGAAAAGACGTCTACCGCGGCATCCTCTATCAGTGGTGGCGAGCGACGGCAGGTAACGGCGCTTTTCGTCGACGTCGTCGATAGCATGCCGTTAGCAGCCGAAATAGGGGAGGAGGCCCTCTTTCGTATTATGCACGACGTGATCGGTGGGATGGTGGAAGCGGTGAAGACGCACGGCGGTACCGTCGAAAAACTCACCGGTGACGGACTGTTGGCCCTATTTGGGGCGCCGATGGCGGTGGAGGAGGCACCACTGAACGCCTGCCGGGCGGGCCTCGACATACTTCAACGAATGCGTGACGAACGCGATCGAATCGAGATTGAACATGGCCAGCGCCCTCACTTGCGCATAGGCGTCAATACGGGTCATGCCGTCGTGGGAAGTCTTGGCACCGACCTGCAACAGGATGTGACGGCGTTGGGCGATTCTGTGAACGTGGCGTCCCGGCTCGAAGGTCTCGCAGAACCCGATACCATGGTCATCGGTGAGTCGACCTATCAATTGGTTTCCGATTTTATCGAAGCAGAGTTCGCCGGCGAGCATATGGTCAAGGGCAAGACCGAGCCGCAAAAGATTTGGCGTGTTAATGCCTTGAAACTAGGAACAAAGCGTTTCGACGCGTCGCTCACGCGGGGACTAACGGCGTTGGTCGGCCGACGACACGAAGTCGAAACCATGCTCGACGAAATGAAATCAGCCGAAAATGGCGCCCTTAGGATTGTCCAAATTACAGGTGATGCAGGTATCGGAAAATCCCGATTGGTGCACGAATTTCAGCAACGGTTGCCCAAGAATGGCGCCACGTGGCTTCAAGGAAATTGTATCGAAAGTGGCCGGAATACGCCCTATCTACCGTTTATCGAAGTGGTTCGTTCATCGTTTCGCGTTGGTCCTGACGAAAATAGCTCCTCAGTCGAAAGGAAATTGAAGCGCGGATTGCAGATATTAGGCATCGACGCGGAAGATGAAGCCCCATACCTGCTAAATCTCTTGGGCCACCGCGTGGACAGCGCTGAATTCACTAAGGATCATTCGGAGATCGCCGGCATCCGCACACGCAACCTGCTGGAGCGCATGGTAATTCAGAGATGCCAAATCTCTCCGATCGTACTTTTTATCGATGATTTGCATTGGATGGACTCGGCCTCTGAAGCGCTTCTTTTGCGGTTGATTGAAAATGCAATCACGTCACCATTGTTGTTGATATTCGCCTGCCGACCCGAATACCACCCGCCATGGTCCCGCGATACCAAGACTGCGGCACTGAATTTGACTCCGCTGTCGTCAAACTCAACCGAGGAACTGCTACGTCACCGCTTAGGTGTCAAAGACTTGCCGAGAACATTGGTGGAATTGGTGATCGAAAAATCGGAAGGCAATCCGCTTTTTGCCGAAGAGATCGTAAATTACCTGGTCGAGCATGGGGGCGTTTCTGACAACGGCATTGCTCACAACGTATCTGATGTCGTCTTACCCGTGTCGCTGGAAAACTTGTTGATGGCTCGAGTGGACAGCCTCGAAGAGGGACCAAAAAGACTATTGCAGGCGGCATCGGTTATTGGCCGGAATTTCGCCGTCGACCTAGCGGGCGAAGCCGCCGGCTCCAACGGACAGACGTCCACATTCGTGGCCGAGTTGGAACGCATGGAACTCATCCGTCCGGCCAACGATGCCGGCGGATATCAAATCAAACACGCGCTTACTCAAGACGCTGTCTATGACAGTCTTTTGCGCGAGCGGCGCGAAGAGCTTCACGAACGGGTGGCGGCCGCCATCGAGCGGCGTCACCAGGACCGATTGGGCGAAATTGCCGAAGCATTGGCCCACCATTACGGCCACACGCCAAGGGCCGAAAAGGCCGTTCTGTATATGGCGCAGGCAGGAGAAAAGAGTCTCAGGGTTTACTCCCTCGACGAAGCCGAACTTCGCCTTAGACAAGTGGTGGAATTGATCGAGAAAGTACCCGGATGCGCCGATGACGTATTCCTGACCGACGTGCTGTTGAACCTCGGCCGGGTGCAGTATTTCAGAGCCGATATGTACGGGCTTATCGAGCTCTTGGAACCGCATCTGCAAAAGGTCGAGGCGTTGGGCGATCCCAAACGGTTTTCTCGATTTCTTTTCGAAATCGGATACGCACATGTTTTTAGCGCCAATCCAGAAACCGGAATTCCGATGCTCGAGCAGGCTCAATCCATCGCGGAAGAAAACGATGATGAGCACACCATCGGACTGGTCAAAATGGGCCTGTCTTGGGGGTATTCGACTTGGCGCCAAAACAACGCCGATGCCCGTCGGAAAATAGACGCATTGTGCGAAGAAGCCGAACGCATTGGCCGTAAATTCGACGATATGTGGCTGGTCTCGAAAGCAATCGTCAGTCGATCGGTTCTGCATAGCATCGGCGGCAATGTCGGAGAATCCAATCGCCACGCGCTACGCCTGCTTGAGTTAAGCCGAAAGACCGGCGACCCAAGAGCCAAAAGCATGGGCTTGTGGGCGATGGCCATCTTCGATTCGATAAATTTTTCCCACGAGGCAGGAATCGAAGCTGGTAGCGATGGCGCCCAACTTGCGTTGTGCGTGGTCGACCATACGATCAGTGAATTGGGAAAATCCGTCGGTCTGATTATGAGCGGAAATGTCGATGAAGGTCTTCCGTTGGCAGAAGCAAGTTTTTCATTGTTGTATCAACGTGGCTTGATGCTCCCTATTGCGACGACGGCGCCATTTATCGGCGTTGGATTGGTGATGGCGGGAGATATGGCGCACGGCGAGCGCCAGATACTGGATTGGCGAAAAACATGCGCCAAATGGAATAGCGCTGCAGGAGTTCTTACCGCGAACCTCGTGCTGGGCGAGATTTACACGCGGATGGCCTTGGGCGCCGACCGCCCCCCACTACGCGTCATATTGCGCAATTTGCCATACATCCTCCGAACTATGCCTTTCGCGGCTTCCAAGGCGCGAAAGCACCTAGAGGAGGCCCTGGACAATAGTCGGAATAACGAGACAACGAGCTTCACCGCCTGGGTGCTTTACGACTTGGCTTTGTTGGATCGGAAGGCAGGGCGTAAAGTCGAGGCGGATGAGAAGCTGACGGAGGCTCGCGCTTTGGCTGAATCCGTCGACGCCGATGCTTTGTACGACCTTATTGTACAGGCGGCGAGTTCCTAGCAGCAGCGGGCACCAATAAATATCGACGATTTTCTAATTTCGAATTTTTGAAGCAAATGAACTTCACGATGTCAAAGTTCGGATGTCCGCCCAGGGTCAGACTCGGACTAAACCCCGCCCCGTTGTTGAAGGACGGTTATGACGGATTAGCGGACATTGGAAACGGACCACTAGTATTCCCGGTCGCCGCCTGCCCAGATATTGACGCGGTTTCGGCCCGCGTCCTTAGCGGCGCAAGCCTAAACTTCCGCGTATGGCCATGAGCGGATTTAAGCTCGGCTGATCATCCAACGTTCTCAAATCCGTTAACTTTCCTCCGGCACGGTCCTTCAGACTCACTCACGGGGCGGTCTTGCGAATGATGATCTTTGGCTGAATATAATATGTTTGGGGCGACGCGTTTTCGCCGTTTATCGCGTCGAGAATTTTGGTCGCGGCAAGTCTTGCCAGTTCAGAGGGGTCATAACCGATCGTTGACAACTCGAACGCATGCCAACTGGCCATGGGTTGATCGTCAAATCCCAAAACAGCAACGTCTTCCGGCACACGAAGGTTGAACTCGCGTGCCGCCTGCAGGGCGCCGAAGGCCATCGTGTCGTTAAAGCAAAAGACGGCATCCGGAACCGTTTTGGCGGAAAACAGGATCGATGCTGCGCGGCGACCGCCTTCATAATTGCTTTCGTCACTCGCTTCGGAATGCAGCTCGAAACCATGCTGACATATCTCTTCCGTATAGCCCCGCCGGCGATTTCGATCCGGGAAGGGATGTGTGTTTTTTCCAAGGTATGAAAGACGTTTGCGGTTCGCGCGCAAGAATAGCCGCGCAGCCATAATCCCTCCCGACGCATTGTCGCAGCTAAATCCGGGCGATGTCTCACTGTCGTGATCGCGGCTATACAGAAATAGGGGAACTTGTGCTTCACTCAACAATTCAACAATTTTGCCGGACACGTTTCCACCCATAACGACGATTGCATCGACCTTGTAGTCAATAGCTCGCAAAGACGATTCATCTATCGTCGTATTGTCGCCAACGGGGATGACCAACGCCCGCTTGCCGGCCTCTGAAAGACTTAGCGTCAATTTACTCAAATGCTCATTGCTTCGAGCACTGAGATGCTCGGTCGTTATCAACGCGACGAGGTCGGTTTTCTGTCCGGTCAAGGACCGCGCGAGAGCATTGGGCCGGTAACCCAACTTTTCGGCCGCAGCTACTATTCGAACCTGCTTGCCTTTTGAAACGTTTCCAGCACCGCTGAAACAACGTGAAACGGCCGATCTGGAAACGCCGGCAAGTTCAGCGACATCTTGTGCTGTGGTTATGGACTTGCGCATGTCTCTCCTGATATCGCGTGCAGAATTGGTGACCGACATACATCGGTTCCGTGTGGCATTCTATCATAATTTCCAAGAATGACCATAACAAGCTTAGAAGGAGAATCATTTGTTTTTTGTCTTCAGAGCGAAAATATTAATAATTTCAGTATGTTATATAGGAGATAGGTAATTTGAAATTAAAAGTAGCCAGATAATTCGAAAAACTTCTTGTGAAGTTTACCAATCTGATAAATGATTGCACGCGCGTTCAGTTTCGTGATTCATTGTACGTTTCGTTATAACGGCCATGATCGGGCGGAAAATAAGGAATGGCGGATAGGCAGGGTGCATCAATAGCCGGCACAGGGTCTTCGTGGCTGCGTTGGCGGTACAAGCTGACGATCAATTGGCAGAATCCCACGTCGCTTATCGGCGTTTTGATGACGCTGTTGTTCCTTTACCTGATCGCTGTACCCATCATCTCGCTTTTGCATGATTCCGTCGAGGTTCAGTTTGGCGACGCTCGACGCACGGGCGCGGAAATCGGGGCGTGGACGTCTTACTATTTTGATCGTGTCCTGCTCTCACCCATATCCAGGAAAATCTTCTGGGAGCCGCTTGTTAACACGCTAAGCGTGGCGTCCGGCGCGATTTCGATTTCTCTGACCATCGGCGGGCTAATGGCCTGGCTGGTCAGCCGTTCCGACATGTTCGGACGGCGCTGGTTCGCGACCGCCCTGATCGTTCCCTACATGCTACCGTCCTGGACATTCGCCCTGGCCTGGCGAACACTGTTCAAGAACCGCGAAATCGGCGGGCAACCCGGCTGGTTTGAAAGCATGGGCTTCAGTCCTCCAGACTGGCTGGCTTATGGTCAGTTGCCCATCACGATAATCCTTGCCCTGCACTATACGCCATTTGTGATTCTGCTTTTCGGCAACGCGTTAAAGCGGTTTGATTCACAATTGGAGGATTCTGCGCGCATTCTCGGGGCCGGCCCCGGGGTTGTCGCGAGGCAAATCATCCTGCCGCTGATGTTGCCCTCGCTGGTATCGGCGGCGGTGCTGATTTTCGCCAAATGCCTGGGTGAATTCGGTGTGTCCTACGTGCTCGGGCTGCCTGTGAACTATGACGTTCTGGCCATCTCGTTGTACCGCAGCATCGCGTCGCGTCAAGCCGGCGCCGCAGCGGTTTTGGCGGGTGCGATCATGCTGATCGGTATCCTGTCCCTGCTAATCGATGCTCGCCTGATGCGCGAAGCACGCAAATTCGTGACTGTGGGCGGAAAGGGCTCGATGAACCGGGCGTCTCGTTTGGGCGTGCTTCGCCTCCCTGCAACGGCTTTCGCCGCAATCATCTTTATTACCGGCGTCGGTCTGCCGATCATCGTTCTGCTCCTGTCCACCATCATGCGTATTCCCGGGGACTTCTCTCTTTCCAACTTCACGCTTGATTACTGGATCGGGCGGAACCTTGAATTTGTGGGTCTTCGCTCCGGAATATTGCTGACGCCGGAACTGTGGCATGCGGTTTGGAACACAATTTTCATTGTTGGAATTGCGTCGATTTTCTCCGGCGTGATGGGTCTGCTGGTCGGCTATGTCGTGGCGCGCTCGCCCATTCGGGCCGTTGCCATGTTCCTCAGGCAAGTCACGTTCTTCCCGTATCTGGTGCCGGGAATTGCATTTGCAGCCGCCTATCTTTCACTTTTTTCCGTGCCGCGCGGCCCCATTCCGGCTCTTTACGGGACCTCGATAATTTTGATTCTGGCACTCGCCGCCGATCATATGCCCTTTGCTTCGCGCGCCGGGATTTCCGCCATGATGCAGCTTGGCAAGAACCCGGAAGATGCCGCGCAAATTGCCGGGGCCGGATGGTTACGTCGCATGACATCGGTGGTTATCCCCATTCAGAAGGGGGCTTTCGTCGCCGGTATATTGTTGCCGTTTATTTCAGGTATTCGCGGGCTTAGCCTTTTTGTGATCCTCGCGGTGCCCGCCACCGATGTTATGACGACATACTCGCTGCGTTTGCTGGATTATGACTACACGCAGGCCGCCAATGCGGTTGTGGTCATCATTTCCGCCATCGCGTATTTCGGAACCCTGGCGGCACAAAAACTCACCAGAACAAATCTCGCAGAAGGGTTGGGGGGCTGACATGCCGGATATTTCGCTAGTTGAAGTGAACAAGAGCTTCGGCGGAAGCGCCATCAAAGCGGTTTCCGATTTGTCCCTGACAATTGGTGATGGCGAATTCATGTGCCTTTTGGGGCCGTCGGGCTGTGGAAAGACCACGACCTTGCGCATGATCGCCGGGCTGGAGAATTTGACCAGTGGCGCCATCTCGGTCGGCGACATGACCGTCGATTCCATCGAAGAGGGGCTGTTTGTTCCGCCGGAAAAACGCGGCATGGGGCTTGTTTTTCAAAGCTACGCGCTTTGGCCGCACCTAACAGTCGAAAGAAACACTGACTTTGGCTTGAGGCTGCGCGGAATTCCGAAACAAGAACGTGAAGAGCGTGTTTTGCATGTTATGCAGAAGATGGGCATCGAGCAGTACCGGGACCGCTACCCGTCGCAGTTATCAGGCGGTCAACAGCAACGCGTCGCCCTTGCCCGGATGCTGGCAATCAATCCCGAGGTTTTGTTGCTGGACGAACCGCTGTCCAATCTGGATGCGCGTCTTCGGCTGGAAATGCGAGCCGAACTGAAACGTATCCACAGCGAATTCGGCACGACCGTCATTTTCGTGACCCATGACCAGTGGGAAGCGATGACCCTGGCGACCAGTATCGCCGTCATGCACGAGGGTGCGCTGCAGCAGGTCGGCAGCCCCGACGACATATATGCGCGGCCGGCAAATCGTTTCGTGGCCGAGTTTGTTGGCAGCCCGCCGATCAACATCGTGGAATTCGGCAGCCACATACAAAGCCAACTGTCGGATTTGGTGCGGGATTTGTTGGCAAAAAGTGGCCAACCACGAGACCAGGCCGGTTCGATCGGTCTGAGACCCGAGAAAATTCAACTTTGCCTGTCACCCGGACAAGTGCCGGATGGCCAGTTTGGCGGGTCGGCCATATTGGTGTCTGTATTACCCACAGGGGGCAGCTGGATTCTGGAATTGGATATCGGTGGAACAACCCTGTTCACCACAGCCAATCAACCCCCCGAATTCAACGTGGGAAGCGAGATCTGGTTTTATTCGGACTGGTCTGAACTTCACGTATTCGACGCTGACGGCAACCACTTTCCGTCAGATAACCATGTCGCTGCACCGGCTATTGGCAATGGCAGCGACACCCAAAAGCCGCAGCGGGCCTTGTCGTAACCCCGCCGTGTAACTTTCGCTAACATTCGGAAGGAATAGCTACCATGACTGATTTTAGAATGAGCCGGAAACCGGTGGGCTCCAAATGGGTGAAGGCTGCGTGTTCTGCCGTTGCGATTGCGTTGGCAGGTTACGGCGGCGCCGCGTCGGCAGCCGATTTTAGTCTTGAGGCACTGATCGAAGCCGCCAAAGGCGAAAAGCCGATTACTGTTTATGCCAGTACCGGGAAAATCAAAAAAGCAACTGCCGCTTTTACCAAGAAATATGGCGTCAAAGCCACCGGCACCAAAATTACGGGCGCCGCACAGATCGAACTGGTCGTGCGTGAAGCGCAGTCCGGAAATATTATCGGTGACGTTATCATTTCCAGCGATGCCGCCGCGGCAAAGGCCCAGCTTCTCGGCGAGAAAATGGTGACCAGCTGGTTCCCGCCCGATCTGGCCGGCTCGATCCCCAAGGGCTCGCAAATGCCGCTCGTGGTATGGCGCGATCCCGCTGTCTGGACGTACAACGACGAAAAGGCCGGAAGTTGCCCGGTTGGCAACATCTGGGAACTGACGGGCAAAAAATGGAACCGCAGGATCGCCATGGAGGACCCGCTGCACAAGCCGTCATACATTGACTGGTTCAACCAGATGGAAACCCACTCCGACGACGCGGTCGCTGCAGCCTACAAGGCCCATTTTGGCAAGGAACTTGATCGTTCCAAGCAGTCGGCGACGGCAACCTGGGTTGAAGGCCTGGCCAAAAACGCTCCACTTTTGGGCAAGTCCTCTTCGAATACGGCGAAAGCCGTCGGAACGCCGGGGCAGGACAATCCGTTCTTCGGCATGATGTCCGCCGCCAAATACCGCAAAACCGGGGACGGCGGACTGAAGATGTCCATCTGCAAGGATATCCAGCCTCACGTTGGATATTACAAACCGGGTTTCGGCCTGATTGCCAAGGGAACCAAAAGCCCCAACGCGGCAAAACTTTTCCTGCATTACATGATGACGGAAGAAGGCGTGGAGCCCATGACGAGAGACGGCAAGATGTCCGGCAATTCCGCCGTTCCGCCGCATCCGAAAGAACGCTCCGGTGTCGTCGGCCTTCGCGATCGTCTGACCCCCTATGTCTCGGAAACCGGCGCCGACGATTTTGACAAACGTCAGGATTGGCAGGATTTCTGGCGCATTCACTATACGCGGTAAATCTGGTGTGGGCCGGGCGGAAACGCCCGACCCGAACCGGAACATTTTTTTATAAATATGGGCGAGCCATCCAGCGAATGACCAAGATCGAACCAGCCTACTCCACCCATCTGCGGCACGTTGCCATTGAGGCAGTGATGTCCGTTCAGGATCAATTGCTTGCAGCCTTTCGATCGCCGATGCAGCGCGGTTTCAAACGGGACCACCGTGACATTGTTACGATTCACGACAAGGCTGCCGAAAAGCGAATTGTCGAAGTATTGCAGAAAAACGAACCAAATTCCGTTGTGATCGGCGAAGAACATGGTTTGCAGGGAAGCGGCAAATTGAAGTGGTATGTCGATCCCATTGATGGTACCGCGAATTTTGCGCGTGGGCTGGCTTCCTGGTGTGTCTCAGTCGGCGCCGTTTACGAGGACGACATCGTCGCCGGTGCAATCCTGGACCCGGTCGGCGGGAACCTGTTCAGCGCTGATTTAAGTGGGGCCTATCTTGGGGAAAATGCGATCATTTCCCAGGCTGAGGGACAAGAGGAAGACGCGACACTGATATCCACCTACCCATCGGCCAGAGACATCCAACAAGACGGGCGCGCCCGAGCGCTGGATCGATTTGGCCAGTTGGTCGAAACTTTCTCATCGGTGCGGCGAAACGGAAGCGCCGCCCTGGGAATTGCGCATGTCGCTGCCGGTTGGAGCGATGCGGCCGCGGGTTTCTCTGTCAACGCATGGGACGTCACGGCAGCCATTCTGATCCTTCGCCAGTCAGGCGGCAGTTATCAAGCCTTTCCGGAAGGATCCGATGCCCCGCACCATCTTTCAGCGTATACGGCCGTTGGCGCGGGTGGGTCGTACCCCACTCTCAAAGGGATAGCCGAACAGATATCGTCCGGACGCACGTAGCGGCCGGCTATCGACCCATAGGCTCGACGCGAACAGAAATCCGTCGTGAAGACATTTCCGTCGTTGGCTTCAAGTTCTGAATTGCCGATTGCTCTCGAATGTCACTTCCGGGTCATCAACAATCGTTAGCGTTCGCTCCGAAATTGGTCTGCCTAGCCCCTAACAGCGGACGTGAACGCCCAGAATGTCGGCTTGCCCCCGAGAAGCAGCCGTTACGTCGCCCGGTGCTGAACGGCTGTTTTTAGCCATTTGCGGACTTTTGGCCGTTCGTTCCCGGTTACGTTTCGAAGGGAAAGTCACCCAATCAAGAATCACGTTTACAATTCAATCATCATATGATTAGCTTCATAATAAGATAACATAAAAAATTCTACTCGAGTAGGGTGGCTTCAGTTACATGAGCGAGCGCGTTTTTCGTGGGTTGTCGGAACAGATATCCTGGCAAATTGGTGCCCGGATTGTCCGTGGCGATTTGGCTCAGGGAACCAAAATCGAGAACGAAGATCAACTGGGCAAAGAATTCGGTGTCAGCCGAACGGTCATCCGCGAAGCTATGAAAAGCCTCAGCGCCAAGGGACTGGTGGAGGTCCGCCCGAGGATCGGCACGCGGGTTCTGTCTCGTGATCATTGGAGCCTCCTCGATTCGGATGTCATGGACTGGTACCGGGAAACGGAACCGTCCGAAGAGGTTCTCCAGCAACTCCGTGAAATGAGGACTGTTTTAGAGCCAGGTGCGGTGGCCCTCGCCTGTGTTCGGGCCGATGACACGGACGTCGGAAGAATTGTGGCGGCCTACGAGCGTATGAAAAACTGCGTGAACCAACCGGAGGCCTTTGTTCGTGCGGATTCGGACTTCCACCTGGAAATCCTGCGCGCGACGCACAACGACTACCTCAGCATCCTGGGGGGGCTCATCAAGACGGATCTTCTATCATTTATCAAGGTGGTCAATTCGGACCCCGAAACGAACGTCACCACTCTCAAGCTACACGCGGATTTGGTCAAGGCGATCATCGCCAGGGATGCCGCCGAGGGGGAAAAGGCGATGCGTATTATGATGGATGTGGGGGAGGCCAGGTTACGAAATTCGTTCGAGAAGAAGAATTCCGAGGTTGAAGTGAGTGGAACGGAGGGCAAGGAGGAATAGCTGTCCTGTCCAAGGGAACAGGTGTGGACATCGAAGTCAGAATGGCCGTGGTTGCACTCCACAGCGTCTATCAGCGCTGTAAATCCAATCCTCGGGAGGTCGTCTGACATCGAGCATCATTGTTAAATCCCAAAACCAGAACCGTTACGATGTTATCAATAACACCAGTGGAGGAATAAAATGCGAAAGACTACATTACTTGCTGCCACCGCAATTGCCGTTGGATTGATCGCCTCGCCTGTGCTGGCGAAGACGACGCTGCGGATTCAAAATCACCAGTCCCAGGAATCACCCCAGGGCCGCCTGATCCAGGAATTCGTGAAGAGCCTCGACGTCATGTCGCAAGGCGAAATCGCAATCGAGATGTTCTACTCGGCCTCGGTCGTGAAATCGGCGGAAACCTTCGACGCTGCCGCCACCGGCATTCTGGACTGCGATATGACCAACGGCAGTTACCAGACCGGCAAAAACCCGGCGTTCCAATTTGTGGCCGACACCATGGGCGGTTACGACACCCCGATCCAGTATCAGGCTTGGATCAACTTCGGCGGCGGCAAGAAAATCATCAACGATCTGTACGCCTCGCACAATATGGTGTTCATCGGCGCCCAAGTCGGCGGCCAGGAATCCCTGAACTCGACCCGTCCGCTGCGCGGAACGGGCGACCTGAAGGGCTTCAAGTTCCGTTCGCCTCCGGGCATGGAAACCGAAATCTTCGCATCGTTGGGTGCCAAGCCGGTGGTCATGGACTTCACCGAAATCTTCACGGCGATGGAAACCGGCATCGTTGACGGCGCCGACGCGTCCAGCCTTGCCAACAACGTCAGCCTCGGCATCTATGACATCGCCAAGCACGCCACCTTCCCGGGCTTCCACTCCATGTCGTCGGACCAGCTGGCCTGCCGCAAGGACAAGTGGGAAAGCGTCCCCGCTCATCACAAGGCGATGATCGAAGCCGCCCAGAAGACCCTCGCCATGGACCTGATCATGCTGACGCTGGTCGAAAACGGCGAAGCTGCGGCGAAGCTGCCGGGACAGGGCGTGACCCTTTACAGCTGGTCGCCCGAAGAACGCGGCAAGTTCCGCGCCGCGGCGCAGAATGCCTGGGCGAACTACAAGAAGAAAACGCCTGAAGCCAAGGCAATCATCGAAAGCCACGAAGCGTTCATCAAGCGCATTGGTTTGTAATCGGTACCTGATGGTGATGTCCCTGGCGCCCAACAGCCCCGGGGGCATCGCCCCTTTCTTTTTTGTTTCTGCCCGCGTCGGACGTCCGACGCCATTTCATACTTGATCCATGAGCTCCAAAGCGGATAGCAAAGCGGGGCCGTATCGTGGGGAATTTTCCGTTGGAAAACGTGACCGTCGAACAGGTTGACGCGAGACTGTTCATCGTGCCGCTGAAAGAGGTTCTTTCAGACGCCAAGCACGGTGACCATACCTATTTCGAACTGGTCACAGTTACCATCAGTCTTTCAAACGGCATGGAGGGAACCGGCTACACCTATACCGGCGGGCATGGTGGCTGGGCGATCCTTGCTATGATCAAGCACGATCTCGCGCCGCTGCTCATTGGTCGGAACCCACAAGGCATCGACGAGCTTTATGAGGCGATGCAGTGGCATATTCACTATGTGGGCCGGGGCGGCGTGTCGTCCTTCGCCATTTCGGCTATCGACATCGCGCTGTGGGACATTCGTGGAAAAACGTCGGGAACGCCGCTCTCGGTCATGGCGGGTGGCGTGGACACGACGACCAACGCCTATTATGGCGGTATTGACCTGAATTTCACGACCGAGAAACTCTTGTCCGGAATCCAGGGTCAACTCGACCGGGGGTTCAACGGCGTCAAGATCAAGGTCGGGCGCGAAAACCTTCGCGAAGACGCGGACCGTGTGCGCGCGGTAAGGGACCTGATCGGTCCGGATATCACCTTCATGGTGGACGCCAACTACGGCATGGACGTAGACAAAGCCATCGCGGCTTGCAAGGCTTTCTCCGACCAGAACCTGCTGTGGTTCGAGGAACCGATAATTCCCGACGACTATATAGGCTACGCGACCATCGCCCGGGAAACGGGCATGCCGCTGGCCATGGGGGAGAACCTCCATACGATCCATGAATTTGAATTTGCCTTCGAATTGTCGAACCTGAGCTTTATCCAGCCCGACACAGGAAACTGCGGTGGGATCACCGGTTTTCTTCAAGTGGCGGAGCTGTCGCGTAAACACGGTATCCCCATTTGCAGCCACGGCATGCAGGAGTTGAATGTGAGCCTGCTGGCCGGACAGCCCAACGCGGGCTGGCTCGAAGTCCACAGTTTTCCCATTGACGAGTATACGGAGTGCCCCCTGGTGATCGAAAACCACCGGGCGGTGGCGCCCGACGTACCTGGAACGGGTGTCGTATTCGATTGGCGGAAACTTGCGCCGCTCGAAGCGCCGGGGTCCAGGTGATCATGCTATTAATGAGAACATTATCGAATCAAAAAACCAAACGCCGTGCGGCGTGCCGGCAATAGACAAAGCGTCTTGCTGGCGCAACGCCTCCTGGAGGAGGAGACAACAAATTGTTCAACAAGACGGGTAGTCTTAGGGAGTGGGTGTATCCCTCTGCGTTTTTCATCTGCGGAGCCTGGGTGCTGTGGCACATGCCGGCGTACATTCTCGATTTTTTGCCGCCGAGCAGCGAAAGCCTATTTAGCCAGATAAGCGACTTGCATCGGATAAAGGATTGGACGCCTGAGTGGCCAGGCCTGTTCGGCGGATTTGCCGATCCGATCGACTGGCTGGCGTTGGTCCTGATGCCGGTTATTTTCGTTCTCGGGGCTCGGAAAATCCAGATCGCCCATATGGAGTATCCGCATTGGCGGAACATCGACAGAACTGCGCTGTTCCTGGGCCGGGTAACGATGATCCTGATCCTGGCGATGGCCAGCGTCATGTTGTACGAAGTTTTCCTCCGTTACATCTTCGAAAACCCAACGCTTTGGGCCAACGAACTGACGCTTTGGATCGCCGGATACGTTTTCCTGTTTTCCGGCCTATACGCCATGCAGCAGCGCTGCCATATCCGCATTTTTCTCTTTTATGATCTGGTTCCCCGGTGGCTGCAGCATGTGTTCGATGTTATTTCCACCGCGCTTCTCGTCATGTTCACGTTCTTCCTCGTGTACGGTGCTTTCTATCAGGTCTTTTACATCAAGTTCTACAAGTGGGAGATGTTTGGTACGGCCTTCGATCCGCCGATCCCGGCGACGGTGCAGCCGATGATTCATATTGTCTTCGTCCTCATAGCGATACAGGCGGTCCTGAACCTGATCGCCGATTGGAATTTGGAACCGGAGAAACACGGCATCGCCGCCGATGTTGATGAAGACGATCTCGCGGCAATTAAGCGCGGTATAGGGGAAGCCTGATGGACGTTGGAACGATTTCACTTGTACTGGTCTTCGGGCTCATCTTTTTGTTGGCCGTCGGGATGCCCTTGGGCTTTGCGTCGGCGGCGCTGGCGCTGATCGTCATGATTATGAAGTTCGAGCCGGGTCTGCTGACCGACCCGCTGAGCTTCGGCGGCGGTTTATTGACCGGCAATCCAGGGACCGGTCCGCTCTACATCCTGACCCAGAAGATCTTCGATCTGATGACGGAGTACGTGCTTATATCCGTGCCCTTGTTCATTTTCATGGCGTCGCTTCTCGAGCGGTCCGGCATAGCCAAGGCGATGTACGATTCGCTAAATTTCTGGCTAAGTCGTACTCGCGGCGGCATCGCCATCGTGACCTCCCTGATGGCTGTGATCCTGGCGGCCATGTCGGGGATCATCGGCGGCGAGGTGGTCTTGCTGGGGCTTATCGCGTTGCCGCAGATGCTCCGTCTCGGCTACGACAAGAGCCTTGCCATGGGCACGATCTGCGCCTCGGGCACCTTGGGCACCATGATCCCGCCATCCATCGTGCTGATCATGTTCGGCCTGATCACCGAGACATCGATTAAGTCGCTTTTTACGGGAGCCTTCATTCCGGGCTTCATGTTGGCGAGCTTCTTCATCATCTACATATTGATCCGGACGAACTTGAACCCGTCTCTCGCCCCCTTGCCCGAACCCAGGGCGGACGATCCGAAGCCGCTCGCGAAACTGGGCATGTTCGGCGGCTTCATCTCCATCCTGGTGACTGGTATTCTGACGTTGCTCTCTCTCAGGGTGCTGCTTTACACGGTGACCGGGCGAAACGTCGACGTCGATCCGGCATTGGGTCCGATCTTCCTCGGCATGGACTACCATATCCCTTATCTGGTGGGCGCGACCCTTGTATCCGCGGCATTCGCGTACTTTGTATTCGGCCGCGAACGCCTGCGTATGGGCTGGCTACATGGTAAGGGATTGGTGCCGCCGCTGTCGGTCATTGGTATCGTGATGGGGTCGATCTATGGCGGGGTGACCGGAATTACCGAGGCTGCCGGCATGGGTGCGGCGGCGGTGTTCGTCATCGCTGTTTTCCGGGGCGAGGCATCTGTCGACCTGGTTTGGACCAGCCTCATGCGGACACTGAAATCCACGGGTACGATCATCTGGGTGACGGTTGGCGCCGCGACGCTTTCGGGTGCCTACACGCTGGCCGGCGGACCGAACTACATCGCCGCTTTGATCGTTGGTGCCGAGATGCATACCATGCTGGTGCTCCTGACCATGATGGCCATTCTGCTGTTCATGGGTGCGTTTATGGACTGGGTGGGTATCGTCTTGCTGGTCATTCCCGTGTTCCTGCCGATCGTGCAGAAACTGCCGATCGAAGAAATCGGTTTCATCGGGCAGCTCGCTCCGCATCAGGTGTCGATCTGGTTCGGCGTTCTGTTCTGTATGAACATGCAGGTCAGCTTCCTGTCGCCTCCGTTCGGCGGTGCTGCGTTCTATCTCAAGTCGGTGGCGCCACCGCACATCTCGCTGACCGATATTTTCAAGGGGTTCATGCCCTTCATCTTGGTTCAGCTGTTGGCGTTGACAGTCTTGCTGGTTTGGCCGTCGATCGTGTTGATACTTCTTTGACCTCGGGGGGTAAGCTAGGCGGATGCCGCTTTGACGGCGGATGCCTGGCTTACCCCAAAGGTTGCAACTGCATAAGATTTGGTGCGCCTGAACTGCGCTTTTTAGTTTCTGTTGCGGTACCGCCGTTCTCCCCGCATCTTGTTCATTCTTGGAGAGTCAGTTCAGGGTCATTTCCGGACTAGATCACGCCCCTCTGTTGTAGGCCGGCTATGACGGGTTAGCGGACATTGGAAACGGACCCTAGTATTCCCGGTCGTCACCGGCCCAGATATTGACGCGGTTGCGGCCTGCATCCTTGGCGGCGTACATGGCCTGATCGGCGTGGTCGATGGCGACCAGGATTGAATCGCCGGGGTTTAAAGCGGCAACGCCGAATGATGCGCTGACCGATATGGATTTTTCGTCGCTGACGGCAATGCTGCGGCGTTTGAGTTCGCGGCGCAGGCGGTCGAGGACCTTTTTGGCCCCGCGCGGGTCGGTGTTGGGAAGCAAAATCAGGAATTCCTCGCCGCCGTACCTGCAAACCTGATCGTAACGCCGAACGCCTTTCAACAGGTGCCGGGCCACGTCTTGAAGAACGATGTCGCCGACGTTGTGGCCGTAAGTGTCGTTGACCAGTTTGAAGCGGTCGATATCGGCCATGCCGACGGTGCTGACCTGCCCGGTGCGCGAGACCCGCTCGCGTTCCTGATCCAGCCTTGGCAGCATGGCGAAGCGCGTAGCGAGACCGGTCAAGGGGTCGGTATAGCGAAGCAGTTCGCGCGCTTCATCCAGCAAGGAGGTGACGTGAGCGCGGAAATGCGCGACATTTCGCTGATAGGCTTTGTAGGTGGCGGGTGCGATGCGGCGGCCACCGGCAGCGACGCTCAGTAATTTGCGCGCCGCGATGTGCAGTTCCTTGTGGTGCCGTCCGATTTCCTGGAAATCCGGGTGATGGCGCAGATGTTCGTTGGTTTCCCGATGGTACCAGCGGCCGAAATCGTCTTTCAAATGGCCATCCGGTTTCAGGTCGCCGGCCTTCGGCTTGGTTCCGCAGACCAGCATCACCTGGAGACGGTGAATCCAGTCGTAATGG
>Ga0233431_1000845_pt1 | contig 60492 bp, 43 predicted proteins | sample SI_118_April2016_FD_179867 | JGI IMG/M metagenome (GOLD analysis project Ga0233431, IMG submission 179867) | Seawater microbial communities from Saanich Inlet, British Columbia, Canada - SI_118_April2016_200_MG | ecosystem: Environmental > Aquatic > Marine > Inlet | place: Canada: British...
ACACCAGGTCACATCCTCGAACCGCTGCGACTCGTCAGTGAGTTCGGGCCGACGCCCATCGGATAGTAGCAGGGACTCTTCTGCATCGGCAGAAGCCCACTGGAGCACCGTGGTCTGCACGGGCCGCAGATCGCCAGCAATCGTAGAGCGAATCCCCGAGCCCAGAGCCAGGAAGCCTCCCGGAAAGAAGGTGATGCTCTTGTGGGCGACAAAATCTCCGTGGGTGGGAATGAGGACAAAATCGGCGATCCCGCCCTCCTCCAGACCCGCTCCACCCGAGAACTCTCCACGACCGAAGTTCAGACTGTATCCAGGGGTGTGGATATTCCCGGTCGGATTCTCGGGATGGACGCCGATCCGATTGGTGGTCCCCGGCAGGCGATCCCAGTCGTAGAGATCAACTGGCCGACGGCCCCGCTCCCCATCGAACAGTTCGCGACGGACGCGATCGCTCAGATCGACCATCGCCGCGCGTTGATGGCCCTCCTCCCCCACACCGCCGGACAACAGTTCAACGGTTCGCGATCTGACAACTTCCAGGTCGGACATAACACCTCCATCGATTCCCAACAGACGGCCCGGAATGAGCGTGATAACCACACAGAAAGCTGTGGTATACAGGGAGGGCAGACGAAACGAAAACATCGCAGTCTCCAGGGACACAGACTTGACCGCCAGGTCCCTTCCCATCATTAATAACCTTGCTTGAAAAACGCGAGTCTCTATGATAAAGATATTCCGCAATTGGATCATTCCCAAAAGATAGAAAACTGGAGAATACATATGATCGAAAAAATAGAAAATGCGCACGGTGAACGCCTGGACTACACCTTTCACCCGGGCGCTTCAGATGCGCATATTGTCGTTCTCGGCCATGGAGTGACCGGCAATAAGGATCGCCCCTTCCTGGTCGCCCTGGCCAAAGGAATTGCCGCTGCCGGCGTGCCGGTCCTCCGATTCTCATTCGCCGGCAACGGCGATTCGGAAGGCCGCTTCGAAGACGCCACCATCTCCAAGGAAGTCGAAGACCTGGGTGCTGTCCTCAGTGCCCTCGAAGACCGCACCGTCTGTTTTGTCGGCCACAGCATGGGTGGCGCCGTCGGCGTCCTGCGGGCAAGCCAGGACCCCCGCATCCGCTGTTTGATCTCCCTGGCCGGCATGGTCGACACCCGAGGCTTCGCGCATCGAGAATTCGCCGATGTCACGCCCGACCAGGGCTGCATGTGGGACGAACCCACCTGCCTCCTCTCCCAGGCCTACATAGACGACATGAACCAGATCGACACCGTCGTCGACAAAGCATCCCAAATCGCCGTGCCCTGGCTCCTCGTCCACGGCACGGAAGACGACGTCGTGCCCATCCAGGACTCTCGCGACATCTTTGCTGGAGCCAACGATCCCAAACAGCTCATCGAAATCCCCGGCGCCGATCACGTTTTCAATGGAGATGCCACACCCGCCATGGTCGAAGCAGTCGTCGCCTGGGTCAAAACGCCCATCGCAGCGTTCCGTACACAACGCGCCTGACTTCCGACGGCTGGCCGTCGAGGACAAAACCGGTGAATTCGGGGCGGTGTTCGTGGAGCAAATTCTGCCCGACCAGCGACACTTCCCATTTATCGCCAAGCCACAAGGCCAGGCGCAAATCGAGATCGGTATAGCCGGCCAGCGCAGAGGCGTATTGGGCGGCATCTCCTTCGGGCCTGGGGCGACCGACCGGGTCTACGTGGCGAACAATGGCGTCCACCTGCAGGTTGGCGTGCAGATCGAGCGAGGGCCATAGATAGAATCGTTGTTCGGACTCCGTGCCCGCAGGGCGAGGCGCCCCCTGCGGCAGATCGAAATCCACCCACGCGTAGGCGAGGCGCAGCCGCCCTCGCTTGAGTCTCCAATCGGCAACCAGTTCGCCGCCGGTGGTCACTCCGTTTTCGGGTTCGATCTCATACAGCCCCGAAGGAGGGGCCGGGGGCGGTCCCGGAGGAGATCCCGGCGACGGATCGGGCGGCCCCCCGGGAAATGCAATCAACTGCGGGGGAATAAACGGAACGAGACGCAGACGAACATAGTCGTTGTAGTAGATGGACAGGTCAAAAAAGAGCGCTGCAGTGGGGTGGAGCCGATAGCCTGCTTCCAATGCGCGCAGCGTCTCCGATTCAAAGTCGGGCATATTCGTTGCAGCGGAACTTTCCGGAGGATCGAAGAGCCCTCCAGGAGGGGATCCGCCAGGTCCGCCAGAGGGGGGCCCACCAGGTCCGCCAGAGGGGGGCCCACCAGGTCCGCCAGGAGGGGGTCCTCCAGGACCGCCGGACGGACTGGAAAATTCCCACGTCGATCGGAAGTCGCTCAGCGCCGGCGTGCGCACCGCTCGCGTCGCCGCCGCCCACAGGGATTGGTGCGTATTCGGCATCCAGATGATGCGGGCGCTGGGTTGATATTCCAGGTCGGTGTGTTTGTTGTGTTCCAATTTGGTGCCCAGAGCCAGGCGCAACCGGCCGTTGGCCAGCGTGGCCTCACCATGTACAAAAGCGCTGTACAGGTTGCTGTCGGCATCCGGACCTTCAAAAGAAGGCGCAGTCCCCGAGTCCGCCTCGTCGCGTGTGCGGCGATAGCTCAATCCCCATATCAGCTCCCGATGTGCTCCCGACGCAAAATGGTGCTGGAAATCGATCTCATAGGCATGGCTCTTGATATTGTTCCGACCGGCGTCGCGCTCGTAGAGATCGTAGTACCCCTTGAGTGAAAGATCGGAACGACGCGAGAGCGTGCGACGCCAGTGGCCCAGCACGTGACCCCCCGTGTGCAGAGCCTCCTGATCTCCATCCTGAGGGCTGCGGGCGGGCGGCAGGTTCTGTTCAATCTCGTTGGAGAACAGCCCTCCCTGCACAGAGAAAGAATCCTGACTCTTTTTCCAGTCGGCGCGGAACCCCCCTCCCAGTATCTTCCAGTCGTCTTCCACCCCATTTCCCCCGGCGTCAAAAAAGTGGTCGCGGCCAAACTGTTTGCCGTAGACCCGGTAGGAGCCGCCCTCCGCAAACTGCCCCCCGTAGCGTGCCGTTTTAGACTGGTCTCTACCCGTAAGACTTTGGGTGATACCGGCAAATACACCCTGCGTGTCCCCCGCATCCTTCGTGATGATATTGACGATGCCGTTGACGGCATTGGCCCCCCACAGAGTCGCCCCTGGCCCCCGCACCACCTCAATCCGCTCGACATCCTCCAGCACGACATCAAGCACCTCCCAGAACACACCGGCGAAATATGGCGAATAGACGTGGCGACCGTCGATCAGCACCAGCAGTTTGTTGGCGAAACGGTTGGCGAAACCCCGCGCTGAGATAGCCCATTTATTGGCGTCGATGCTGGCCACCTGCATGCCGGGCACCAGGCGCAGCGCCTCGGGCAGGCTCGTGACCCCTGCGCGGCGGATATCGTCGCCGGTGAGCACGAAGGCGGCAGCGGCCGTTTCGGAGAGTTTGACCTCCGTGCGTGAGGTTAGCGAGATCTCGACGTTCAGAAGTTCTTCCAGGCTCATGGAGCGCAAATCGAACGCGGCTTCTTGCCCGTTGGCCGATTGGCACACGAGCGCTACGGCGGCAAAGACAAGTAGAAGGTCTCGGAGGAGAATTTTCATAGACATTATGGCCATTCGGATAAGTTGCTTTATGCCTGTCCCTCTCAATGGTTCGGGAAATGCATGTGAGAAGGAGTTTTTAAGCCTGTTTCACGAATTTTCATAACATATGTATACCGCACATCTTGGCTATGCCCTCCATTTTCTTCGCATCACGTGCGGCAGAACGCACATACCGCAGATCGTGGTGTCTGTTTGCCCGGAAAGCAGACCAGTCATAGAATAGAAGGCGAATACCTTTCCCATCATCGATTTCGATCTCAATACAGGGAGGAGAAGAGTCCGACCATGGCGCGCATCGTCGACTGGAACCAGGTAAAAAGAAGGATTGAAGAACAGACTTGGGCCCGAGAGCTCTACACGGACATGGTCCGGGATCTCGATGAGTGGATTGAAGTATACCATGACGATCCGGAGCGCCGAGCCGGATGGGGCCACGACTACAACTGCACCCGCTGTTCGGCCCGTCTGCAGCTGGATCTGAAGCAGCCGCACACCCACCTCTGTCCGGCCTGCGGCCACGCTAACACCGGCGTGAAACTCGACGAAGCCTGGAACAACATGTATCGCGGACGGGCCAACGCTCACGTCATGTCCGCCGCCATCGCCCACTGTATTGAACCACACGAACGTTATCCCCGGTATATGCGGAAGGTGCTGGATCTCTATGCCGACAACTACGACCGCTTCGACAACGAAGCCGTAGCCAAGCGCTTTGAAGGCAAGATCATGAACCAGCATCTGGACGATGCAGTGGGCATGATGAGCATCATGATGGGCATGAACATGGTGCTGGAGGAATTCGATCAGACGGAGCTGGATCGCTACTATCGCGACCTGTTCGCGCGCGAAGCTGAACTCTTCGATTTCTTCGCTACCCGCATCTACAACATTCCGGTCTGGATCAAGTGTGCGGAGGCCATGATCGGCGTGCTCTTCGCCAGAGAGGAGCTCATCACCCGCGCGTTCTACGGAAAATACGGCGTGCTGGACCAGCTGGAACGCGGCGTGACCGCAGACGGCATGTGGTACGAGGGTTCCACCCACTATCACTTCTACAGCCTGCAGCCCCTCTCCTATCTGCTACTCACCTGCCAGCAGCGCGATTTCCACCTGCCCGAGCTGCAGCAGATTCGCGACACCGTAGAGCAGATGTTCGTCTACCCTTTGCGGATCATGTTCCGCAACCGCACCTTCCCCAACCCCAACGACGCCCATCCCCTGTTGACGCTGGACAGATATGCCATGCACTACGAATACGCCAGCGCCCTGTTCGACAATCCCCTGTTCCGGGAAGTCTGCGGCACGCTGCACCGGCAAGAGGAGGCGAAGGGATCCGTCTCCCGGCTGCTGTTCAACGGCTGGGAACGCCGGGACGCCGTGCCGAAATTCGGTTCGGTCAACAACGCGGACGCCTTCACCGCCACTGTCCGCAGTGCCAATGCGGAAGTATTCATCAAATACGGCATCCACACGCAGCTGCACATGCACCCGGATGTCATGAACATCGAGGTCGCCTTTGACGGCGACGTGGTCGCCGCCGACCTGGGTTCGGGCGGCTACGCCTCCTTCCTCTTTGTCGAGTGGCAGCGACTGACCCCTGCCCATAACACAATTGCAATCGATCAACAGAACCAGCGCGCCCTGCCCAGCGGCATCGTGGAGGAGTTCAACCCCGAAGAAAACCTGCTCCGCGTCAAAGCCAAAGGCGTGTACGACGCCGCCAACTACACGCGAGAAATCCGCGTCGGCGACGCCCAGATCGCAGATCGCTTCCTCGTAGATGCGCGCGGCGACTACACCCTGGACTGGTTCTTCTACTGCCTGGGAGAGGTGCGCTGCGAGTACGAGACGACGCCGGTGGAATCGCTGGGAGAGGAAAACGGCTACCAGCACCTGTTCGATATCCGGCGCTTTGATACAGACGACGATTGGCACGTCGATTTCGAACTGGAGGACAAGACGATCCGGGTATCCATGGCCGGCGTGCCCGGCACTGTGGTCCACATCGTCAACAGTTATATGGATTCCACCGAACACACCCGCTACGGCCTGATGGTGCGACGTCAGGCGGAGAAGACCCTGTACGATACGATGTACACCCGATTGCTCAAATCCTGAACTACATCGCTCAATCGTGAATGGCGATCCCCAATTTATCGTGGACGTCCGCACATCACCCTGGCAAGGAATCCACTATGGCCCTCTATCTGCTTTTCGCCCTCGCCCTGTTCTTCGTCGCCCTCGCCGCCCAGAGCGCGCAGGCAACCCCCTTCCACCTCCATCCGGAAAACCCGCACTACTTCCTCTTCCGCGGCGAACCCACCCTGCTCATCACCTCTGCCGAACACTACGGCGCGGTGCTCAACGCCGACTTCGACTACGCGCGCTACCTGGAGACGCTGGCCGCCGACGGCCTCAACAACACCCGCATCTTCGTCGGCGCCTACTGTGAAAAGCCCGGCGACTTCGGCATTGCCCGCAACACCCTGGCACCGGCCCCGGAACGTTTCATCTGCCCATGGGCACGAAGCGACCAGCCCGGCTACGCCAACGGCGGCAACAAATTCGACCTGGAGAAGTGGGACGCAGCCTACTTCGAACGCCTGAAGGACTTCATCGTTCGGGCCGGCGAAAGGGGCATCGTCGTCGAGGTCAACCTGTTCTGCCCCTTCTACAAGGAGGATATGTGGAACCTGAGTCCGATGAAGGCGGCCAATAATGTCAACGGAGTCGGCGCCGTCGATCGCGGGCAAGTCTACCCCCTGGATGCAAGTGACGGCCTGCTCGATGTGCAGGTGCAGATGGCGCGCAAAGTCGCCACCGAGCTGAAGGAATTCGACAACATCTACTACGAGATCATGAACGAGCCCTACGCGGGCGCTGTGCCCATGGCCTGGCAGGAACACATCGTCGATGCGCTGGTGGAAACCGAGCGCGCGCTGGGCGTGCGCCATCTGATCTCACTCAATATCGCCAACGACAAAGCCCAGGTGAAAGACCTGCACCCGCAGGTCTCCCTGCTCAATTTCCACTACGCCTGGCCGCCGGCAACCGTGCCCATGAACTACCACCTCGGCCGCGCCATCGGCGACAATGAGACCGGATTCAAAGGCACCGGCGACTTCCACTACCGCCGCGAGGGCTGGGCCTTTATTCTGGCCGGCGGCGCCCTCTACAACAACCTCGACTACTCCTTCGCCGTCGGCTACGAGGACGGCACCTTCGCCTACCCCGACGAACATCCCGGCGGCGGTAACGCTGCCCTGCGCGCCCAGCTGCGCGTCCTCGGCACCTTTATCCGCAGCTTCGACTTCGTGCACATGACCCCCTTCGACAACATTTCAGATCTGCCCGAAAATCTGGCCGCCTACGCCCTCGCCGCGCCGGGCCACCAGTATGCAGTCTATCTCTGCCATACCGGCCAGGAAGCCCGTGCCGAAACGAGCGCCACGCTGATACTGGACCTACCTTCGGGCACCTACCGCACCGAATGGATCGATACCCTCAGCGATGAACGCATCGACGGCGAATCCATTACCCACGACGGCGGCGCGTGTGCGCTGACCTCTCCCCCTTTCACCGAAGACCTGGCGCTGCGCTTGCTATCCGAGTGAGCGGGGGCAAGTTTCAAAAAGCTCAGTAGCTTCAGCCATTCCCTTACTCCGATAACCGTCTCTTTCCCACCCCTTGACATTGTTGCGCCTTCTGGCCGGTATTCGCACTGTTTCCTCTTCTTCCTTTCGGCCCATGTCACGTTTGGGCACCTGCAGAGGTCTTGTCTATTGGGAGCAAACGTGAACGCAGAGCAAAATACACTCGACGACGATGCGCTGATTGCAGCGGCCCGGAATGGCGACGAACACGCCTTTGCCCGGCTGGTGGAGCGCTACCAAGCGGCCGTCTTTGCCGCGATCGTGGCCATCATCCGCGATTTCACAGGAGCGCAGGACCTGGCCCAGGAGGTCTTTCTGCGCGCCTGGTTCGGGCTCGGTGACCTCAAAAGCGCCGCCTCGTTTCCCGGCTGGCTGCAAACGATCGCCCGCAACCGCGCCCGCAGCTATCTGGTGTGGCGCCAGCGCCAACCGCCACGGGAGGAGCTTCCCTTGGACTTAGCCGACGCAGCCGATCTCCCCGATCGCACCGTAGAAAGGGCAGAGCAGCGGCGGCTCGTCCTGGCCGCCCTCGACGCACTGCCCGAAGGCAGCCGCCAGGTTTTGCTCCTGCACTATATAGAAGAGTTGAACACGCCGAAAATCGCCCGGCAACTGGACATCACCGAAGCCGCGGTGCGCCAACGCCTGCGCCGGGCGCGGCAACAGATGCAGGAAAAAGTGGAGGATATTATGGCCGAATTGATCAAAAAAGAAGCGCCCGGAGTCGAGTTCAGTGAGACGATCACCGTCCTGCTCCAGCGCACTCAGGCGCTGTTCCAGCAGGTGCACTACCGCCGGGCCGCCCCCCTGTTAGAGCAGGCCCGCGAGCTGGCGCCAGATGACTCTCTGGTATCGCTGTTGCTGGCCGATGCCTACACCTTCACGCGCTCTCCCGCCGACCTCGAAGAGGACCGGGGCGCCTACGAGCGTGCCCTGGCACTGCTCGATGAGGTCGTCGCGCGCGAGCCGGACAATATTCTGGCCCAGCTGCGCCGCGTCGCCGTAAGCGCAACCCTGGCGCCCGAGGAGGATCTATTCATCGAACAGCGGCGCATTCGCGATGCCGCGCGCGGCGGCCCTTTCGCAGCAGTCGCCGAACTGGAGCTGGCACGCCGCCACCTGACGCGCGGACAGGGCAACCAGGCGCTGGCCCTCTACGAAACCCTGGAGCAAAAATGCCCCTGGTTGGTCTGTGTGCTCTACTCCGAAATGGGCGTGGCCCACGCCATGGACGAAAATGGCGCAGAGGCGCTGACCTGCTTTGAGCGCGCCGTAGAGCACACGACATCGCAGGCCATGGCCACCTTGAAAGAGACCTCCGAAATGCTGATGGGCGCGGCCTACTGGGCCTTCTGGAGCACCGTCGACAACCTCTCGGCGCGCCAGTGCCAGAATCACGCCTGGCTCGCCGGCCTCTACTCGGCCTGCGGCCAAATGGCAAAGGCTCGCAAGCACCTGCAGCAGTCGCTGCACTATCTCGACAGCGATGAACTGGGCGAGGCCGCAGCGATGCTGAAGAGACAGTTCACAACGCAAATGGAGCAGATGTTTCCCGTCCTGGCCGCAGAACCCGAAGTGCAGGCACTGCGACAGGAGATCGAAGCCACCTGAGGGGTATTCCATAGCACCGCTCTTCCGGCACCCTGTAGAGATAATCTGGACTACTGGCATATGACCATATCGACATCCACACCGACTTTTGAGGTGATTCCACCAAAGCGTCAGCATCTGCTTGCCCTGGGTTTCAAATCGTTCAGGCAGTACCGCCACTGGTGCCAGTGCCGCGGTCTGGTGGATGGTCTGAAAAAGAGCCATACCCGGCTGCAGGCTGGCAAGTGTGGAAAGGGATTCCAGCGTCCAGCGCCGTACCTGACGCCGGAACGGCGGCAGCTCCTGGAGCAAATCGCCAGCGGCGAACTCCCGACCTATCGCGCCGGTCTCATCGACCAGTGGCTCGGTAAGGATGAAGAGGCACGGCAGGTGCTCCGGCAACTGCTGCTGCACGTCGATCGCTTTACGAATGTGCTGAGGAGCAGGCGATTCTACCCCGTAGGTCGCCACCGGCTCTTGCTGCACGGCCTCCTGGTGCTGTCCTACCACCACCGCCGCTGGATACGCCCGCTCGAGGAGTGGCACTGCGGCCCGTCCATCAACGGACATCCGCGGCCCTCCGACCAGTTTTCCAGTCTGCTGCGCCACCTCCTGGCCCGCTACGACGTGCCCAAATTTATGGATGCCGCCTTCTTCGAGGGCATCGATGCGCGCGGTTTACAGCAACAGGAGTGGTTTATGCACATCGCCAACGGTGGTAGTATCCGCGACCTCCGCATGCCGATCAAACTGACCCGGCGCATGGCACACCTGATGCTCTCCATGAAGGATCACTACCGCTACGGCATTGAGCACAATATGCGCTGGGTGCAGGTCATCGGCATGGGCGGCGACTCGCTACTGGCCAAGACCATCCTGCGCACTCGTTTGGGACGCAACTTCGACGACGATGCGTTCTGGAGTTCCGTCGTGCTCTTCCTGGTCAACAATGCAATGATGGATCCGGGCTGTGTCAGTCCCCTCATCGACTACGTCTACAATATGAAGTTTGCCCCTCGCCGCATCGTGCGCCCAGAGGGCGGTGTCGAAGAAGCTCCCCCACCGCAGCCCGGTTTCACCATGAAGGGACGTAGCGCCACCAAGCTACTGCGCCAGGTCGATGCCTGGCATGGCCACCTCAATCGCGAGGAAAACGTCGTTTTCCAGAGCTGGCAGCCCTGTGGCCTGCGTCCATACGAGATAGAGGAAGAGACCGCAGACCTCGGCCCCGTGCGCTGGACCGTGCAGGAGTTGCTATCGAGCTGGGAACTGGCCGCCGAGGGTCGCGCTATGAGCCACTGCGTCGTCTCCTATTCCGACCAGTGCGCCGATGGCAAGACGTCGATCTGGTCCATCAGCGTGCAGAGACAGGAGAAACGCGAAAGCGTGCACACTGTCGCAGTCGACGTGCAGAGCCGCACGATCACGCAGGCGCGCGGGCGCCACAACATGCTGCCGAACAAAAAGCCCAGGTCGAACCAGGAGCAAAAAGAAGTGCAGAGCGACTACATCCCCATGCTCAACCGCTCCGCTCACATTCTCCAACTATGGGCAGAGCGCGAAAGCTTAAAGCGCACGGACTGAGTAGTCTGCCAACAAAGTTTCTGGTCTTCGGAAATCGCGTAACCATATTAATCTACTGGTAGATTTTGATTGCAATTTGTCAACGTTTTTTGTTGACAAAACACTGAGTAGTCTGCCAACAAAGTTTCTGGTCTTCGGAAATCGCGTACTGGAAAAGCGCGCAATCGCATCGGTGCTTGTTTCCGCGCTTGACCGCACCCCTAAAAAAACCCTTTATAATCTCTATACACTACTCTTGATACAACGACGGTTCAATGACAGTAATTGGACCGGTTTTCGCTATCCCAAAGTCTTCTCAATCCCTTCGACCGGAGTGACCAGATGGCCATCACCAGCCGCGAGATCGTCCAGCAGAGCCTGGCATTCGCCTCCCCGCCGCGCATTCCCCACGCCATGGGTGGCGGTTTCCCCTCCGACTTCCGCGGCGTCGGCCGCAAGCCGGCCCCCAACCGCAAACAGCAGCCGTGGACCGAGCGCGATGGCTACTGGAACATGATCGACGAATGGGGCAATGAGTGGCGCCGCCTGGAAGACATCACCAAGGGCGAGGTCCACAAGGGGGCCATCGAAGAGGGTTGGGAGCTATTGGAAACCTACGCTTGGCCGGATGTGGACCGGGCCGACCTGTACGAAGACGCAGCCGTACGAGTCGAGGAGTTCCATCGCGAGGGATACTACGTGCAGGGCGGCGTGGGCATGTCCTTCGACATCGCCCGCTACATGCGCCGCATGGAAATCTTCCTGGCCGACTGTGCTGCCGAGCCGGACCGGGTGCAGGCGCTGCTGGACCGGATCGCCGACCTGCTGGAGCGGCAGGTCCACCGCTTTGCGGACATCGGCGTGGACGGCATCTCTTCGGGCGAAGACTGGGGCACTCAGGACCGCCTGCTGATGAGCCCGGCCATGTTCCGCCGGCTGTTCAAGCCGGTCTACACCCGCGTGGTCGGCGCCGCCAAAAGCCGCGGCCTCAGCTTCCGCCTCCACTCCTGCGGCTACGTGCGCGACATCATCCCCGACTGGATCGAAACCGGCATCGACATCCTCCAGTTCGACCAGCCGGAGCTGCACCAGATCGACCATCTATCCGAACACTTCGGCGGCAAAGTGCATTTCGAATGCCCGGTCGATATTCAGACGACGCTACAGACGCGAGATCACGCCATCATCGAGACAGCCGCGCGCGAGTACATCGACAAACTCGCGGCCCCCTTCGGGGGCGGCTTCATCGCCGGCTACTACGGCTCCAACCCGGCCCTGGGATTGGACCCGGAGTACCAGGAGACCGCGGCAAAGACCTACATCGAACACGGCGAAAATCCCTGGCGGTGAGACTGCCGGTCCGGAGCGCTTCAACGGCACCGGCTGGATCCACCACTAACAGATCCGCCAGCCAGGCCAGAACTCGCCGAACCGGATGCGATACTCGGCATCGCAGAGATCGATTCGGCAACGGGATCTCTTTACTCGATCCGCTCGAAGCGCGCCTGGAAGAAGCGCAAATGCTCCGGCTCGTACGCAAACCGCAGCCCCTTGACCTGCTCGCGCCCGTCGTACACCTCCAGCACCGCTTCGGCAGTCACATCCATGTGCGCCTGCGTGTACACCCGCCGCGGCAAAGTCAGCCGCACCAGCTCCAATTTGGGCCTTCGGTTCTGGCCTGTCTCCGAATCTCTACCCGCCGACACATTGCCGCGCTCCATGGCGCGCACCCCCGATGCCACGTAGAGTTCCGCGGCCAGTGCCTGCGCCGGAAAACAGTCCTGATCGAGCTGCGGAAAAAACCGCCTGGCGTCCAGGAAAACCCCGTGCGTGCCGATCGGTTCCACCAGGGGAATATCCCATCCCTGTAGCTTCTCCCCCAAATACTGGACCTGCCCGACCCTAGCTCGCTGGTGGTCGAAGTCGAGCGATTCGACCAGACCTCGGGCCACCGCCTCCATATCCCGCCCCCCCATGCCGCCGTAGGTGTGAAGCCCCTCGTAGATCACCACCATATTCTGCGCGCGACGATAGAGCTCCTCGTCGTTGATCGCCAGAAAACCGCCGATATTGACCAGGCAGTCCTTCTTCGCCGACATGGTGCAGCCGTCGCTCTGGTCGCAGATCTCACGCACGATCTCGGCCACGCTTCTATCCTGATACCCCGGCTCGCGCGTTTTGATCATATAGGCGTTTTCGGCCACGCGCGTTGCGTCGTGGATGATCGGAATGCCGTGCTCCCGGGTCAGCGCCCGCACCGCCTTGAAGTTCTCCAGACCGATCGGCTGACCACCGGCCATGTTTACCGTCGTGGCGATCGACACATACGGAATCTTGTCGGCTCCCACCTTTTTGATCAGATCCTCCAGCTTGTTCAGATCCACATTCCCTTTGAAGGGAAAATTGCTGGTCGAATCGTGCGCCTCATCCACGATCACATCCACGAACGTCCCCCCCGCCATCTCCTGGTGCAGCCGCGTGGTGGTGAAGTACATATTGCCGGGCACAAAATCCCCCTCTTTGATCATCAGTTGAGAGATGATGTGCTCGGCCGCCCGCCCCTGATGAGTCGGCACCAGCCATTTGTACCCGTAGTACCGGCGCACATTCTCCTCCAGATGGAAGAAATTGCGGCTGCCGGCGTACGCCTCGTCCCCCAACATCATGCCCGCCCACTGATGATCCGACATCGCACCCGTCCCCGAATCGGTGAGCAGATCGATGTACACATCCTCCGAATGCAGCAAAAAGGTGTTGTACCCCGCCTCTTCGATGCACCGCTCCCGCTCCTCCCGAGAGGTCATCTTGATCGGTTCCACCACCTTGATCTTGAACGGTTCCGCCCAGGATCTGCGCTGTGGTCTCTCTGCCATATCCTTCCTCCCTCGCTGTTGAAACTCTCCATACAGGCTTAAACGCAACAGCCTGGCTATTCGACTGTCAAGCATCACCCGCATCGGAGATTTGAGTCCCATCCCTGGATCTCCTGGATGGCGGTCACGCGAATCATTAGTTTCCTGTGTGAAAAGCCGTCCCCGTGTCGGCACCCTCACATGCAAACAGAGGAGACCCACCCATGCTCCCCCGCCAACTCCACCTGCCCGCCGCCGGCGACGACCTCGCCCAGTGGTGCCAGGTCAGCTACATCGACGGTGCCCTCACCCGTCGCGAAATCCTGCGCACCTCCGGCGCCTCCGACGCCTACCACGACTGGCATGAACGCATCTCGGACGACGATGGACGCACCTGGTCCGATCCACGCCCGATTCCCGGCGTAGTCGACCAGCGCCCGGACGGCGGCATCGTCACCTATCCCTGTGGCCACCACTACGACGACGCGCTGGGCATCCTCTACGAAAAGCGGATGCGCCGGATCTGGCCCGGACTGGAGGTCTACACCTTCCACTGGGAGGGCCATCAGCACCCCTTCAACGACCACACCTTCGTGGTCGAAGACGGCCGCGACGTGCTCCTCCGTTTCGAAGACGGTCCCGACTACGACCCCCAAAACCCCTTCGACCCCGAATTCTGCCGCACCAACTCCTCCTATCTCGGAGTCGGCATCGCCTTCGGCGAGGACGGCTCCGCCTACTACCCCCTGGTCTGCCAGCCGGCGGGGCATTCCCACAATACCGGCGGTCTGGTCCTCATGCGCCGCGACCCCGGCAGCGGCGAATGGTCCCCTTCCAACCAGCAATTCGTCGATCCGGAGATCTCCTCGCGCGGCCTCCTCGAACCGGATGTCACCCTGCTCAAAAACGGTCACCTGCTCGTGGTCATGCGCGGCAGCGACAGTCCGACCACCCCCGGACGCAAGTGGTTTTCCGTCTCCACCGACGGCGGCAAGACCCTCTCCCCGGTGGAGGAGTTCCGCTACGACGACGGCTCCTCCTTCTACTCCCCCTCCAGCATCCACAGCCTCGTCCGCTCGCGCAAGAACGGCCGCCTCTACTGGATCGCCAACATCACCGAGGAACCACCCTCCGGCAACTCCCCTCGCTACCCCCTCTACATCGCCGAAATCGACGAGGAGAAAGTCGCCGTCCGCCGCGACAGCCTGGTCTGCATCGACGACCGCCACGACGGAGAGCCCGACGCTGTACAACTGTCCAACTTCAGCGTCGTCGAAAACCGCCAGACCCTCGACATCGAGATCTACCTGACCCGCATCGGCGAAATCCCCGACCACTTCTGGCAGGGAGCCGTCTACCAGTACACCTTCACCCCTCAGGCCTGAATCCATGCCCGTGACCAACGTCATTTTCGATCTGGGCGGCGTCCTCCTCAACTGGGACGTCGACGCCATCATCGCTCCCGTCTTTTCCGATCCAGATGCACACGCTACCGTCAAGCGCACCGTCTTCGACCACCCCGACTGGCTCGCCCTCGACCAGGGCACTCTCACCGAAGAAGAAGCCGTTCCGCGCTTCGTCGAGCGCTCCGGCCAGTCCGAACCCGCCGTGCGCGCCCTCATGGATCAGGTGCGCATCGGCCTGGCCCCCAAACCAGAGTCGATCGCTCTGCTCCGCGATCTCCACGACTGCGGCGTCCCCCTCTACTGCCTGTCGAACATGCAAGATAAAAATATGGCGTATCTGCAGGAACACTGCGACTTCTTCGACTGCTTCCGCGGCATCGTCATCTCCGCTCCTCTGAAGATGATCAAGCCGGATCCGGACATCTACCAGCACCTGATCGACACCTACCATCTCGACCCCGCAGCCAGCCTCTTCATCGACGACACGCAGGCCAACGTCGACGGCGCTCGCGCCGTCGGCCTCCAGGCCATCCAGTTCACCACCGCCGCCGACTGCCGCCGCCAGCTCGACACCCTCCTTTCGAGCTGACCTCCAGACATTCCGAGGAGACACATCCATGTACGCAATACTGGCCTACGATACCGAAGACATCTACTACCCCCCCGAGTTCCGCATCGACGACATCCCCGGCTGGCTGGCCGAAATCATGACCGACGTCGGCGTCACCGGCACCTTCTTCGTCATGGGCGAAAAGGCGGAAGAACTCCTGAAGCGCGGTCGGAAGGATGTCCTGGAAAAGCTGGCCCGCCACGACATCGCCTCCCACCAGCAGGGGAACCACTATCCCCTTCTCCCGCAGGTAGTCGAGGGCAAGAGCTGGCAGGAAGGCGTCGAAGCGGTGCGCGTCTACGAAGACTGGGTCCGCGACCAGCACCTCCGCGCCTTCGGCAAAGAGCCGATCGGCTTCTCCCGCCACAACTGCTACTTCGCCCCGCAGCACGTGGCCGTCTCCGCCGAGCGCAACCTCCCCTACATGTACACCATCACCCAGATCCCCGACTCTCGACAGCCGCTGTGGTATGCCGGAGCCGTTACCTTCCCCACCGCAGGTCCCAACACCTTCGGCAGCTTCGACCGCATCTTCAGCCGCGACGAACTCTTCGAAGAACAACTGCGCCAGCTCGACGTATTCATCGAAGAGCGTCTGGCCACCGGTGACGAGTGGGTGACCGTCTTCGGCTGCCATCCGGTCCAGGTCATGGCGCGCAGCTGGCTCGAACACCACGTGCTGGTCTCCGGCAGAGAGCGACCTCCCAAAGAGCTGGGATGGCACTACAGGACCAAGCCCCCGGAGGAGGAAGAACGGGCCAAAACCAACTTCCGACGCCTGTGCACCTACCTCAAGGAACACCCCGAGCTGGAAGTAGTCGGCATCCAGGAGGCCGGCCGTCTCTTCTCCACCCAGCCCGAGCGCATCGGCCGCGACGCCCTGATCGCCCACGCAAGAGAGCTGGAGAAGGGTCGAGATATCCCCTTTCACTCCACCTTCTCCCCCGCCGAACTGCTCTGCGGCCTGGCCGACGGCCTGGTCGCCGCCGAACGCGACGGCGATCTCCCGGAAGAGTTGCCCCGGCGCGACATCCTCGGCCCGACCACGCGACCGACCGTAGCCCCGGAAAAAGTTTCCATCACCCACGCCGAACTGATCTCCGTCTGCGCCCAACTCGTCGAACAGGTCGAATCGAGCGCTCACCTCCCGGCCAACCTGCAGGCGGGCGATGAGCGTCTCGGCCTGGGCCAGATCGCCCTGCTGGCCGCCAAAACCTATCTCGCCCAGGCGCGCTACGACCGCTACGAAGAACTGACGGTCCCCGACGCCCCGCGCTACCCGGAAATAGCCTATCAGCTCGACGCCTGGATTCGCCGCAGCATCGGCGACCACTGGGCCATGCCCCTCGACTTCTCCTGCGACGCCATGGCCGAACACGCCCGCCTGCAAACGTGGACCATGAAACCGGCCTGGCTGCGCCCCCCGCAGGGACCGGTCGCCGGAGGAGCCTATGCCGGCAGAGTGCCCCTGGACTGAACGTCGGACCTGCCGATACCGGGAATCGCCGCAAATTGGCGGGTTCGCCCTAACGGACCGCCGTTCATCTCGACAACCATCCCTCGCATTTGCCGCGCGCGGAGACATACAGGAAGCTCAAAATGCCCCGAACCATCACCGAGCCAGAGCGCCAGATCCCCGTCGCACAGGAAGCGGACGTCCTTGTCATAGGCGGCGGCCCGGCCGGCTTTGCCGCGGCCGTGAGCGCCGCCCGCAGCGGTGCGCAGACCCTCCTCGTCGAACAAACCGGCGCGGTCGGCGGTATCGCTACCTCCGGCCTGATGAGCCACTGGACCGGCAGCACCGAGGGACCGCTCTACGCAGAGATCCTCGCGCGGGCCACAGAGCCGAAAGAAGAAATCTCGATCCTCGGCCTCGAACGCACCCCGGCGCGCGTCCTCATCAACCCCGAACGCCTCAAACTCACCCTCCTCGAAATGCTGCACGAGGCGGGAGCCGGACTGCAACTCTACACCTTCGCTTCCGATGCCATCGTTGAAGAAAAACGCATCCTCGGCGCGATCACCGAGAGCAAATCCGGCCGTCAGGCGATTCTCGCCAAGATAGTAATCGACGCCTCGGGAGACGGAGACATCGCCGTCAGGGCCGGCGCCGAGTACTTCAAGGGACGGGAGGAAGACGGCAGGATGCAGCCGGTGACCATAATGTTCAAGCTGGCCGGGGTGAATACCGCGCAGGCGATCTTTCCCGGCTCGTTCGAGACCAACCTCGAAGTCCCCGCCGGAAAAATCCAGGATCTGGGCAAAGAGCACCTCCCCTTCCCCGCCGGCCACGTCCTCCTCTACCGTTCCACCCTACCCGGCGTGGTCACCGTCAACATGACCAACATAATCGACATCGACGGCACCCGCGCCGAGGATCTGACCCGGGGAGAGTACGAGTGTCGCAGACAGATCGATCCGATCGTCCGCTTCCTCAGGGAATACGCCCCCGGCTACGAAAACTGCTACGTCATCTCCTCCGCCTCCCTCCTCGGCGTGCGCGAGACCCGGCACTTCGTCGGCGACTACGTCCTGACCGAGCGGGACATCCTCGAGGCCCGCCTGTTCGACGACTGGCTGGTCACCCGGGCCCACTTCAACTTCGACGTCCACAACCTCACCGGAGCCGGCCTCGACTCAACCGGAGCGCAGAAGGAGTTCAAACAGCGCGACAAATACTCCATACCGTATGGCTGCTTTCTCCCGAAAGGGATCGACGGACTCTTTTTGGCCGGACGCAACATCTCCGGCACCCACATGGCCCACTCCAACTTCCGCGTCATGCCGATCTGCGTGAACATGGGCCAGGGCGTGGGCACGGCCGCTGCCCTCTGCGCACGCAAAGACCTGCTCCCCAGAGAACTCGACATCGCAGAGGTACAGGAAGCCCTCAAAGCACAGGGCGTCGAGCCATAGGCAAAACCTCACGACCATGAAAAATCAAGGCTGTTTCTCTCTCTTCCTGATGGTCCTGATTGGCTACGCTGCAGTGTATAGCGTCTCCAGACTGCTCTATCTGCTGCTGGTCCCGGGTTCGGCAGCCGACCTCTCTCTCTTTCACATGAGCACCATATCCTTCCACGACTACTACACCGCCGTCCCCACCGGTAGTCTTTCGACCCGCATCATCGTTATCACCATGTTCACCTTTCCCCTGTGGCTTCTTTTTCTCCTCATCTCCCTGTGGATCGATAAACGCAGCGGCGATCAGAAATCCCTCTCCAAACTGAACACCGCACTATTCCTCTTTGTCCCCATGCTGTGGCTCTACTCCATGGGAGCGACCCTCTTCGTGCCCAAGCGGATGGTGGTATACGACACCGCCACCAGACTCGTGAAAATCACCGACTACCAGGCTGTTTTCTACATCTGGCCGAACCCCTTCCCCAAAGAAAAGCGGGAAGTCCCGTTCGCGGAGATCCGTGGATTCCACCACACCCTCGGCCAGGAACACGTCATGGGCGCGGAACACGAAGAGGCAGAGCTGTATGCCCTCACCGCAACCGATACCATCTACGTCGGCAGAACGATGCTCTACCACGGAGAATTCGGCTGGATTACCGACTGGCGATCCCGCGAGGAAATCATCGAAACCGGAAAAAAAGAGGCGAACGACGTGGCGACTCTGTTGGAAGAAATTGTAGGCATCCAGGAGTAAAAACCGGACTACAGCCCTACTCCTCCAACACCACCGCCGCCCACCCGCGCACCCGCGGAATGCGGACCTCGACGTAATCACCCTCCACAGAAAAATCCAGCTCTTCCTCCTCCGGCGCCAGATACACCCTCCGGGGCGTGCGGTCATCCAGCCGCAAACTGAAAGTAAAATCGTTCAGATCCAGAGGCTCCTCGATCATATTGACCCCCGCCCCCCGCGCCTCCGGCAGATACGCCAGCACATACACAATCCGCCGTCCCGGCTGGGAGGTGACCGTCACCCGACTGAACGAAGGTGCCCCCGGCGCGCGAATCAGCGGCTCCGGCAAAAAACGATCGAGCAGATTCGCCACAATCTGCCGCAGCGGCAGCGAACCGCTCCCGTAGTAGGTCCGAAAGAGCGGATGACTGGCGTGCGCCACCCGCTCATTCACCGTCACTGCAGGCCGCCCCGTCGTCGCATCCGGCGGCGTGTATCGAAAACCGTGCCGCCCATCCCAGCTGTCGTTGTAATACGGCGCAGTAATCGTCGCCAGCACCTCGGTCCCCGGCCTCGCCGCAACCACGGTCCCCCGCTCGTAGAGCGTCACCGGCATATCCGGCATTCCCGCCGCCAGTCCGTCTCCGAATTCTATATACGCCGGATCGAACGTATCCTCCCCCTCGTACTCCACCCCCCAGGCATCGAGTGCAAACCGCTCTCCCGCTTCGTCCAACCCGGAGCACCCCGTCGAAATAATCGCCCCCCCTCGATCCAGGTGCACCTGCAGCCGCTCCGCCAGTTCCCCATCCACCTCGACCTCGTCCGGCAGCACCAGAACCCGATACTTCTCCCAGTCGGAACTCGTGCCCGCGTTGTCGAACTGCACCTTGAGCTCGCACAGCACCCGGGTCGCCGCCTTCAGCGCCTGCACCGCTCGTTCCTTCTGCTGCGGCCGGTCCCCTCCCGCCCACCAGTATCCCGGATAGTCCGCCTTCACCACATTGGCCACCTCCACGACCGGCTCCGCCCCTTCGATCCACGGCTCCAGCTTCTGCAGCCGCCCGTAGATGCTCCTGTCCAGCTCCATGACCGCCCGATTCAAATCTCCGCGCGGATGAAAATGGTCGCCGATCGTCGGGCGAATCCCGTTGGCGATGCCGTAGATGCAGTCGTACTCCACGCTCGCCTCCGTCCGCACCCCGCCGAAGTCCCCCCAGCTCTTCTGGAAGCGCCCGGTCATATTCAGCGTCGGCTTGTCTAGCGTGCGCATGTAGCGCGCCACCATCGGCAACAGTTCGTATCCCCATCCCCCCTGCGGCAGGCACTCCAGCTCCAGATAGCTGCCCAGTTCCGCCTGCGCCTGAAAGTCGATCCCGTTGAAATACAGCAGTAGATCCGCATTGATCTCCCGCACCCCTTCCGCCAGGTGGCGACCCATGGTCAGCATCTTCCGATAGTTGAAGTCGTTGAGCGCCAGCGAATCCTCGAAGTCCACCCCTTCATCCTTCATCCGCTCCATGCACTCCACTCCGATGCACGGAGGCGTGTGGAAGCAGTCGAAGAAGAACCCATCCACCCCGTACCAGCCCACCACCTCCCGAACCATCCCCACCACGTGATCCGCATAGCCCGTGTTGTAGCACATGCTCCTGAAGAAAGAGTCTCCGAACGGCTCCCCGTACATGCGACCGTCGGCGCGCACCACCGTCCACTCCCGATGCCGATACGCCTCCTCGTGGCTGAGCCCAATGTTGATATACGCCGAGATCGCTATGCCGCGCCGATGGCAGGCCGCCACCAGATCGCCGTACAGATCCCGCTCCATGGCCGGATGCGGAGTGCCGATCTTCGTCGGATAGTACGCCGTACCCAGATTGCAGCGCGCCGGAAAGACCACGAAGTCCGCACCGCACTCCACGAACCAGTCCGCAGTCACCTCCACGTCGAAATTCCTGCCCACGTCCGGATTGGCCGGCATGGTGTGAAAATCGAAAAACAGCGCCCATTTCGGAATATGCATTGCCAGATTCTCCTCTCGCACGGGTTGCTCCGCTCCTCTGTCCTCCCCCCGTAAGATATCATCCTCCGAGCCAGCGGGAAAATCTTCCTGCAATCAATTTCCCTCACCGCGACTTTCCCCTTGTGATGGATCACCCGATCCCGCACTTTCTCTTTATATCCGCAATTCGCACACATCGCCGGAATAATCCATGCAACGAAAGGAAAGAAAATGGCTGTAAACGTCGTGAGCAAAACAGATGACCTGGTCTCCGTCCGCCACGTCCTGCTGAGCGTATCGGACAAATCCGGTCTCGATGAACTCGTTCCCGCTCTCGTCGAGATCAATCCCGAAATCCGCCTCTTCTCCACCGGAGGCACCCACGGCGCCATAGCCGACATTCTGGGTGCGGAAAAGGCCACCGCCCACCTCATTCAGGTCTCCGACTACACCGGCCAGCCAGAGACACAGGGCGGACTGGTCAAAACGCTGGACTTCAAAATCTACCTGGGCCTGCTCACGGAGACTTACAACTCCTCCCACCAGGCCGATCTGTCTCGTACACAAGCCGTCCCCATCGACATGGTAGTCGTCAATCTGTACCCCTTCGCGGCCACGGTCGCCCAAGAAGGCATCACCGTGGAAGACGCCCGCTCCAACATCGACATCGGCGGCCCGTGCATGATCCGCGCGTCGGCCAAGAACTACCTGCGAGTGGCCTCTGTGGTCGATCCGAAAGACTATGAATCTCTGGTGACATACCTGCGCGGCAACCAGGGACGGCTCGATCTTGCAAAGCGCTTCAAACTGGCCCAGAAGGCGTTCGCCCACACCGCCGCTTACGATTCGGCCATCGCCGATTTCCTCTCTCGACAGAACCCCGGGACCGTCCCTTCCACCTATGATCTCGCCTGAGTCTGCGCAAAGCCAGCGCACCTTCAGCGCCGCGTGCTTCGACCTCGACGGCACCCTGATCGATACCGAGCCGCTTCACCTCAGCGCCGAAGGTGAATGCCTGGCCACCCTTGGAATCGACCCAACCGATCCGCGTCGCCCCCGCACATTCGGCATGGGCATCGAAGCGGGAATGGGACTGCTGGCAGATATATTCCGCCTCGACCCGTCCGCGGTGTTGAGCACCTATCTGCCTCTCTGGGAAAACAACCTGCACGACCGACTCGAAATGCTCCCCGGCGCCGGCGCTGTGCTGTCGTGGCTGGTGGATCGCGAAATTCCCCTCGCCCTGGTCACCTCCGGAGACGCCGCCTACCTGGACCTCGTCGATTCGGCACTGAATCTGAAACAGCTTTTCCGCGTCACTATCGTCTCCGACGACGTCTCCCGCACCAAGCCGGATCCGATGCCGTATCTCGAAGCCGCCCATAAACTCCACGTCGCCCCGAAAACGTGCGTGGGATTCGAAGACTCGGAAGCGGGAATCGCGGCCCTGAACGCAGCTGGCATGTTCTCGGTCGCCGTGCATCCCGATCACGCATCCCGACCCGAACTTCGGTCCGCACAGCGGCGCGTGGCGAATTTCACCGCCGTTCTACCCCATCTTTCATCCTGGTTCGAGTGAGAAAGTAGAAACTATGGCAATTGCCGATCAGTGGACGCGACGCCTGCGGCAGTGGCGCGGTGGGGGTCCGATCGAAGAGGACCTGACCCCCTATCTGGAAATAGTGGCGGAGATCAGTCGCAAGGGCGAGCGCCTCACAGCAGAAAGCGACGATCGACTCGCACAAAGAGCCACATCTCTGCGCCAGAAAGAGCTGGAAGGCGACGCGGAGGAGGAGCAACTGATCGAGATCTTCACCCTGGTCCGCGAAGCAGCCGCGCGCACCCTCGGGATGCGACCGTTCGACGTGCAGTTGGTAGCCGGCCTGGCGCTCCATCGGGGTCGGCTGGTGGAAATGCAGACCGGTGAGGGAAAGACCCTGGCCGCCGTCCTGCCCGCCTGCCTGAACGCTCTCTCGGGTCGAGGAGTGCACGTGCTGACCTTCAACGACTACCTGGCGCGCAGGGATGCCGCCTGGATGGGGCCGGTATACCGCTTCCTGGGGTTGAGCGTGGGGGCGGTTCAGGAAGGCATGACCGTAGAAGAAAGGCGAGCGGCATACCGGGCGGACATCACCTATGCCACGGCCAAGGAAGCGGGGTTCGACTTTCTGCGCATGCACCTCTGTCGCGATGCAGGCGAACAGGTCCACAGACCGTTCAACTACGCCATCATCGACGAAGCCGATTCGATCCTCATCGACGAGGCTCGCGTGCCCCTGGTGATCGCCGGAGAACGGCCCACCTCGGAGACCAGTCCCTACCGAATCGCCGAAGTAGTGGGACACCTGGAGGAAGAGACCGACTGGGAAACCGACGACAACGGCCGCAATGCCTTTCTCACCGAAGCCGGCCTCGACCGCGTGGAGGAGGAACTGGCTGGCGGCGACCTGCACGAGGCCGATAACTACCTCCTCCTGACCGAAGTGAACCAGGCGCTCCACGCCCGGGCGCTGCTGCGACGGGACGTGGACTACATCGTGCGCGATGGGCGCATCGAACTGGTGGACGAATTCACCGGTCGGGTAGTAGACGACCGGCGCTGGCCGGACGGACTGCAGGCCGCCCTGGAAGCGAAGGAAGAACTGGAGATCCAGCCGGGAGGAAGGATTCTGGGCTCCATCGCCCTGCAGCACTTCCTCAAGCAGTATCCCAAGCTCGCGGGAATGACCGCGACCGCCAGTTCGGCGGCCGAAGAGCTGGAGAATTTCTACGGACTGAAAGTGGTGCCGATCCCCCCCAACAGACCGTGTGTGCGGGAGGATCAGCCGGACGCGATCTTCACCCACCGGGAGGCGAAATACCGGGCCCTGGTCGAGGAGATTGGTAGAGAACACGCCAAAGAAAGGCCGGTTCTCGTCGGTACCAGCAGCGTCGAAGAATCAGAACTGCTGGCCACAACGCTGCGCGAAGCCGGGGTCGAATGCCGGGTGCTCAATGCGAAGAACGACGAGGAAGAGGCCGGCATCATCGCCCGGGCAGGGGCAAAAGGGGCAGTGACCATCTCCACGAACATGGCGGGTAGGGGAACGGATATCAAACTGGGAGGCGCCGACGAAGAGGAGCGGGAGGCAGTGGTCGAACTCGGCGGCCTCTATGTCATCGGCACCAATCGCCACGAGAGCCGCCGCATCGACGACCAGCTCAGAGGACGGTCTGGACGTCAGGGCGACCCCGGCACCTCCCGCTTTTTCGTCAGCCTGGAAGACGATCTGATGACGCGCTTCGGGATCGACGATCTGATCCCGGCAACAATCCGCCCCGAACCGCGGCAGGAGCCGATCGAAAACCCGGTGATCCGCCGGGAAGTCGAAAGACTGCAGCGGATCGTAGAGGGACAGAACTTCGAAATCCGCAAAACCCTGTGGCGCTATTCATCGCTGGTGGAAGCGCAGCGTCGAGAACTGCAGGAATGGCGTACGGAACTGCTGACCGGCGAAGCGGAGCTGGAGGAATCTGCGGCGGGAGAAAATGAGCGCTACAAAACGCTGTGCGATTCCCTGGGAGAGGAAATCGTGCAACGAGCCATGAAGACAATCACTCTGCACCACATCGACGAGTGCTGGGCAGAACACCTGGCCCTGATCAATCAGGTCCGAGAGGGAATTCACCTGGTGAGCTTCGGCGGCCTCGATCCCCTGCAGGAGTTTCGCAAGCAGATCGCCGAGGCCTTCTGGAAACTCCACGGGACGATAGAAGAAAAAATCGCGCAAACTTTCGCAACGGTGGAAATCACCAACGCCGGAATCGACCTGGACAGGGCCGGGCTGCGCGGCCCGTCGTCCACCTGGACCTACCTGATCAACGACCGCGCCCTTGGAGAAATACAGCAGATGTTGATGGGACGGGGGAACGGCGCTTTAGCCCCCATTGCGGTGGCAACGGCGCTGCCTTTTTGGGCGGGCTGGGAGATGTGGAAGAAGATGACGAAAGAGAAGAACGAGTAGACCCGAAAAACCGGCGGAACTCTAAACTACAGGAGAGTCGGAATGAGCGTGAAAGAAGTCGTGCCCTTTCTCGCCGTAAAGGATATGGAAAAGTCCGTCGTTTTTTACGTGGACGGCCTCGGTTTCGAGTTCGAGAACAAATGGGAAAAAGACGGCGCCCTGCAGTGGTGCCACCTAAAAAGCGGTGGGGCCGGCCTGATGCTCCAGCAGTTCAAGACCGAGGGCCACGACGCGCGCCAGTTCAGCGACAACAAGGGCGAGGGAGTTACTTTCTGCTTCTTCTGCGACGATGCCATCGCATTCTACCGGGCCGCGAAGTCGCGCGGTATCGACGCATCCGAGCCGCGCGTCGGCAACGGACTGTGGGTGACGACCGCAACCGACCCCGACGGCTACGAGCTGCTCTTCGAAAGCTCTGCGAATGTGGCCGAGGGTACCAGCCTGTCCGAAGTGGAGTAAGCGCGCTCCTATTCGCCGTAGATGCCCGCAAGCGTCTGCGACCGCTGCGCGCTGCTCAGCACATCCGTAGAATCCGCGAACTGATCGATCCCCCCCACCAGAGGCTGCCGCTTCAACCACTCATCGCCGATCCGCTCCAGACACACCTCCGCAAACCGATCCCCCTCAATCACGCGAAACGGGCGCGCGTGAAACCCCCGAACCTCCGGATCGACAACAGCGGTGACCCCCAGCGCATTGTGTCGGCGGGCGACGCATTCGTACGCCCCGCAGAGCCCCGCCTCCCGGGCCGGATAATCCGCAGCCTCCAGCGCTGCCGCCAGATGCGGACCGACTTCGGAAGCCATGCGGAGCTCGCAAAACGCGCTCCCCAGCCACTTGCTGTACGGAGCGTACCGCCTCTCCAGCAAAAAACAGAGCCGCATCAAATCCCGCACCAGACGCGCCGCCAGAACCCGCGAGCCCAGCTCGTCCCCGACCTCGGCCGTCCGCCCGACAAACGCCTCCTCCTGCCCGATCCGACGCCACTGGCAGGCCAGCAGCCACAGCCAGACATCATCCGGATACCAGGCCAGCTTCCCGCAAACCCGTTCCAGCGATCCATCGGCGTCGTGGAAAACCGCCCCTGCCATCACCTCGAGCAACAGCTGCTGGGGCGTCGCCAGCCAGTTCCGAATCACAATCTCCCCCTGCGGATCGAAGCCCAAATGCGCTCGAAGCCATTCCTCCAGAGTCGAAACCTCGACGTGGTGCTGCACCGCGACCTCGTCCCATCCAAAGTAAACAGGCCACCCGCGGAACTCCTCCGGCAGACCTGAATCGATAATCGCACGAATTTCCTCTACTTCGGAGGCGCCCGTGAAAACCTGCAGCTGCGGCCCCCATCCGTGGTCCGTCGATCGCTCCGTATCAAAACCCAGAACATCCGACCCCGAACCCAGCCGGGCCGCACTGTGGATCCGCCCCTCCAGAAGCGGACCAACGACCTCCGCGTAAAACATCCGCGCCAGCTCAACGCCGCTCACAAAATCGGCCCCATCGCCGGCCGCTTTTTCCGCTCCCATTCTCTAAATCCTCTGCGTCGTTTCCCGATGTAGTCGGAATCGCAACTTCAGCTTTATTTTTTCCTTGACATTGTTCCGGCTGGCTTTCTACATTCTTTTTTGCGCCGATTCGCGCCAACCTGGCGAATTTATTCTGCAGAATATCTTCGCCTAGCGAGTCGACGCCCGGCGCCGATTCGCGCTAACCTGGCGAATTTGCTCTGCAGAGCTTCTTCGCCTAGCGAATCGACGCTATTTTTTTGTTCTGCCGTCGAAACCACCCTTCTGACCTACTCGACAATCTCCGCAATCCTCCTGATTATCCAATCCGGCCGAACGGTGCTGTTCTCGGGCCACTCCGACGGCAGCAGGTCCATCGTTCTGTATTTCGAAGCGGGAAAGACGACCCAGACACCGACCATTCCCAGCCGCTGAGCCGTCTCTATGTCCCATTCCAGACTGTCTCCTACCATCCACGCCTCACACGGCTTCACCTCCAATAATTCGAGCGCTTCCAGAAAAATGCGCTCCTCCGGCTTCCCGTATCCCAATTCTCCTGAGATCAGAACAGCTTCGAACAGGATATCCAATCCGTGCATCTCTAACTTGCGCCGTTGCAACACCCCGTCTCCGCTGGTGAGGAGAGCGAGTCGGACACCCTTATCTCGAAGATGAACCAGCGTTTCCATCGCCCCGGGAAAAGGCCGCATAGTTTCCAATCTGGCCTCGCCGTAAGCATCCGCCATCTCCTGCCTCAGTTCAGGCGCATCAATGCCCAGAGATTCGAAAGCTCTCGCGGCTATCTCCCTGTTCACATCACTCCCCTCGGGAAAGCAATCGGGATCTCCCCGAAACCAGCCACGCCACTGCGCGACTGCTCTGAGCAGGCGCTCCCCCGTGATATTCGGCAGCCTGGCAGCAAACCGATCGCAGAGCTCCTCCCAGGCGAGCTCCACCGTGTCCGACCAGGCCAGAATAGTATCGTCAAGATCAAACAAAATCGCTTTGGGCAGATGCCGCTCCATAGCTACACCCCTCATTCAATCGACACTTTGTCTTCCGTAGAATCCGCTATCGCATCTTCCCTTATCACAAATCCACTCTCGTGATCTCTGAAGCGAAAACGATGCCCCTGAAACGTCCAGAACGCAGATGATGCCTCCGGTTCGAGCAAGACCTGATGGACCTCGGACAGTTCGCTGGGAAGCCAGAAAACATCGACAGATCGATCACATAGAGTTCGTTGTGTATCCCCTGATTGACATCACGGTCTGAATAAAAAACGATCCTGTCCGTCGCCAAAGAAGATCCTCCCATCAGACTGATTAGGAAAGAGACAGTGAGTCCAAATTTTACATAGTGTGACATGAGACATTACTTCCCCTCATCAGACCAGGCAACTATATCATCCCAGCCTTCCAGAGCTGAAATGGCATCCTGAGTGCCTATCTCCTGCAGCACGCTCGCGGCATTCCTCTGCGTCCAAATGTCGGCATCGCGCAAGCAGCCTATTAAGCGCGGCACCGCAGACTCGCCTATCTCGACCAGAGCCCACTTGTAGCAGTCACCCGGCCCCAGCCAGGATAGCTGATCGAGCAAAGGATCGGCAGAGTCTGGCCATTTCATATGCGCCAGCAGCTTCGCCGCACAATAGTTGGTGCGATGCGAATAGTCGTACACCAGCATGGCGACAATCAACCCCTTAACGTCCCTTCCGTACGCTTCTATGAGTTCTTCGGCAGCCGCGATTATGGGACGATCGTACTCTTCCCGATGGAAGCCTTCCGGTTTCAATTCATCGACATACAGAGAATGCCCCAGAACAAAGAGCAACTCCAACTGATGGACGGCATCGGCTTCCTCTCGCTCAGTAGCGCGATAACTTCTCGTTTGCTCGATCACATTCTCGAAAAAACGCCCCGGATCCCTTTCATTCCAATGTGAGCACAGAGCGGAGCCACAGATTACCCACATCCTGTCGAGCCATTCCGGCAGCGATCCCGCTCCAACCCTCTTGGGAAGTTCGACGAACATCTCCCAATCCATCTCTTTGAGCTTCTGAGCCGAGGTGACACTGCCCCAGCTGATTTCCCACTGCGTCAGAAGATAGTCAGCCAAACCCCGAGCCTGGACATCGCGTGGAAACAGACGATCGACCAGGCTGATGTAGTGGCGATTCTCGCGGCCGTGAAAATAGATGGCATCGAGCAGATAGGGGATATCCTCCGACCTGGGCGTGTAGCCGTCCCGCAGGGCGAGCTCCAGGCCGAACCAGACGCAGTCCGGTTCGGAATCTCGCAGTAAAACCTCAAATGCCCCTTCGGCCAACTTCACATTCTGCCGCAGTGCAGCGTGGGCAGCACACGCCCTGGCTCGGGGAGAATCGGAGGCCATGCATTCCGCTATCTCCGCCTCACTAAAGGCGGAGGGAGCCGACTTAACCGGGAATTTCCCGAATTCGCTACCCTCGGAGAACGTGGAAACAGCGGTTCTCCCGGCCTCTTCAAAAACAGTGTGGAGAAATCTTTCGTTCCGCTCGACCGCATCCTCGGGCACCTCGAACCAATCCCAATCGATCTCCAGGTCGTGAATACTGATCATCCAGGGGCAAAACTCGAGCAACTCCTCGCGATAAAGGGGAGTAGACACCATGCCGCTGCACGGGTGGGTGCTGTAGGTAGCGCGCACCCCGCTGGGAAAATCCGTGAATTCCGGCAAAAAAGCCTTGAGCTTATCGCAAACAACATCGAATTGCTCGGCAAAAGGACGACCCCGAAATCTCTTGGGAAAGGCTTCCGCGGGAATTATTAAATGCGGACCGGTATGCCCCGAAAACTTTATCTGGTAAAAGACATCGTGGGCATCCAGCACGTCGAGTATTTCGGATAACTTGGCCAGAGCTTCCCGCCAGTCGTCATCGTCCATATCGATCATATAATCACAGCGCATCTCTGCGGCCAGATGATCCACCCTTCTCACCAGGTGCAGTGCGGGATACGTCGGCAGTTTGTCCGCGTCCCGGACCTCTCTGGTATACGCCTGTAGCCATCCCAGAATCTTGTCCCGGGCGTCCTTTTCACTCGTTGCTTCGAGAAGCCGTTTGTCATCGCAAAACTCGAGCAGAATGGGCCAGCGTCGAGATTGGGCGTATAGGACCGCAACGATGTCGTCGCGGGAATAGTACCCGATTAGCTCCTCTTTGGTTGGCCAGCGGCCGAATGTTTTGTATCTCATCTATCTGACTATCCACATCGCCGGAATTTGCTCCAGGCAGAGAAAAAGGTTATGAATACAACGTCCACATTCGTAATTCGGTATGATTTTCAACTATATCTACCTCATTTCAGTTTCATATTCATTTTAAGCTAACACCAGGAGGAGCATCATGCTCAGATCACTTTACTATCTACTTAATAGCTTGAGCCGCATTCCGGGCCTGGATTTTCTGAGAGGCATTGCCAGTTCGATATACGATGCGAGCAGAATACAGGACAACGTGGAGCGCGCCAAGAATTCAGCGGAAGATCTGAAAGGTCGCGTGAATGAGAAGCGTGAAGAGAGAGCTGAAAAGAAGCGCGAAGACAAAGCCGGAATGGAATAGAAGGGAATATAGATCGCTGAGTTCAACAACGGACACTGGATGTTCCGGATTCTCCCTCCCTCGTTCTTCCAGCACACTGCCGAATCGATTTCTGGCCCAAGATGCTGATCGTCTTGGGCCATTCTCTGTTGTTCTCTATTTTCGCAAACCCTCCGTCCAATATGATCTTCCCCGTCAGAGACGAGCGCCTTCAACGTATCCGGACCACTTAACAGTGTCAAGAAGAAATCTGCCTGCCGCTTGACATTGATTACCTTCCCGATTAGCATCGAAACAACTCTATCAATCAGGAGAAGAATGTCATGCTGGATGCCCGCCCCGGACCCGATCCCTACGTATTCTACAAGATGTTCCACGTCGAACGAGCCCGCTCCGCCTGGATCTTTTCGGAGGAATTCGGGCTGTACGAAGCCCTCCGCCCAGGGCCGTCCACAATCGCCGAAGTGGCCCAGCGAATCGGTCTGGAAGAAAGGCCAACGGCCGTGCTGCTGGCGGCCAACGCCTGTATGGGAATCGTCGGAGTGGAAGACGAGCGCTACTTCATCTTCGACATCATGCGGGAGTTCGTCCTGGAAGGAGGACGAGCCAGAAACAAACCCCGGAAACCGGGACCAGAGGAGGACGGGTGGTATCGGAACATGGAGCAGGCTCTGCGCACCAATCAGCCCGTGCCCGAGGAATTGCCGGACTGGGTGACCAATCCCCAGGGAGGCGTGGATATCCAGGCATTCGGGACGAGCCGACACGGGTGGCGCATCCTGTGGGGCGAAGCCCTGGCCACAGCTTTCGACTTCGGCCCCTTTCACAAAGTGGCCGACCTGGGCGGGGCGACCGGCGGCGTCCTGGTCGGACTCACCGGAAAATATCCCGGGCTCAAAGGGGTGGTAGTGGACCTGCCTTACAGCAAGGAGACGGCGGAGGCGGCCATCCGTCAGAGCGAGGCTGACGACCGGGTCAGCTTCTTCGCGGCCGACTTCTTCAAAGAACCGTTCCCCGCAGAAGTGGACGTCTTCTTCATGTCGCACGTAATCCACGACTGGGACGACGAGCACTGCCTGACGCTGCTGCGACGCTGCTGCGATGCCCTCCCGACCGGATCTCCCGTCATTGTCCAGGAGTACCTGCTCAACGAAGACAAGAGCGGATCCCTGCTGGGGGTATTCCAATGGTTCGGGCTGATGGACGGCACCACCGGCGATCAACGCAACGCCGCCGAGATTGCCGCGCTGATGGAGCAGGCCGGGCTCCGGGAGATGGAGAGCCGGGCCATCGACAGAGAGCAGTCGATCGTGGTCGGCTGGAAGAGATGAGTCCGGGGAGGACGTCTCCGAACATCCGCGAAGTCCCCTCGAACATCGAGGGACGGACCGTATCCTATTTCGAGTGGAATCTGATGATCTGACCGATAGATTCTATCCAAATCGGCGTCCCCATCCTGCTTATCCTTCATTTTTTATCAATGCTTCCCCCACAAATTGGGTCTTTATAGCATAAGGCCCTTGAATCGGAGATTATCCGAAAACCAGGTGGTATGGTAGAACTGAAAGAACTGGTGTGCCAGGCGCGCAGCGGTGATCTGGATGCCTATGATCAGATCGTGCGGCGCTTCCAGGACATGGCTGTGGGATACGGGTATTCCCTGCTGGACGACTTCCACCTGGCCGAAGATGCCGCCCAGGAAGCGTTTATCGCAGCGTATCAGCGCCTGCCGCAGTTGCGCAATGCCGCGGCCTTTCCAGGTTGGTTCCGACGCATCGTTTTCAAGCACTGCGACCGCCTGACGCGCGGCAGACAACTGACCACCATCCCCCTGGAAACGAGCATGCCCGCCCCCGGAGCCAATCCCGCCGCTGCCACCGAGCTGAAAGAGCTGCAGCGCCGCATCGAAGAGGCCATCCGCCGCCTGCCGGAACGCGAGCGCCAGGTGACCGCACTCTACTATATCGCCGAATATTCGCAGCGCGAAATCAGCGAATTCCTCGGCATTCCCCTGACCACGATCAGGAGCCGCCTGCACACGGCGCGCGGCCTCCTGCGAGATAGGATGATGGACATGGTCCGCGAACAGCTGCGCGACAGACGCCCCTCCAGAGACGACAGACTCGCCAATAAAGTACAGCTCTTCAACGCGGTCAATCAGAGCGACCTGGACACCGTAAAGTCACTACTCCAAAAAAAAAAAGAGCTTCTCGGCGCGCGAGATGGCGTGGGCCACACCCCGCTGCATCGAGCGGCGCTGCGCGGCCAAAACGAAATCGTCGCCTTGCTGCTGAAAAAAGGGGCCGAAGTCGACGCCCGCTGCGACACCGATCTTTCCGCAGAAGCCCCTTTGCGCTGCTCGGATCAGGGCGAAAAAGGGGAGACACCGCTGCACGTCGTAGCGCGCAACACCGCCGACTGCGAAATCGTCTCCCTGCTGCTGGAAAAAGGGGCCGACATCGAGGCGCAGAATGCCAGAGGCATGACGCCACTCCGCCTGGCAGCCTGGTGCGGTTTCCCTCTCGAAGAGCCCGGAGCACCTTTCGAAGATATGGCCACTTTCTTGCTGAAGAAGGGCGCCGTTCTGGACATCTTCACCGCTGCCGGCCTGCGCCATCACGGCGACAGGGGTGTGGCTCTGCTGAAGCAAGACCCCCAATCGGCCCAGGAGCGCAACGATCGCGGTGAGACCCCCCTGCACTGGGCCGCCTGGATCGGTCACAAAACCATGGCCTGGGCCCTGGTGAAACACGGCGCCGAACTGGATGCACAGGACCACCAGGGCATCACACCCCTCTACCGGGCGGCCCAGCCGGGCACCTGGCGCTGGCACCAGTCCACCCAGGTCAAAGACATGCTCATCAAATCCGGGGCGGAAGTGGACCTTTTCGTCGCCTCCATCCTCGGTTTGACAGAGAGAGCCGAAGAGCTGTTGGAAGCGGATCCAACCCTGATCGATGCGCGCGGCCCGGAAGATGTCACTCCCCTGTGCCTGGCCGCCTGGAACGGCCGACGTTCGGTCGTGGAATTGCTGCTGAGAAAAGGAGCCCGTATCGACGCAACCGATTGCCATGGTCGCACGGCCGTGAGCATCCGCTACGAGCTGAACGACTACCACAGGGAAATCGCCCATCTCCTGCTGGAACGCGGCGCCGAACCGGATATATTCGCGGCAGTAGCGCTGGAGCGTGCCGACAAAGTCGAGGAACTACTCGCTCACCACACCCGGCTAATCGAGGAAACCGATCCCCAGTGGTCTTTCACCTCCCTGGAGTGGGCCGCCTTCCTCTGCGCCGACCGTCCCACGGCCGAAGTTCTGATCCGCCACGGCGCCGTGCTGGATGCGTGCTCTGCCGCAGCCCTGGGCTTCGACGCGGAACTACAGCACATGCTCGAAGAAGATCCGGAGCGGGTGCATTCTACCAACCCCTGGGACTACACACCGCTGCACTGGGCGGCCGAGCGCGGCTATTTGCCGACGGCGCAGCTCCTGCTGGACAGCGGCGCCGATATGGCTGCTACCTGCGGCATCGGTGCCACCCCCCTGCACCGGGCCATTCAGGATTTCACCAGAGGACGCAACGGCGACAACCTGGAAATGGTCGAACTGCTCATCGAACGCGGCACCAACGTCAACGCCAAAGACTACTACGGCAACACCCCCCTCCGCTGGGCAAAGCGAAGCGGCGACGATGAAATCGTTTCGCTGCTCAAACGTCACGGTGGAATTTTGTGAAATAAATCCACAGCCGCTTCAGGACACCGAAAACTCTATAGCGAACTGCTGTAGCCCCAATGGGTTACAAAAAGATACACCTGCATCCAAATTGGATATCTGGATGGTCATAGGTATATTCATAGGAGTAACTTCCCCGGAAGTATCGCAAGGAGCCTAATAGACCGTGTCCAGTCAAGTTGTTCTCGAATTCTCAGTTGACCTCCCCGAAGAAGGTCTGCAGGACCCCGAGGTGCTGCAGAAGGGCAGGACCGCTGTTATTCTCGAATTATTGCGGAAGGGCTCCATCTCACAAGGCCGGGCCGCCGAAGTATTGGCAATCGATCGGTATTCATTGTTCGATTTGATGAAGAAAAATGAAATTCCTGCCATTGAGCTGACTGATGAAGAATTGAAACAGGAGCTTTACAGGCCACTCGGGCGAGAAGGCAGCATTAATGACGATAGTCGCTGATGCTGGCCCGATCATTTCTTTCGCCAGAGCAGGGTACGACGAAGTTCTCCGTGCCGTATTCCCAGAGATAATAATCCCGGAGGCGGTGTGCGCTGAGATCGCCTTTCAGGGCGCAGGAAGACCGGGGGCATCGCTGGTCCAACAAGAGGAGTGGATAAGGGTTGTGGCGATCTGCCGTCGAGAAGGAGTGGACCGGCTACCAAAAAATCTGGGACTGGGAGAAAGGGAAGCGATCGCGTTGGCCGAGGAACTCAACCATTCGCTCTTGATCGATGATCGCGCCGGCCGAAAAGAGGCCGAAAGTCGAAATATGGTCTACTTTGGTTCCCTCCGGGTGCTTAAAGAAGCGAAAGATCGTGGCCTTCTTTGCGAAGTAACGCCTATCATGGACGCTTTGAGAGGCGCAGGACTGCGCATGGGAGAAATGCTGTACCAGACGTTTATCCGAGAAATGGGCGAGTAATTCTTCCTCGCATAACTCAGGTAATTGAATCTTTCAATCCTGCTGGAGTTCGCCGGCAGGATTTTCTCTTGTTACCCTTTCCGGTAGGAAATCGAAAAGGCTATGCCCTCAGCGTCTCACGACACGACAAATGTCGGGTTCAAACCGCAGCCGCTTCAGGACACCGAAAACTCTATAGCGAACTGCTGTAGCCCCAATCTATCCGCCAGCGCACGGGAAGCCACATTCGACCAACTCGTGCTGTAGAAACCGATCAGCTCTTCCTCCCGGGCAGCCCGACACCACGCGGCAACCGCGCGCCTGGCGTACCCTCTGCGCCGATACCCTTCCAGCGTGTCGACACCGGCCTCGATGCCGAGGGCCGAGCGCCTGACCGTTCCGCAGGTGCTGACGGCCCGGTCATCCACCACCACCGCATAGAACGGCTGGACATCGTCCACCTCCTCCCTCCAGCCTGCAAAACCCGGCTGGAGAATGTGGGCGTTGTCCCGGGTGACGAGGGTAGCGTCACCGGTCGGCAGCTCTCCCTCGGGCACGACAAAGGCCGGTCCCGCCCCCCCGCGCCCCTTGCAGTATTCCCCGAGTATTTCCACGTAGCGGTCCTTTTCGGGCGGTTCCTCAGAACTCCGAAAAGGCCATTGGCTCGCCACCAACTCCTCGACCTGCCGCCGTCTCTCGACCGGCACATCGTGGCGGAAGCAGAAGACGTAATCCCAATCCGTCCAGCTCAGATGGAAAGCCGGTGCCCGCCTTCTGCCAGGCGGATGGGGTTCGTTCGTGGTGCACATATCGCCGCTGTCGTCGAGCACGTAGAGCGTCTCGACATGGGCTTGTAGCAACTCGCTCTGCCAATTCATCCACAACTCCGTAAGAAACGAGGAATGGTAGACTCCTACTTTCCCCAACGGCGGATGCATCCTGCTGTCGGCAACTTAGCTCCTCCTGGGATGCGGGTCAGCAGTATTCTGTTGGATTTCGGGATAGCATTGCTGTATATACGCCTGGACTATCGCAGGATTTTTCGATGAGTCCCATCCTCACCTATGCCTGTCGATTTTGGGCTCGACTTCTGCGATAAGCAAATCCTCGACAAGTGGCTTTGAGGATGCCAGCACCGTCCCATCAGCTAGCCCGCCGAGAATAGCTTCTGGGCAGCATAGTATTTCGACGCCCTCAGCTTCGCATATTTCGATTTGAGTCTTTATAAGGGCAACTGCCTCCATCGAGCCACTTTTTAGCAGAGGTGCTTGATAGGCCGCTACCTTCATCCGATATGCCTTTCAATCCCTTTTGATAAGAAAAATGGGATGCAAGGTTATAGCGTTATATGACCTGGAATCTCTACTGACTGACCAAATTGATATAAAACTTCGATACCGAATCCATCGATAGGTTCAGGGCTTCAGTAAACGGAACGAGCCGGGATGTTGCTTCGTAATCATCGGCTATTTTTAGATCCACATGCTGTGAAACCGCAGGTGCATTAAAGATCGGTTGAAAAAAATGAGGATGTGGGAAACGGTATCCAGAACGCCAAAGCGCTGTAGGGGGACGGTGCCGGTCGATGTGCCTGCAGTTAAGTGCAGATCAAGTGTGTTGGGCGTCGCTTTCTGCCGGAAGAAAGTATGGATACGCCAATCGGCCGCCAGGTGGTAGCGAGTGAAGTCAAAGTCGCTCGCCAGCAGTCTTTTCGAGCTGTACTCTACTCCGACCTCCACTCTTTTATTCGATCGCCGATCGGTATCTTCATAGGTCCCCACCCACTCCAGCGAACGCAAGTAGCCCTCTTCTATGGAGGGGTTTGCTCTGAAGTCCTTGTTTTGTCCCAGAATGTCGAAATCCGTACTCTTTTCCAAAGAGGTATGGCTTTCATTGTGCAGAGCGACGTGCAAGGTCATTCTGGACTTTTCGGGCTGATAGCCGATCTCCAGATCCGTTTTCTGGTTCCAGTAGTAGTCAAAGTAATCGTCCGCGCCGAGGACAGCCGGGACACTGTTGTAGATCAGGGAATAATAACTGGATGGATAGCGCACCTGGCTTCCGCTTTGATAGCCGATGTGAATCGATCCGTTGTGATGTGGCCCCCACATGGACCGGAGGCCACCGCCATATGCCCAGCGCCCGGGTCCGAATTTGTAGGCCCCGTTGAGGTAGAGGCGCACTTTCTCATGGAAATGGCGCTCTGTCTTGAGCCCCAAATGAGCGGCATCGACGCGATTAAACCAGAACTCTGGTGCAAGCTGAGGGAAAAGTTTGGGTGCAGCAGGATTTCCCTGAGCATTTTCTGTTTTAACTGCTTCCATCTCCGTTTCAGATGCCGCGCCAAGCGTCCTGTAGACATACAATTCCCTCTCGGACAAAATGGCTTCTTTGGGATATCGAGCGAATGGGTGGTCTTCCTTAAGAGGATCGATCTGCACGCTGCTCTTCTTCGCGAAAATGGAATCGGGCAGGGATATGTCGAGCTGATAGTCCGTCAGTTGCATGGTACCTTTGACGGTGCCAAAAGCTACGTGGAAACCGAGGGCATCGGCTTTGATCTCACATGCGTACTGATAATCGACGGGCAACCAGACTCCGCGCCCAAAAGGACGGAATTTCTGCCGGAAGGTAAAATCGAGAGCGCCGATCATGAGCGCCGAGGAGAACTCAGCGGCGGCAGAGGGACTGGGGCAGAGATGGATATCGAGCAGAGCGTACTCTTCATCCAGGACGGAGAGGGTGCCGACAAAACCGGAATTGACTTTTCTCTTGGGCTCAAAGGAGAGATCGTACACGGACCTATCATCCAGGTAACGCTGTCCTTTCAGTGTAAAATCGTAGTAGTCCAATGCTCTGGGATGCGTAGGCAGCACCAACCAGGATCCCTGCACCAGCATGCTGTCCTGGTAAAAATCTTTGAACCATATGGGATCTGCAGCCTGCATCTTCTCGGCATAGTCGGTCGTTCCCCGCATCCCTCTGATGACAGATCGACTGCCTCTGTTCTTGTCCCAGAAGATCTGTACGACGCTCTCCCGGATGGCTGCAATATCCTGGTTTTCTTCCCAATGCTGGCGCTCGTAAGCCTCTGCACGGTACGACTGCATGGGACGCCGTTTCCTTTTGTTCTCGAGCACCTTCCTCATGATGGAAGTGGCCGGACTGTCCGCTGTAACAAGCATCCCCCTCATGGGTATGGGAACGAGTTTGAGGGGAATGTCCAACGGTACGGTCGTTGCATCCGCAATGGTCCGTTCTTCCGATCGATAGCCGATGCTCGTAACCTTGAGGACGGCAGGCAGGGCTCTCAATTTGAGCACATACCCCCCATCCTCATTGGCGATAGTGCCACAAAATCCCTCCAATCCGTCTGTGACTTGAATCGTAGCAGCGGGTAAACCCTCGCCTGTATGGGCATCCTTTATATGGCCCCGGATGTGCTTCAAGGTATCCGGTAGGGACGGTTTGCGTGAGGGCAATTTCCCTGGTGGTTTATCGAACCCGGTGATCGCGATCTGTGCTGGGAGATCTTGCGATTCGCCTTCCGGTGGCGAGTTTCCCACGGAGTCTTCTTTTGCCGCTTCCGGGAGGGTTATTCTCTGTTTCTTCGCTGGAGCCAGATCGAATCTCTCTATCGTGGTGATATGGGGTTCGACACCCATGGTAACGGTGGCATTATACGGGTTGGGAATGGGCAGGAGGGCTCCATTTGAGCTTTCCTTCAAATAACAGTCGAAAAACGCGAGGAGTATCGCATGGGTAGTTGCCCGCATGGTATTGGGGTCGATCGTTCCGAGCTGGCGAGCTGGGGAAACGGGCTTATCGACCATATAGGGGAGATCGATGAAACCGATGTGAGAAGCGCCGTTCAGTATCGCCAGATACCGCGTCTGAGATCCATATGTGCTGTCGGGAGGCATTCCAATGGGGCTTGATGATTCCTCTTGAGACAGGAGGAAAAAGAGAGGGATCTCCAGATTATCGTGTGCGTACTGTAAATCAGGATGCCACCCATCCATGCTCAGAGCAGCCTTGCACTCGGGTATTTCCCTGGCAGTTTGAATAGCTACGGCCCCCCCTAATGAGTGGCCGTATATTCCGAAGCCGGATAGATCGAGGCGTCCATAGAGATCATGGCCCGGCTCCAGCCCTTTTAGGACATCGACGACGAATTTCACATCCGCGAGCACTATATCAAAATAGGCGCTGCTGAAATCGCCGGGATCTTCTATTTCCACCGAGGGCACAAGGCTTCCATCAGGGAAGACCGTAATGCCGGAAAAATGAGGATGGTTGATCGCAGCTACTACATATCCATGGGAAACGATATCCCCGACTATGCTGCGGTAGAATGTGGAGGGAAGACCAAATCCGGGAGAGAAGAGGAGGACGGGAAAAGTCGCCGTGCTCTCCGAGACAGGCGCATCTTCTGTGCCATATGCCTGTATGGCTCTATTGATATTTCCCTCGATACCCAGGCCCTTCAGGTGGAGCCTCGCCAAACTCGCAGTGAGTTCATCGCCTATATAGGGCACTGTATTGCCGTCTCCAGCGATGTCGGCCGGGTACCACAGCTGAATCATCACCTTCCTGAAATCGCGTGCGTCTTCGGTGAGTGTCTCCGATCGAGTAGAATCGGTCAGAGCCATGGACATCGTCCCTATACCATATTTCCCCGTCAAGGGCCGCAATTCAAGGGATTGAGAAAAGGCACTGGAGAAAGATGCCCATATGAGAATGGAGATTATTCTACACAAATTTGCGGAATTTGATCGATGATAGCTCTGCATGCGACCAGGGGAAAGTGTTAGATGTAGGGATTTTTTTCAACCCCCAAGCCACTTATTCAGGCTCTGTATCTGTGTCAGTTGTGAACTCAGCTCTTGCTGCTGAAATATCCATTGAGGGCATGTGTGCTTTGACCAAAGCGAACATTTCTTCTGTGATCTGTTCGATCTTTTTTACACCCTCAAGTGGAGTTCCTTCAAGCACTTCTCTGAGGCGAGTCGCAAGATTAATCGGCGCAATTTTGAATTTCGACGTCAGCCAGTCTAATCTCTTGTACTCGGTTGGCTGATAGAGGCGATTCAGTCCGAACAGCACACCAAGGATATCGTTAGATACTCTACAAATTGCGTCACAGAGATACAGAAGATCGCCCCTTTTTCCTGCATATATCTCCGGTATCCACAGAGGCTCTATAAAGAGATGGCTTTCAACCACCTTCTTTTGGAGTGCATCGGGGTATTGCTCAATCCGTTCTCTCCAATGAGAGATCAAGCTGTCGCCATATAAGGTTCTTGCATCGAGAAGCCCCCCTAGAAAACCTTGCTTAGATCGACTGATGTCACAGGCGACCAGCACATCACGTATAATTGCCTCAAACGCCTCAGTTAGGACGAATTCGACATCAATCCTTCCACCATCTGCCCAGAAACAATCTCGAAGAACGCCTGTGTCTCTTCGGTTGTTATGGCACTTCCATCGCTCGCCGTTGGTCTGAACAACAGCAGATTTGCGCATCCCATCAGAGGGGAATTTTCTACAGAATACAAAGATGTCAACGTCTGAATTTGCATCCGCATGACCGCGTGCTACTGATCCGCCGAGAACGATTCCCTCGACATTAGCATCGCCTGTATAACCTTCGGCAATACCGGCTGCCAATTTTGTCCAACGCCGACTTTCTGGAGTCATGGGTCTACTCTCCTACAAGAGTAGAGGAACGCACAACGAAAGAGCATCGAAGGGCCGGAGCAGAGATTTGTCATTTCGGTCTTCTCTCCTACAAAAACGGTATTGTTCCCAATGACACCTTGCAGAGTTGCCTCGCAAGGCTTGGCGCATAACGACGGGCACTTCCATTTCGTGTTATATCATTCCTCCCCATCTCGCATTTGACCGAGACAGGATGGAAGTTCAGCGAGCGAATGGATCACAACATCAGGAATAGGGTCGGAACTCTTCCGAACAGCGCCCCTCCGATTTAGCCAGACTGAGAGCATTCCTGCACCATTGGCTCCGCCAACATCCCACTCAAGCGAGTCGCCAATGTATACAGACTCAGCCAGCTGCACTCCCATGGTTGCCGCTGCGTATTCGAATATCTCGCGGTGCGGTTTTCCTGAGCCAATGTCTGAAGTTGTGGTGGACTCGAAATATGGGTTCAGACGGGCCAAGTCCATCTTCGACTGCTGTATGGCAGCATTCCCATTGGTAATGATCCCGAGTCGGTAGATATCGCGTAGGCAGGTTAAGCAGTCCAGGACATCATCGTAAGGGGGCGCCCCTAACCTCCGAAGGGCCGTGTAGTATGCTGTGGCGGCTTGAGCCACGATTTCTTCACTGCTTTGGCCAACGCGTCTGAGGGCTTTTGTCCAGACTTCGCTGACGATCGCTTCGGCTTCCATGCTGCCCCAAGCCGGGGGAGACGCCGTTCTGACCGACTCCCACACCTGTGAAGCAACCTCGTAATAGGCATCCTCCAGTGCGCCAGGATCGATCTCGATGCAATTCTCCAGAATCACATGAACTGTCTCTGTAACGGCTGCTCGCCAGGTGGCGCTTCCATCAACTAGCGTGCCGTCGAGATCAAAGAAAATCGCACGAATAGCTCCCATAGTAGACACCTGACTCCTACGCTGATATCCCGAACCTTCGTTCTGCACGATCCAAACCCACTGCTATGAGGGAGCTCGCGCCCAAAAGTATAAATGCCCCAAATCTCTGGCATACGGCCAAAAGATTCGATAAGGTTGTCTCGCAGTCGGTTCCTCTTAGAAACAGCATCCATTGAGATTGAATATACACCGATAGTTGGTTGGCTGATTTAACCCAAACTCTGCGACTCTCGCTCTCTATTCCACTGTTACACGCCGCGCTGTTTTTCTAAGGCCTGTAGAAACCGACAGAACCTTGTCCAAAATCAATGATCTTTTCCCCGTGGAGCTTTTCGGATGATCTTACCTCGACCTTGATTTCGTGCAGAACGCCTCTTTCTGGTTTCATCTCAGGATGGATCTGGACAACATATTGCACCTGCCATATATCCCCGTCGTATTCGGGAATCTGATTCACTTGCACGACTTGCTCTTCTTTCCCATTCAGCCAGATTTGGATATCATCGCTTGACAGCTCCGGCCCAATCGCGATAGGGGAGTTCCTCATCTCTTGCATTTGCCTTTCCCTGTCCGAGTCACTCAGTATTCCATCCCCATTGCTGTCAAATTGCAGAATGCGAGACAGGGCCGTTGGGCGGAAGAGGACAAAAATCGTGGAAGGCCCACCATTGATGTCAAAGGCTCGCATGCCATAGAGTTCTGTTCGCCCAATAGTGAAATGATCCTCTCTATCTCTTGTAAGGTCATAATCCCAAGCCCAACGTTCCATGGCGTCGTAGGTATATCCAGTGCTATTGACATTCATCACAGCGTACACGCGTGCGGGCACCAGCGCATCGAACTTTCCAGTCTCGTCTACCGGGACGCGGAAACTGCCCGGTGCCCCCCAGGTTACCGGCCAGAGGATGATGAATGGGGTTCGCCATTTTCTGTCGAAGAAGTCAATGTGGCCTCTGAAACGAGACCATGTGAAATGAGCAACTCCCTTATACGGGTCATTGACTTCCGGTCTCAGTTCCCATTGTAGTTCCTCCGCATCTTTGGCTGAGACCTCAAGCTGTTCACCCATTTCAAATCTTCCGTGCCTTATTTTCACTGCCTGGGTAACGCAGGTAATGCCCCCATTTTTTCCCGCCACAGAGCACTCAAAGTCATAATCGCCATCTGTGAATCCGTATCCTTCTACTGCCAGACTCGAATAAAGTCCCTCAATCTCGATCTCGCCCGACTGCGGATAGCGGAGCCTCATCTCAGAGCAGGATGGATTGTACAGATAGGCGCGCAGGGTTGGATCTGTGTGAGCTGAGTGGTGAGAAAAGTGATAGCAGTTGGCCATAATTGTATTCCGATCAATACTGCGTGGCGTGTAACATTTCTTGTCAATTCCGGCACCAGTGAAGACGCGTGTTGGTTGACATGGGGAGAGTTAGTTCCGCTGCTTCACTCTTCTACTGTCACTTCTTTGTCTTCGGAAACTTACCCAGCAGTTCCTGTCGGGCTCTCCAGAGTGGATGCTGGGGGTGATTGGTCGGGGCTGGGTCAAGATCGAAGTGATTCACAACCCTGGTATGCAATTCGTCGCAGATCGCAGTAACCAGGTGTACCCGCTCATCGAGATCAACCGTCATGGCCAACTGGCGTAACCACTGATCCAGGGACTCCACATTGGGTAATCTTCTAAACTCTGCCGCAACCCATTTCCAAAAGGGACTGTACTCATGGGCGAGCGTCATGGTTAGACGCATAGCGGCTTCTGAAAACGTCCCAAGAGCGATCGAGATGGCCACGTGATCCCGCCGAGGTGTAAGCCGATCGAGGAAGTTATACTGGCCAAAGTGCCAAACTCTGTAGATCTCGTCGGAAGCACGCCACGCCCATACACGATCGGGATAGGTCGAAAATGCCTGCCTACGTGCTGTCCATTCGCCAAGAGGGTCGTAAAACACCGTTGCCCGCTTCAACATACACAAATTGTCCTGGCGGGTTTTGCTGTACCAGGCCCTATCCGTCTTGGGTGGATATTCGCAATTGACCTGCCTACGGAACCATCGGTTTAGCGATGCGACCTCCACACTCTCGCCATTTTCGAGATGATAGCCGTCCCATTCTCTGGGAGCGGCAGCGTTAATACGCTGTGACAGCCATCGACCGTATCGGCGCATATCATCGGCGGTTAACACTAGCGAGAACTGGGGTCCCCAGTCGTGGTCACGCGACAACCCGTCGTCGTGCCCAAGGCTTTGCGATCTGCCGCAGACGACGCTGGCGACTCGATCGACCAAGTGGGAGTATTCGGCCCGTAGAAAGGGCAGGCCCCATCCATCGAAAAAGCTGTGGGCTATATCGATTCCTTTGATCATTGTGTGATCCCCTCATGATATTTGACCGCAAGATACGGTACATCTCTTTTATTCTGGAGGATGCGCCGAGACAATGTCAACCCATTTTTTCCATGTAGCCTAACGGGCCATAATCGGAGGAAGATACACGATCGACGGGATCTGTGGCCTCTGGGTCAGCGGATAGTGGAACCGTAGCGGCCATGAGGCTTAGCATGCCCCCGGAAGAGCTTCCTCGGATACCGATGCGATGCGGGTCAATGCCAAAACGTCCGGCGTGGTGTCGGATGAGAGGAAGATAGAGAAACTGTCCGCTGGCGATACAGTGATGTACGCCAGCGGACAAGGGTGGGGTTGGAGTGGGGGGGCCGCGTCAGGGTCTGTTACTCCCATTTCTGGCGTAGCATCTGCTACCGGGCGTGTCCCCTTACCATCTGCCTACTCGCTTCTGAGCACATTCGCGGGATTTGCATGAATCGCTTGGAGGGCTTGAGAGCAGGTGGTGAGTTGTGCAACCCCCAGTGTGACAAATCCTGCCAATGCAAAGATGCCTATATCCAACTCCATTCGGTAAGGGAAGTTCTGTAGCCATCGTTCCATAAATAGATAAGTCACTGGCCATGTCATCACAAACCCTCAAGTCCGATGCGGCGTTGGCCAAGTCGCCCACCAAACGGGTCCGCACCCAGAGCAACCATGTCTTCATGGGGCTGTATGCCACCTTTCGAGTCGAGTGTCTACGCGTCGGCTATCGAATGAAGCATTTTGCCTTGAGAGCAAAGCTCTACATGAAAGCCATTCGATCCGCTTTCGACGAATTGCAGAAGCTAAAGACTGCGTAACATCAGTGATGTAAAAACAAAGAAGGAAGACGGCTTTGGCCGTCGAGAATAGCTCGGAGACGTTCAAGATGCTCCCGAGTGGAGGCCGCATTGGGATAATCTTCCATGATGCCTTGCAGGGGAGTTACACTATATAAGAACTCCCAATAGCGCAATTCTTGGACCTCATCTTTATTAATCTCTCCGTATCCCTTACGGAGAGCCCTGATTTTGGCTACATAGTCGTTATCAGAACCCGCCCATCGGGGGCCCATCATCAAAAGCATGTACAGGTCTTTCAATCGAGAGGACAGGCCGATGCCTTCTCCTAGGTCGATCACGCAGATGTCTCCGCGTTGCGTTGTCATGATATTACCAATATGCAGGCTTCCGTGAACGAGTCGCTTGGGGAAGGGCCGGTCGAATGTCGCCAAATGGCGCTCGATCCGTTGCGCCAGGGATGGATCTTTCTCCCCAATGATGTCCATTAGATCCGGGGCGAAATCCAACTCGCGGTCATGGATCTTTTGTTGCAGTTTCAAGGTGCCAAATAATTCCCTCTCCTCTAAAAAGGGCTTATACGCTTCGCCGAAGCGTTCGTCCAGTTCTCGGATGAATCGGCCACTCTCTTTAAAAGCGCTCAGCGCCGCGGTGGGGTCGGTCTCGCAAAGCTCATTGAGCGTGTGGTCCGAGAACTTCGGCATCACAATGAATGGTACCGGGGGACCGGGATAGTCCTCCTGGGTAAATTCTATTTCGGGCACGGGCACGCCGTGTGCACGCATTGGCGGATAGAGGTGTTGCTCAAACTTCACAGCCCAATCGTTGAGGTTAGCCATTTTTAGGACCCGATCCGCCGTGCCATCATAAAAAGTGAGGATGACACAGTAGTTGCAGCCCGAATGGCATCTCTTCAATCGTGGCGTTTTATGATATAGATATTCGGCGATGGCCAGGATGGCCCGGTCATAATCGGGAGGTTGTGCGTTGGATCGATTAGGCATGGATCTCTCCTTTCGCGATACGCTTATCGTCTGCGATGACAAGCCAAAAGAAGGAGCCCCTCGTCGCCGAGTACCCGTCCACTGATTGCGTAGTGCGCGAGTACCACACATAGTAGGCATCCTCCACCCGGATCACCAGGCTGAGATTTCGGCGAGTGACACCCTCCTCGGGGGGAATGGCGGTTGAGTAGGTAAAGCCGCCGAAGTGCGGGAATGAATTGGGTATTGGCAATAGGCATGATATACGCGTGCTCCCGTTATCTGGTCAAGAATCGGCGCGGAACTGCAAGCCGTGCAGGCGGTAGACCCCTTCCTTCGCCAACAGCTGTCGATGTGTGCCCTGATCGCTTACGCGTCCCTGGTCGAGGACGTAGATCACGTCGGCGTGCTCGATGGTCGAAAGCCTGTGGGCGATGGCGATGGTCGTGCGTCCACGCATAAGGACCTCCAGAGCGTCCTGGACCAACTGCTCCGACTCGGAGTCCAGCGCTGAGGTAGCCTCGTCGAGTAAGAGGATCGGTGCGTCCTTCAGCAGAGCTCGCGCAATGGCAATGCGCTGGCGTTGGCCGCCGGACAGGCGTGTACCCCGTTCGCCTACACGCGAGGCGTAGCCCTGCTCCTGACCGAGTATGAACTCGTGAGCGTGAGCGGCGCGAGCCGCGGCGATAATCTCCTGCTCTTGCGCCTCCGCTTTGCCGTAGCGGATGTTTTCTTCGATCGTGCCGTCGAAGAGATAGGCATCCTGTGGCACATAGGCCATCAGGCTGCGTAGCTCATCCAGGCCGTATTGATCTACAGGACGCCCGGAGACCCACAAGGTCTCGCCGCTGACGGGATAGAAGCCCAAGAGCAATTTGATCAGCGTGCTCTTGCCGCCGCCGCTGGGCCCCACCAGCGCAGCCAGATGCCCGGGGGCCACCGAGATGTCGACGCCGCGCAATACCTCGGTCTCGCTCCCGTCTTGCTCCCGGTATGCGAAGTGGAGCCCTCTGAACTCAACCATACTCCGACTTCCGGGCACATTTCTATCCTGAGCGCGCTGCGCGTTTTCCCCATTGTCCACGCCGCGTTCGCCCGGGCTGTCCAGCAGCTCGAAGACCCGTTGCGCGCCAGCCATCGCCTGTTGGATTCCGGTAATGAAGCCGCCCACGTTGTCGAAGAGGACACCCGCATTGCCCTGCAGGTGGATGATGGCGGCGATGGTGCCGATCGAGATGGGGTCACCACTTAGCAGCAGATAGAGCCCGATCACCAGCAGGCCGATGCGTTTCATATCACCGAGCAGGTTGCTCGCCATCCGGTGGAGGCCATCGATGTGGGCGCGCCGCAGATAGGTTGAGACCAGCTCGGTATTGGCCTGCGAGAAAACGCCGTGGACGCGGCTTTCGAGATGAAACATCTTGCTGACGGCAATGCTCTGGATTAGGTCCGTCATGCGCTGGGTCAGGATGCCCTGGTGTTTCTGGATTGCGTCGCCAACGCGCCGTAACGGTTTGGCGAATCCGCTGTTGACCGCCACCGTCAGCAAGCCCAGCGCCAGCACCAGCAGGCCGAAGCGCCGGTCCAGGACAAAGATGGCTCCCAGAGCGCCCGCCCCGTAGAGGAACGCACTCACCAGACTACTCATCTTGCCGAAGACTCCTTGCACGGCGTCGATGTCGTTGGTCAGCAGGGAGACCATCTCGCCCGAGTGGCGGGTCTCGAAGGTCTGCATGGTCAACGCGTTCATCTGCGTAAAGGTCCGCTCGCGGATCGCCGTTGCCGTTCGCTTCAGGCACCACGCAACCACATAGCCCAGCGCGCACCCCAGAGGCATGGCACACATGGCGGATCCGGCCAGGTATATGGCTCGCTCCAGCAGGGCCGTGTCTCCCCGCACCGCCGCGTCGAGCACGTCCTTCATGATGAAGGCGAGTATGATATTCATGAAGAACACCCAGACAGCCTGGCCGACAATCATGACCGGATAATAGACCCTGCGGATACGCGGCGGCATTAACCCGAGTGCGCGGATGAGCAGATGGCGGCGGATTCTCTGTAGCGTGCTAGCCATGTCCGCCCTCTGCCACCTGTTTCATGTATAGCTTCTGATATACGCCATCCTGCTGCAGCAGCTCACTGTGAGTGCCCGACTCGACGATGCGGCCAGCGTCCATGACCAGCACGTGTTCGGCGTGCTGGATGGTCGACAGCCGGTGGGCGATCATCAGGACGGTACGCTGGTGCATGAGGGCTCGGAGGGCTTCCTCGACTATTGCTTCAGCCTCAGTATCCAAGGCGGAGGTAGGCTCGTCGAGCAGCAGGATAGGCGCGTCTTTGACGACAGCACGGGCGATGGCAATGCGTTGGCGCTGGCCGCCCGAGAGGCGGATGCCCCGTTCGCCGACCGGTGTATCGTACCCCTGGGGCAAGTCCTGGATGAACGCATGGGCATGGGCGGCACGGGCCGCTTGCTCCACCTCTTCCCTTTGGGCACCGGCTCGGCCGTAGGCGATGTTCTCGGCGATCGTGGCTGAGAACAGGTAGGTATCCTGCGAGACGAGGGCGAATTGGGCGCGGACATCGGCGGCGTCCACCTGCCGCGTGTCGTTACCCCATACGTCGATGGTTCCCTTGTCGGGCGTGTAGAAGAGGCAGAGGAGTTTGAGTAGTGTGCTCTTGCCACAGCCGCTGGAGCCGACCAGAGCGGTGACGGCGTTCGTCCGCAGCACAAAGCTTATGTCGTCGAGCAAGGGTGAGTCTTGGCCATAGCGGAACGACACGTTGGAGAAACGCACCGGACTGGGAGATGCCGTCCTGACAAATGGCTGTGCTGCACCTGCCTCCTGGTCGAGATCCTCAATCTCCCAAAGTCGAGCGGCAGAGGGGGCGGTCTCCCGCATTTGTCTGACGAACCCCAGAAAGGCTTCTACTGGCACAAAGACATGCCACATCAGCGAGGCACAGGCCAGCAGACCACCGACGGTCAACTCGCCCTGCACGATCAGATACCCTCCGTATACAGGTAGCACCAACTGCGGGATGAAGCGCAGAATCCCCTGTACGAAAAGCCCATAGGCATCCAACCTGGAGATCTGCAGACTCTCATGCTGCACCTGCGACATGGCCCGGACGTATTTGCGCACGAGCTGCGCCTGTAACTGGAAGGCTTTGATGATGGCCACGCCGCCGATCGCGTCCTGGGCGACGGCGTTGCCCTCGGCCAGGAATTCCCGTTGCCGCCGGGCGTGCTTCTCCACTGGTCTGCTCAATCTGTCGGATGCGATGATGGAGATGGGCATCAGCACGAAGGAGACCAGCAGCAACTTCCAGCTCAGGATGAGCATATAGGAGAAAGCGCCGGCAAAGAGAAGCGGCTGGTAGACGTGTCCAGGTATGCTGCCAACCAGGCCCTCGAGCCGCTTGGCATCGCTATTGAAGCGAGAGACCAGATCACCGGAGTGGTAGCGCTCGATCGCCGCCAGGGGAAGGTTCTGCAAATGGGCGGTCAAGCGGTTCTGGAGATCTCGTATCGGAAAGGCAGAAATGCGGATGCCCGCAACGCGGCCCACGTAGGCGATGAGGAGGCCCAAGCCGATTGCCCCGATCATCCACTTGAGGTAGTAGACAAAGGTATGCGCCTGAGATGCTAGCGCTGCATCGGTCATCTGTTTGACGAGAAAAGTGACGGCGATATTGAGCCCGGCCTCCGCCGCGGCCACAACGATGCCGAGTCCCAGCCAGGCCGCATGCGGCCGCGTAAAGGGCCAGAGGCGCAGTGTGGTCCGCCAAGGAGGAGGGGAATGAGTCTGCGTGGGCATGCGATCTAGGATTCGCATTGGTCGCTCCCAATCTCAGCCGAGAAGTTGCGGCCGGCCAGCAGCTCAATGCCAAAGAGCGGAAGGAAGTCCTTGTCTACCCGCAGTATCTGCATTCGCCATCTCTCGTCCTCATGTCCCGCGTGCCAGGTCCACGGTTTCCTTTCAGGGCTTCCACAGGCTGGAAGGCGGATAGGAAGAGTGCCGGGTAACTGCCGGTCAGCAGTCCCATTACCAGCGGAACTGCGAGCACTGCCAGGTCTATGGGGGACTATCAGCGTCGTCAGCGAAAGCGATTTGTCCACGAATCCGTTAAAGGGCTGCAAAGCCAGCTCGGCCAGGATAAGCGCGAATCCTAGGGACACAAATGACACCAGCATCGCCTCTCCAAGAAACTGCCTTGCCAACTGCATTCGATGAGCTCCAACGACCTTGCGTATCCCCACTTCCTGCGCCCTGCGAGCGGACCGGGCCGTCGTGAGGTTAGCGAAGTTGATGCATGAGATCAGCAAGATAAATAGCGCGAGGATGCCGAGAATTTTCATCCGCTGAATGCCATCGTTCCCCAGCCCGTAGTCCACCTTCTGATAGAGACGCATCCGTGTCAACGCCTGCAGATGATAGCGTTCACCATCTGCCTACTCGTTTCTTAACACATCTGCGGGATTCGCATGAATTGCTTTGAGGGCTTGAGAACTGGTGGTGAGTAGTGCAACCCCCAGTGTGACAAATCCTGCCAATGCAAAGATGCTTATATCCAACTCCATTCGGTAAGGGAAATTCTGTAGCCATCGTTCCATAAGTAGATAGGCCACCGGCCATGTCATGATGTTCGCCGCGAGAACCCAAAATGCTGATTCGCCCGCCAAGCAAAACACAAGCCTCATGGTGCCAGCCCCCAATACCTTTCTGATGGCGATCTCTTTCCTGCGTCTTTCGGCTGAGAACTGACATAGTGCAAAAAGTCCCAAGCATCCCACCAACAGCGCCAGGAAGGTAAATGCGCCAACAACCCTAGCAGTCTCACTCTCAGTGCGGTACAGATCATGGATTTCTTCGGATAAAAAGGCAAATTCAAACGGACGTTCAGGGAGGAATTGCATCCATGTATCTTGAAGGAATGCTATAGTCTCCTCAACTCTCTGCGGGCGTATTTTCACTCCCAAATGACGAAAAACATCAATACGATAAAAAATCGCCAAAGGGCCAACCGGTTCGCTCAGACGTTCTGTGTGGAAATCTTGGACGACACCAACAACAATACTGGGTCTTCTAAAGTCGCGTCCATTTAATGGCTTGCCCACTGGATCGGACCACCCTATAAGTCGTGCAGCTGACTCATTGATGAGGAGTTCTCCCACGTCAGTGTAACCTGCGTACGGTCTGAAGTTCCGTCCAGTAACCAGGGGGATATCAAAAAGTTCCACAAAACCTTCATCCCCCTCTAGGACAGGTATCTGGACCTGTTTCTCTTCTGATTCCAGGAGTCGAATCATTCCCTTGTTTATGCCAGGAGGCCATCTGTAGGCGGAAGCCTGTAGCACATTGGGGTGGCTCAGGAATGCAGATTTAATGCTTTCATACCGGTAGCTCAGGTGTTGGGCGAAGTCAGGTTCCCGTTCCCGGTCCAAGTCGAACAGAGGCATCGTTATCACAAGGTCATGCTCGAACCCGAGCTTTTTGCTCCTCATGAACTGGGTCTGCTGGCGCATTACAACGGTCGTCACCAGCAGAATAATCGTGGTGGAGAACTGGACAAAAACAAGCATCTTTCTGAATCGTTCATCACCAGGACCGATCTTTCCTCCGGGCTTGAGAGCCCCGACAGGTTCTACAGAGGAAATAACCAGTGCAGGATAAGTACCAGCGGCCAACCCCACCAGGAGAATTAAAACGGGGAGAATGAACCAACTCTCAGCAATGCTTGCATGATGTACTGAAAAAGCTCCACTTGCATAGGTTCGGAATAAGGGAATGGCAGCGTCGGCAAGCGCAACTCCCACCACCCCTGCCAGGCATGCCAGCATTATTGACTCGAAACTAAACTGAATGAAAAGCTGTGTCCTTTTAGCCCCAACCACTTTACGCACACCGATCTCCCGCACCCGCGCCGATGCATACGCCGTAGAAAGGTTGATGAAATTGAGACAAGCAATGAAAAGAATGCTTGCACCAATACCGCCAATCTGATAGACCGATCCTATTACACCACCCGAACCACCATCGAACTTGCTTGTTCCATAGAGATGAATGTCAGTCAGGGGCTGGAGCGCATACGCGTGCAGTGATGCGGTCTCCTTGCCCTGATGGCGCACGAGAAACTGGGGTAGCTTGTCTACTAATCTGGCCTGATCTTTCTCGCCGCGTAGCCGAACGAAGGTACTGAATGGCCGCCATGACTCTTCCCGAAGCCATTTATCCCATCTGCCTTGTATACCTTCCTGAGCCCTCGTATTGGTCAGAAGCTGAAATGTCAGGGATGAATTTTCCGGAAGATTTTTTAAGATTCCGGTTACCGTATATGTGCCTCCGGAAAAACGGTCCTCAATAGTTATAGTTTGGCCGACAGGATTATTTTCTCCAAAATAGCGAACAGCAGTGGCTTCTGTAATGACAATGGAGTAAGGATCTTTTAAAACTTTGTGAAAATCGCCCACTGTGAGAGGCAGATTAAACGTCTTAAAGATGGAAGTATCGCTGACGCAGAGAGCTTCCTGGAAAGTTTCATTCTCGACTCGAACCCAGACGGTCTGATTCCATAGACGAGTTGCCTCTACCACTTCCGGGAACTCAGCCTTGAGGGCAGCACCCACAGGTCCAGAGGTGCTAGCTATGGCCCTTTTTTCCATCGGGGTCAGCCACAAAACGCGGTAAATATGATCTGGGTGGTTCTGATCCCATGTCAGCTGGTAATGCACGTATGCTGCCGCAACCATGGCACATGCGATCCCGATCCCAAGCCCAAGCACGTTGATCCAGGCGTATGTCTTCTGGCGGAGGAGGTATCTGAAAACAACCATCAGGTAATTGTGTAGCATTCGAACCTCGCTTATCTATCTTCTACAAGACGAATCCCTGTTTGTGTTCGTCCATCGACGATCATTCGGACCCGTTCAATGAGTTGCCGAGTGAAGTCTGCTTCTGGAAAAACCACCATGTGGCCTCGCGCAGCATGCACACTGCTGCAGAATTCCCAAAAGCGCAATTCTTGGACGTCGATCTCATCTACATCACCGTATCCCTCGCGGATAGCCTCGACCTGCTCTGAGTCATCGGTTCCACTTAAGAGTGCGCAAAGATCGTTTAGCGACGAGGGCATGCCGATGGATTCCCCGAAGTCTATTACGCAAATATCTCCGTCTTGTGTCGCGATGGAGATTGCGTATGGGATTGATTCACAGATGCCCTCTATCCCTATGGTCTGTGGTCTTCGATATTAAGCTGAACCACTCGAAATACCTCGATCGGGCTAGAATTCTCCCTCTTGGTCGACATAGGTGTAGTTCTGCCAGTGCTGCAATTGCTCCCGTTCCATCCACTGCCCCATGATTTTTGGTGATCTCTGCAAAAGGTAGAGATAGGAACTTTCCAACTGATGATTCCTGGCCAGACGTTTCTTGTCATTGGGCTGCATATTGTGCTTGCCGCGAAATTCGGTGATGACCTTGCGCTTGTTGTCCATCGAGATAGTCAACACCGGTTGCCGTTCCTCACCACCCACTGCGACCTGTAGCGACCAGACCGAACCCTCTCCTCTAACGCAACGGGGTATGTAGGTTCGGACGCAGTGATGCATGATCTGACTTTCCTGCACCAGTGCCCACGAATCGCACAATTCGACGATGGACCAGTGCAGTTGAGCGCCGAAGTAACGGTCCTCTTCCTCACACTCGTAGCCGCGAACACCACAGCTGAGCCACTCGACCCAGTCTTCGTGCTCGTCGAGGGCCAGCCCCTCGTGCCACTCGTCGACCTGGCGCAACAGCTTGTTGATGCTACGTCCCTTCATAGTCATATTCGGCAGTGGCGGCTTGCCTTGAACGAAGGTTCCATCGGCTCCGGGAATCCGTCGGCCCACGAACTTCTGGTTGTAGATATAGTCGATGATCGGGCCGACATACGTCGGTTCCAGCATCGGCTGGTTGGCCAGGAAGCGCACCACTGTCTCCCAGAACGGCTCATCCTCCATGAAGTCACGCAGACGCGAGCCCACTACCGCCTTGACCAGATCGACATTGCCGCCCATCGCCAGCACCTGGGCCCGGCGCATGGCCATCGGCACCGTATAATGACCCGGTGCCTGCAGAAACAGATGGGCCATACGTCGGGTGAGGGTGATACCGGTGTCCAGTTTGCGGATATTGCCCCCCAAACCCATGTGCTTGAACCATGCTTGTTGATGGCGGGCACCGGGGCTGTCTTCTTGGTGCCAGACCGAGTCCATAAAAAGGGGTACATCGTAGTTGGCAAAGAGATAGCGCACCAGCTCGCTGAATTGCCTTTTTCTGCTCTGGCTCTGGGGGAACCAGTCTTCCAGCGGTCTGAGCCAGTCTCGATGGTGGCGGGCTAATGATGCAGCACCAGAGGTCTTAGCATATTTCTCACAGTGGACCAGGAGCCGCCACAGTGCTTGGCGTTCCTCTCCGTCCGCCGTGGCGTCAAACGCTTGGGCCAGTCCCTCTGAAACGCGCGTCTTCCCCTCGTAAGTCGCGGTGATTATTCGGACGGTATGTGGTCGGTAATCCGGTTTGGGATCAGGACGCCGGGTTTCCTCTTGATGTTGAAACCGGTCCCGCTCCTTTTGTAACTGGGCATCGTCCTTGTCGAATCCCTTGTCGAATCCCTGTTTGTGGCACCAGATGCGATACGAGCCGACGCTGTGGAAGCCAAGCGCGTCGATGTGTCGCTGTAGTCTCTCGTCCAGACTATCTCTAGTAGGTGCGCGAGCAGGGACATTGCTCTGTTTGAGGGGTTTCTCCTCGGCGATGGCCTGACGCAGGGCCGCCCAGTCATCAAAGCCACACTTTCGCGCGACGATGTATTGAGCATCGTGCAGAGAGAGCCTGGCCGCCAGTATTTCTCTATCCGAATTTTGAGAGAATCGAGGAAGGTATTTCTGGAAGGATCTGCACGCCTGAAGATCACCCAAGTGGAAAGACTTGAGCAGGCTTTTGGCCTGTTTTTTTAGGTGATCCAGGTTGGGATAGGGGGGCAGCGCTGGAGACAAAAAAACCCTCTTTCTCTTGTACCTGTTGTCTGCGATGACAGGTGGAAAGAAGGTGCGCTGAAAAAAACGAAGCAGAAGGAATCAGGTGGGTTAGACCCTTTCCGCAGACAGAGGCGCCCCTAGAACGCCTTGAAGCAAAGTTTAGCCGGACGCTTTGATCATGTCAAGAAGGAATTTCGCTATCGCACCTTCCCGAGGCTTTCTGCTTTCAGGTTGCGTCGTAGCGCAGGAATAGCATGTAGGTCAGCAGGAAGAAGAGAACGTTGAAAAGGCCCAGGAGCAAAAGATCTACCGATATGGTCGCCAGACTCTCTTCTAACGGAGCGGACACAAGCTCCAGCCGGGGCAGCTCTTCAATCTTGACCTTTTTCGCGTTGGGGTCATAGCCGTTCGGTAGGAAGTCGACGGTTTCGGCGCGGAAACGCTCGTAGGCCTGGTTGAAGCGGGTGAAGAAGCCCGTACCGGTGCCGGCCAACTCGGAGGTAATAAGGACGAAGCTGGCCGTGGGCGAGAGCCGTGCCAGAATCTTGCTCAACTCGATCTGGTACTGCAATCGGTCCTGGTAGTAACGCTCTAACTTGCGCTGACGGTGCTCGCCCTCCTCGCGGATCTTCTGGCTCAGCACAGGGTCTTCGACGCGGTGGGCCTGGAGACCGGTTTCGCGATAGATGGCCTTCTTCTCGGCTTCGAGTTTCTGCAGACTGGGTACTGGCACCAGGGCACGGGCGAGGACCGGTGCGGCATGGGGCACGATGAAGACCCAGCAAATCCACACCAAAAGCGACGCGATCAGGGCCGTGGCATTCCGATGCGTCGCGGCCGAAATCAGCATTCCCAGATTGAAGAAAAGCAGCAGGTAGACCAGCGCTCCGACCACGATCCACACCAGGCGCCAAAGTCGTTCCCCTTCGAGAACGATGGTGCCACTCAGGTGGACGCAAGCCGCGCCGGCCAGGCTCGCCACCAAAAAGGGCAGCGCCAGTGCCATATAGCCACCCAGACACTTGCCCAAAAGGACCTTGTCGCGCGGTACGGAGTTGGCCAAGACCTGCTTGAGCGTGCCGCGCTCTTTCTCGCCACAGATGGCGTCAAAGACAAAGAGCAGGCCTAAAAGGCTGCCGACGACGCCGACGATATAGGCGTAGTCGGGGGTGGCGAAGAGGGCGCGGACGGGATTGAGGTAGATATCGTCGTTGACCGTACGCTGGATCATGCCGGCGACATTGACCCGGATCGGCACTTCGCGTTCGAGGCCGGTGGCGAAGATGCGCAGTGGGCGCGGCGGGCGTTGGTCGGCCAGGCCGACGAAGAAGAGCCGCCCGTCCCGACCGCTTTCGATGAGTTCCTCGGCCTTCTCCCGTTGGGCACTTCGCTCAAAATGGTAGGCGTCGAGGGCGGCAGAATAATCGACGACCATGAACACGGCGCTGATGAAGAGCAATGCGAAGAGCAGTGCGAAGGTCGCGATAAAGCGCAGGCTGAGGACGTGACCGACGAATTCTTTTTTGATTAAGGTCCAGAGCATGATTATTCGAAGAGTAGGAAGCCGAAGTGGTCCGGACGGTGCGCCGAATTGGGCGTGGGCAGCCACTGCCCGTACTCGTCGGAGGCGACGTGGTAGCGCGCCGCATTGAAGCCCCAGAGGGTACCTTCTTCCGGTATTTTGCCGCCTAAGTCCCGAGCAGACAGGGTCAGTTCGACGCTCCAGCGGTCTTTTTCACTGACGGAGGCCACGTCGATAGCGCCGTTCCAGTCCGGCGTGCCGTGGCGAGTGCTGCCGTCATTGTAGAAGTCGGCGAGGGCGGGGATGCTGTTGACGATGATTTGATGGTACGAGCGCTGATCGAGGTCGACATCGATAAAGAGTTCAAAGCAGTCGTCATCCCCAACCGATCCATCGTGCTCGGTGGCGCGGGCAATAGGCTCCTCGTCCTGGTGCGCTACGACGCCTATGAACAGGTCGTCATCCCGATAACCCAGCAGCACCTCGGATCGGACCCGGGCTTTGCGGAAGCGCTGCGAGCGCGGTAACTGCTGAAATTCTGTCAGGTGCGCCGCGCTCTCCCACGCCCTCTCATCCATCTCCCCATCGATCCGGGGCTCCGCCTTCAGCTGGGGCACGACGACGAGCAGCCCGTGCCGGCGCAGGTGGTCCAGCGCCCGGGCGCTGTCGCCGCTGGCCAGGTAGAAAGAGCCCAGGTGTCGGTTGACCACCTTGCTCTCCGGCGCAATCTTCGCCGCTGCCCGCAAGAATCCTTCGGCTGCATCCAAATCGGCCTGGAGCAAGCTCCGACGTGCGGCCTCTAGCCTGTTCTGGGCGAGTCGCTCGCGCCAGTCGTTGGCGCTGGTGACCAGTGAGTCCGACATGTCATTCGCCGCCATTCTCTGCAGAATGCGGCTCAGTCGCTCCCGCTCTGCTGCGGCCAACGCCGCGAATTCGAACACCAGGTACCGACCGCCGCGGAATACCCCCAGAACATTTTCCAGCGCCACCAACAGCTCTCGGCGGATGGCGTCATCCCTTTCCCGTTCGAGCAGGTCAACGATCAACCCGGTCTGCTCCTCTTCGCCGAGTAGGCCGATGACGCGGGTGATGTGGAGTCGGATTTCGCGGTCGTCCGAATGCGCCTGACCCGCGAGCGCCGCGAGAATGCGGGGATCTCCATTGCGTGCGTACATGCGATAGAGCACGTCGGCGACCCGGCTGCGAGCCCGGGTGCTGTAGCGCTCGTCGCCCAGTGCGGCGATCAGCGGCTCGGTCAGCGGCTCTTCCGAGAGCGCCAGGACCATCATCGCCTCTTCGGCTGCAGCGCCACCTTCTTCGAGCCGTTCGAATTCGCGTTCGAGAGGGTCGCCGCAGCCGAACGTGCAAAAGCAGAGGCCGATGTAGACACGGCGCACCATTATGTCACGTCGTAGCGCCGAAAAGCCCGGTAGGCGGCCAGGAAGAAGACGGTATTCCACAGGGCAAGGAGGAGGACGTCCATCCAGATCCTGCCGATCCGGTCACCCAGCCCTGGCTCGGTGTATCTAAAGCGCGGGTAACCCTGGCCGCGCATGTTCTCGTACCAGTAATCCTCGACCCCGTAGCCATACATGTAGTCGGTGATCTCGTCGCGATAGGCCCAGAGTCGATCCATGAAGCGCCGGCGAGCCCCCACGCCAGTGGCGGCCAGGTCCGAGGCAGCATAAGTGAAGGAGGCCAGAGGGGAGAGCCGAGAAAACCAACGCGAGAGCCGTATCTGACGGCCGAGTTCGTTCTGGTAGCGATTCTCGGCCTGCTTCTGGCCGTGGGATACCCGCAGGAAGTGGTCGCCGTTGCGCAGATTGTGGTTGGTTAAGCGTTGTCGGTCCGAAAGGCCTTCCTGGGACTTGGAAAAGGCCTCACCCTCGTCGTGCCAGCGCTGGAGCTGAACGCGCTCAACCTCCTCCTTCTCGCGGGCGACCAGCTCGGGCGAGCGCGTCTTTTCAATCTGTGCGGCGAGAAAAGGCGCGGCATTGGGCAGGATCAGCACCAGGAGCACCCAGGCGACGAGCAGGCCGATAATCGAGGTCGAGACTTGCTGGGTCCGCACCGAGAGCCACAATCCCAGTGAGAAAATCGCGCCCAGATAGAAAAACGCCAGCAAGGCGACCAGGCCCAGCCCCAGCCATTCCTCCGTCCGCGGATTCACCTCTTCGAAGAGGCCCAGAAACACCAGGCCCCCTAACAGCGAGACGACAAAGGGCGCCATCAGCGCCAAATAGCCGCCCAGCCACTTGGCCAGAAGCACCACATCGCGCGGAGCGCTATAGGACATCAGCAGCTTGAGCGTGCCCAGCTCTTTCTCCCCAGAAACAGCGTCGTAGCTGAAGGCGATGGCCAAAAGGCTCATGACCACGCCGACGAAAAAGAGCAGGTCAATGGGAGGGAAAAGGACGGTGATCGGATTGCGCGCGTGGCCCTCTTCGATGCGCGGCTCGAATTCGCTGCTGATGCGAGTGGTGAAGGTGAGTCTGCGGGCGATCCCCGAGACGAAAATCTGCATGGGATTGAGAGGCTTGTCCACTTTGAGACCGCGGTGATTGAGATTGAGATACTCCATGATTTCGTTGTGGTAGGTAATCTGGTTGACGTGGTAGTTGCGCAGGGCCCGCTCGTAGTCACCGGCGCGCACCCAGATGCTCGAGAGCACGAGTAGAGGGCAGATCAGACAGGCGACGGTAAAGCGCAGGCTGTGGATCTGGTCGAGGAGTTCTTTGCGGACAAGCAGGGAAAACATGACGAAACCCTTTTCAGGGGAAGTACGACGAAAGCTTCCAGGGAGAGATGGACTTTTCGCCGAGAACGGGTAAAGAGACCCAATCGTTTCCTCTCAAAACCCAACGCGTATCCCATCAGCACAGGAATCGGTTCGACGCGATTATCACCGTATACCCCGCAGATAGCTGTCCTGAATGTGATGCTCCACTCGCCAGACCCCCTGCCCGGTCTCGGTCAGCGTGCACATCCCCTCTTCGCGATGCAACAGACCCCGGTCGGCCAGCAGTCGTCGCGTGAAGGCGTAATCGCGGGACACCTGGGCGAAAAGGCGCGTCAACTCCATCTCTGGGTAAACTCTCACTTCGGGCAGCGAACGGATGGCGCCGCCCGGGTTGATGGAGGAGTGATGCGTAGGAAACGGCACGCTCTGGGTATCCTCACCCATAAAACGGGCACGCCGTTTTTGCCCGGTCGTCGGGGTGGAATTCGATTCCGCCGTTCCCTCAGCCAACCGCTGCAGCCAGCGGGACGCCTTTTTGCGGAGATCTTTCGACCCCGACATCTGCAGCTGACGCAAAAGCGTCACGCTCTCCTCTCCACCGATCTGCCCCAGACCGTTGACCGCCGCTTCGCGCACGTCACGGCAGGCAGCGGTTCTTGCCCGTTCGGTCAGCAACGAACGAGCGGATTCGACCCGCAACCGCCCCAGAGCGGTGAGGGCGGCGACCTGCTCGGTCCGGTCTTCTATTTGAGCGAGCGTCAGAATCCGTTCTTCGACCCGGTTCTGGATAAAGCTCCGAGAGTTACTGCTGACCGCGCCGATTTCGCATAGGGCTTTGAGCGCGACCAGGCGCGTCGGACGTTCGGCGTGGTCCAGACAGCGGCACAGGGCTTCGATGATCGTCTTATCGGATCGACGCATGGACCCCAGGACCAGGATCGCCGCTTCGCGCGTTTCAGCTTCTTCACTCGGGAGCAGGGCCAGGACTCGATCCAGCAGCGCGTCGAATACGGCCGGCTCCAAATCCCGACTCAACAGGTGCCAGTAGTCGCGGAAAAGGGAATGGCTGCGCTCTCTTTCGACGGCCTCCTCCGCCAACATCCAGCGGGGATTCAACTGATTGGAAAGGGCCACCAGACCGGCCAGACCCAGTTGCCGAATTTCGCTCCGGTCATCGTCCAGCAGATCGAGCAGATAGCGGCAAAAGGTAGTGCCGAAGCATGGGAGGATCGTCATCTCCAGGGGAGGGGGCTGTACAGATAGCTCCTCCCTTTCTTCCAGCCGCTTGCGCAACAGGTTGAAAACCGTCTGCGGATAGCACAGCATCACCTTCTCACAGAGCCGGCGGATGAGACCGGGGGGCGCCGCCTCGACCAATTCCAGCAGCAGTTCCACCTTGTCGACTTCGGGCACGGAGCGGGCGATGATCCGATCCAGCAGCGCGTACGTGGTCTGAGTGGCATGGGAGGATATCCCGGCATTGGACCAGTCCTGGTCGTAGTAATGCCAGTTCTGGTCCTGGGCGATCAAAGCCCTCAAGAGCGTCAGAGCTCGCTGGCGCACCGAATCGTCACCGCCGAAGTAGCTGTCGAGAGCCACGGCCATGGCCGGAGCCCCCAGCCGCTTCAACAGGATCACCAGCGGATCGACCTCGGCCGGCACCATCTCCTCGATCAGCCGCCCGAAACGGGCGGGCGAATGGCGCAGCAAGACACTGAGGCGTTCCATGGATTCCGGGTCGTCTGCGAAGAGCCGACCTAGCGCCTCGATCT
>Ga0233431_1000848_pt1 | contig 60410 bp, 67 predicted proteins | sample SI_118_April2016_FD_179867 | JGI IMG/M metagenome (GOLD analysis project Ga0233431, IMG submission 179867) | Seawater microbial communities from Saanich Inlet, British Columbia, Canada - SI_118_April2016_200_MG | ecosystem: Environmental > Aquatic > Marine > Inlet | place: Canada: British...
AAACCAAGTCGTTTCATAATTTTACCAACAGCATCATTTACATCTGATTCAATTTTATAATGATCACAATGTTTAGCAGGAGTCATTACAGGTTTTGTATCATTTTCATTAGGAGAAACTACAATTTCGTTATTGTCTCCTTTTTCTGAAACTAAAACACTATCAGTATATCTAGGAGAAAACACAATCGGTTCTGCAACTTTAGGAACTGTTATCGTTGATTCATCTTCAGAAACGTTAACAAGCTCTGAATTACCATCAAAATATCTAGAAAGTAATTTCCTATCACTCACATCTCCATAAACAAGCATCTGTAATTTTACAAACGCTTCAAATGATTTTCCGAATTTTTTATTTTTAGCATTTCTTCCATTGTCATCATAAAACAAAACAATCCCTTTCATATTACTCTCAGTTAAACAGTGTGTATTGTTTATAAAATCAGTAACAATATTAGAAAACTCCCGTGCATGATCTTCCTTTCCATAATCTTTTAGTGTTTTGTGTATATGTTCATAAAAATAATACTCATAATTTTCACCATTAATAGGACAACCAGTTGCAATTCTTCTAGCTTCACTGAAATATCCACCCTCAAAACTCCAGTGACAAATTTCATGTCTTGTTGCATCATCAACCATTTTTTTCAATGGATCCCGAATATCGTGTTTTTGTATGTATGCGATTGTCTGAGGATCATTCATAACATCTTTGTAATAATTGTGATTAATTCCAATTGTTATAGCATAGTTTGTAAAATTAATACAACCAGATATGTGAGGAACCTTTGTATGAGTAGCTACATTGATTCTATGCATGTACCCATAATTTCTTCGTATATCATCTATACTGTTTTGCATTTCTATTAACATATTAATCAAAATCCTATTTTTTTATCTCCTGTTTTCTTTCAGCATATTTCAAAAACAAATCAAACATATCATCATCAACAGAAACAAAATCATTGATATCTTTTTCCATTTCAAGAATAGGGTTTTCACCTCTAACATTACTAAATGTGTTAAAAATATATTTTCCAGACGCATCAAAAGCATCACCATTATAAATTCTGATAGCTTGTACAGGACCTTTTCGAGTACAAACAGTTCCAGTCCATGGTGGAAATGTTTGGTTTAAATCAGGTGAGAATTTTATTATTTCATCAGATGTCCCACATAACATGTAATTGTTTTTTTCACTATAACACATCGATATTAAACCACGCTTATGAATATAATAAGAACCACCCCCAGTTGAAACACCCTTGTTCGTGATAGCAAAAATAGCATTTCCTTTGGATTCCAACGCATGAATTGGACCAAGTAATTTTGGAAATACTCTTTCGTTTTCTTCACCAGAAAAAACACCATACGCTCCACAATCATATGGTTTTCCATCTGTATGAACATGTAAACAAGAAACATTTCTTGCTCTATGAACATAATCAGTATCGAAAAAGCGTTTGTTATGTTCTTCACTATGATCAGCCAACGAACAAGTAACAATTGTAGTTCCAACACCATATGAAAATTTATTATTATCATAAACAGCTAAACATGAAATTTTTGAACCATCTTTAAGAACAAACAATGGTTCCATACCAGGTTTCCAGAGATAAACACTGTCCCCAGACGCAACAACAAAACCACCAGGCCCAATATAATCATTACTATTGCCATACACTTTATTCGGAGTTGAAACATTACCTTTAGCCCGCTCTTCCATAACCTCCCTATTAACTTCCCTAGTTCGGCTACCAAAACCAAACCGAGCTTTTAAATTATTGATTATGGCCATTTTCCAGCCCCCTTTGTTTTGGTTTTACTAAATTTATTTTTACTTTCCTTACTTGCTTTTATTAATTTGTTAACATCTTCTGATGAAACAGAAATCATAGAATTTATTATCGGAGTATCTTTAATATCAACACGAAAGTTAGGAGCTTCTGAACTTCCTATAAGTTCAATAATTCCACCTTCTACGGAATAACCATACATACGAAGATCAGCAGGATCAGCAATACTAGGACCAACATTGTGTGTGCATAAAGATGTTATGACACCAGCAAAACCACTACTATAGAGAAGTTCACGTGTTTCAATATCATAAACACCATCATTAGTAGAATAAATAAGAACATCTTCATAACTTCCCAGCGCAAGTACAGGTTGAGAAACCAATCGTTCCATCCCCTTTCCAATTAAACCTGTTTTAAATACACCATAATCACCACAATCATAGAGTTCTCTACCACAAACATGCAATCCTCTGATATCACTATCTCTTTCAAACAATGGTTTACGACTTGTTGTTGTGTATGCTTTATTGTTAAAAACACTAACCAAATTTCCATGCAATGAAATAAGTCCAGAAGTAAATGTTTTTTGACTTAATGGCTTTTTAGTTATACTATCAATAATTTGAACACCGTTTATATGACACAGTCCTTTGTAATTATCATTACCATGAACTTTTCCATTATGAATACATAATCCAGATACACCGTGATTAATTTCTTGAAGCTTGACAAAATTATCTGATTTTGTGTCCCAGAAATAAATACCATCTCTTGCCCCAGCTAAAATACCACCAGTATAATTAGTGGGAATATAATCTATACCAGAATTTTTAGGTTTTTCGTAGTCACTTCGCGCTCGCTCTTTCATAACTTCTCTATTAACATCCGCAGTCCGGCTACCAAATCTAAAACCTTTACCAGCCATGAAAGTCACCTAGCCGTAAGTTTTTTTTAAACTTAAGAATAGGATCATCAAAAAACAATTTGACATTTTGAGAACTGAACAAGTTACTAATTTTTTTATTATAGTATTTGATTTTTGCATATAGCACATTAGTTAGATTTCCCACTAAATACTTCTTTTTCAAAATCTTTTCCATATTCTTCACCTGAATTTCCCTGTTTCTTTATCGCTCTTTTATTAAGAGTGCTCAACATTGTAGAAAACCAACCCCACTCTTCAGTATATGTTTCTAGCTGGGTTTGAGTCAAATTTCCAAAAACTGCACTCGAATAATCTTTAACAATCTCCATTTCTCTTTCAGATATCATTTTTTCAAGTTGTTCGCGTATTTCTTTAATAGCAACTATTCTAGATTCATAACATTCTTGAGTTACCCATGAAGAATTAATTCCAAGTGAGTGAGAAGAACCTGCTTCAAATGCATTCATGTATGAGTCAAATGATGGAATATACAGAGATTTACCTGCTTTTAATTCAGCAATGTTTTCAATAGATGATGCAAGTAATATATAACCTTGTGCAGAACGAGGAGATATCGGTTTTACTTTACTACATAAACCAGGATATCTTTTACACGCCACTGATGTTTTAGCATCATTACCATCTGTTAATACTCCACTTTTAGAACATATTTTTGGCCAGTTACCTAAATTGTCTTTACTGTGATTTACCTTAGCTATACTACAGTAATCCATTCCCTTAATTAAAAGATCACTTAGAATATTCCATTCCGGTAGAATGTCCATAAGATCACGTTCATCAACTCGCTGATGTGTAAGTTTTTTGAGTGTTTGTAAATGTTTAAACACTCCTTTCTTAGCTTTAGCATCGACAACCCTAGGATCTAGTTTGACTTTGTAGTCATCAGGTTTTAGTGGTCCACCAAGTATAGTGTCAATATCTTCAATTGTTGGTTTATACCAATTAAATGGAACACAAAAATGGAAACGATCTTTCAAAGCATCATCCATTTTAAATGTACCAATATAACCATTACCCACGTTTGCAGAAGCAATTCCAACAACATTACCATTACCCATTGGGTATTTGACACCGTCCCATTCAAAGTAACCATCGGCAACATTCATGAATTGTTGTTGTATGATAGGAGGACATCTATTGATTTCATCCATGATAACAACATGAGCTTGGAATTTTTTAGTTAATTCATATATGCTTTTTGGTGACGCACCAGATTGTAATGCTTTTGATAAATCTGAAAAATTTAATTGTCTAAGAAAACCCTTCATGTTAAGATCTTTATCTCCTCGTACTCGAATTGCATCACCCCCAAAATAAGTTCCAATAACATCTTCCATCAATTGAGACTTTCCATTACCTCGATTACCAACATAAAGAACATTTAGCCCAGCTGAAATTGCTGCTAGATTTACATCAGGTAATGTCATATCAACTGAAACTTTTTCACCATCTTCTTTTGCATTTCCATCATCATAAAATCGTCCATTTGGATAATGCATTGCACTGAGAGTAAACATTGGACCTGTATTCAAATATCTAGGAAGATTAAAATCCGAATACTTGAATGGTGAATTATGTAATGCTGATAATGATTCTGTCATGACTAATTAGTAACAATCTGAGCTATTTAAGCTTTGAATTAATTAAGGAAAATCTTAAAATAGCGCTAAAACTATCATAAAATTACTATCAATGCCTATATAATAGACCATTTCTATACAGAAGCCATTTTATAGCTTATTTAGCAGGCGCTTCTTTCTTTTCTTCAGGTTTAGCTTCTGATGCTTCTCCCTCTTTTGGCTCTTCTTTCTTCAAACCAAGCATCATCTCAATATCTCCTTCCCCTGAAACAGCTTTACAGTTAACCTGCATGATTTCTTCAGAAACCTGATTTCCTCTAACAAACTTTCGTCTTCTCAAACCCTTTTTCTTAGGATTGAATCCAGACCCACCTGTCAAAAGCAATTTCTTTCGATGTGTACCATCCATTTCAGGCCTCATTGGAAATCCTTCTTTGTCGCTTCCACCTGTAAGCTTCATTGTAAACCCATCAAGTCCGATCATACCACCATCAAATTGTTGACCGATTTTAACCCCAATTAAAGAAATAGCTTCTTTTTCTACTTGATATGTTTTTCTACTTTTCGGATCACTTATACAAATTCTAAAACTCATGTTACCACCTCAACTACAGCCATCACCGCCAACAATATTATTTTTTTACTGTCAACTCCACTTCACTGTCAAGTACAGAATAGTTCCAATGTAAGCTATTTAAATGTTATCGATAGCCTTTAGATTTTTTTTCTTTCTTTTCCTTTTCAATATATTCTTCCACCTTAGTAGGTGGTTCTCCACCAACAGGATGCTCCATAGCATATTTTGTCATTTCAGCTTTGTTAATAGCGTCCTTTGCAGCTAATCTTTTCTGAACTCTTCTGAAACTTTCTTCAAAATCATATTCTTTGCTCATAAAATCACTTCTTAACCTCACCACAACTTGCCCGCCTAAATACAAATTCATTAGGCACAACATCTGGATCCATTTTACACATTTCCACCACAACACGCGCAGCCTCAGCAGGATTCATCAATTTGTCAGTATTGATTTCATAGTTGTCAAACAAATGTGTTCTCATCCCACCAGGATAAACAGCTGTTATTTTAACACCTTTTTCCAAAGCTTCCTGTGTTAGCGCCCGGCTAAATCCAGAAAGTGCAAACTTTGCAGCTCCATAAAGAACATGATTTTTCTTTCCCTCGTAACCAGCAGTAGAAACAATATTGATTATATGTCCGCTTCTCTTTTCAATCATCAATGGATAAACCCGACGAGTTAATTTAATCGGAGCAATCGCATCTACTTGAAACATTTTATCTATCTGGTCTTCTGTAACATTTTGAAACTCTTCCATGTAAATTATCCCAGAATTATTAACAAGAATGTCTATTCCTTTTTTCGCTTCTTCTTCCAACTTATCAATAACTTCTTTCTGTGTGTTGTCTCCCGAAACAATAACAATTTTCCCGTTTAATTTTTTAGAAACATTTTTTAACTCTTCTTCATTAATACCATTTAGGATAAAATCAGTACCTTCTTTGTCAAAAGCTAATGCAAGCTCTTTTCCAAAGCCACTTCCAGCCCCAGTTATCAAAACACGTTTATCTTTCAAAGATATCATAAACTCTCCTCCGCCAACTTAGTATCCAATCCAAGTTCTCTCATCATCATAACATCATTTCTATGAATAGCCACAAACAAAGTATCCCCTTCCCTAATACTCCGTCCAACAACAGCTCCGTTAATTGACACAGCTACTTTATCTCCCCGTTTAGCTTCGCTAACAGTTTCATTCTCTTTTTGTATTTGTTTGACATCTCCAATTACTTTTCCATCCTTCTTCAACCGAGTTCCAGATTTCAGAACCCCTTCTAAAACTTCTACTCCTACCACAGCAGGATCCGATTGACGGAAAACAAAACCTTTAATCAATTTAATTTTCGCAGGCATTGTTATTTTAGAAAGTTTTTCTTGTCGTTCTTTTTCTTTCTCTTCCGTTACCCATTTTTCATACTGTTCAAAAATAGTATAGATAACTTCCGATCTGAAAACAGGAATTCCTTTATCTTTCGCCTCAGACTCAACATCGTTTTTAACATTAAATGCAAATATTGCTTTTATGTATCTGTCTGAAACAGCTTCTGCCTCGACCAAATCTCTTTTAACCACAGGGCCAACTTCAGCTTTCTTCACAGAAATACCTCTTTGCTTTAACATATGTATTAACGCTTCTAAACTTCCCAACGTATCTGCCCGAAGAATTATTCCATCGCCCTGTTTATCAAATTCAAGTTTGACACATTCTTTTTCCATCTTTTTTCTTTCAACTTCAGCTTCTTCTTTTGTTTTAACAAATTTAATAGGACTTCCTGCAACAACACCATTCAATCCAGGCGCGGCAATCTTCACTCCAGCAGCTGCAACTACATTATCGATTTTAATAAAATCTTTTTCAATTCTAATTTCTTTCAATGGTTTAGGTTTTAATAACGCACGGATTTTTGTAATAATTGCTTCTTTGCCTCCAATTACAAGAAAATCGTCTTTGTTAATCTCCCCATCATAAAGAATGACATCAATTGTAGTTCCCAAACCAGTAAATTCTTTAACTTCCAAAATAGATCCATCCCCTCTCCCAGATTCGACTTTTAATTTATCTTTCAAGAAACTTTGAGAAAGCCCAGTTAGCATCATTAACAACTCAGGAACACCTTCCCCTGTTTGTCCAGAACACGGAACAACTGCAATAGATTTTTTAAAATCATCAACCCTATCAAACCTTTCACAATCAAAGCCTCGTTCACTTATTTGTCCAATTAAACGATAAATCATTTCTTCCACTCGTTCACGAATGTGCTCAGGTTGTTTTTCCAAACTCTCAATAAAGCATAATCCAGGATATGAAACCCATCCTGCTATTCTATCAATTTTATTAGCAGCTACAATAAATGGCGTTTTGAATTCTTTTAGAAAATTCAAACTTTCATCTGTTTGTGGTTGGAAACCTTCATTGATGTCAATAATCAAAATTGCCAAATCAGCAATTGAAGACCCTCGCTTGCGAATAGCTGTAAATGCTTCATGCCCAGGACTATCTAAGAACAAAAGTCCAGGTATATCAATATTGATTTTTAATTTATCCAAAACTTTCCCACAGACATTTTTAACAGTTTCAATAGGAATCTCAGACGCCCCAGAATGTTGTGTGATTGCCCCAGCTTCTTTGTCAGCAACAGAGCTACCTCTGATTTTGTCTAGAAGAGTTGTTTTTCCGTGGTCCACATGACCCAGTATTGCAACAATCGGTTGTCTTATTTTCGTATCTTCCATAAAAATCCTCTCCTAACATATGATAAAAGATTGTATTCACAGGCTTTTAAATTATAAATACCTCTAAGCCAAAACTATTTTATGGTCATTTACATTTTTGCAATTCTAGGAGTGCTTATACTACTATCGGGGATATTTTCTGGAACAGAAACAGCTATCTTTTCACTTAGCGATGCAAGAGTTTTGGCATTAAAAAAGAAAAAGCGCAGGGGGGCAGAAACTCTATACAAATTGAAAAAAGAACCAAACAAATTATTAATTACAATTTTGATAGGAAATAATGTTGTTAATATTTCTGCTTCTGCAATTGCTACTTACTTAGCAACAAACACATTCGGTTCAGTTGGTATAGGAATCGCAACTGGTTTGTTGACCTTATTCATTTTAATTTTCGGGGAGATAATACCAAAATCATTCGCTTACACAAAACCAGAAAAAATCTCTTTGATAATGGCATTTCCAATTTACATACTTTCTACTGTTCTTTCTCCGTTGATAATATTTTTCGAGTTCATAACAACTGGAATAATAAAACTTTTAGGAAGAAAACCCGATAAAAGAATCACTTCTTCTGAAATAAAAACAATGATAAAAATGGGCGCAGAAGCAGGTGTTTTGAAAAAGGATGAAGAAGAAATGATCGAAGGTGTTTTTGAATTAAAAGATACACCAGTAAAAAAAATAATGACCCCGCGTTCAAAAGTTGTTGCTGTTGAAAAATCAACAATGATAGGAGATGTTTTATCAAAAGCAATAAGAACAGGATATTCTAGATTCCCGGTTTATAATAAAACGATTGACCGTGTTGTGGGTGTTGTGCACACAAAAGATATTTTACCTTATACAAGAAAGCAATGGCTTTCAGAACCAATTTCCGAGGCAATGGAAAAAACAGTTTTTGTTTATGAAGACAAAGACGTGCGTTCGCTGTTAACGGATTTACGAAAGCGAAATAAACATATCGCAATTGTTCTTAATAAGAAAAAACGCTTATCAGGTATAGTAACAATTGAAGATATTATCGAAGAAGTTGTTGGAGAAATTTACGACGAAGCTGATGCACGCAAAGGCCGGAGATAATTAAGCAATTGCTTTTTCTGTTTCTTGCCATGAAATTCCTTGTGTGTGTTTTATTTTTTCTATTGCAAGTTCTAAATAATTTTCAAAAGCATCCATACGGTCCTGAGAAATATTATCATTTAATATGTTTGTCATTTCATAGAAAATATAAAAATCTTTACCAAGTCTTACATTATATTTTCTCTCCAAAAAATCATAATGACAAGAAGCAGCTATACAAAGAGGTGGTTTTATATCATCTAATATACAACCACTGTTTAGATCTAAAAATGAACAACTGTTATTAAGATTTATCCCTTCTCTTATTTTTGATTTTCTGATTTCCGTCCGTTTTTTATACAGCTCTTCTTTAGCTGGTCCAAAATATTGTGGACCGTTTCCTATACAACATCCATGTTTACTATATGTTACATGTGGTTTGCATGTTTCATCAAAAATTAATCCGAATATAGTATTAATTTTACTAACACAAGATTGATATCTATTAATTATTCTCTTAACTCTCTGATCATGAGTTTCTCCGAATCGAGTTACAACTTTGTCATCCATACCAGAAATATAGAACAATATAGATATAAGGTATTCACAAACACTTTAAGAAAAACCTGAAAGAGTTAGTTATGTATTTTTTTGCTTGTTATTTTTAACAATTTTTTCCCGAGGGTTTTTGAACCAATTTTACAGATAAAAAGGCTCATTTCTTTTCAGTTGTTTTGGACTTTTTCGGCTTTGTGATCCATCGGACTTTTTTCGCGTTTCGCATCTTAGAATTTTTTTCGCACTTGCTAGTACAATAATAAAAGACTTTACCGTCTTTCTTCACGAACATTTTTCCTGTTCCGTTTTCAAAATCGTTTTTACAGTATGTGCATTTCATAAAAATCACTGATAATCTGTGTTGCATAATTTACGAGCATCTGGTCCTACTTTAAAATTTGGTTCATAATGGTGTGCCATTTTTCGAACAGTGTCTTGTGCTGCTATGTCTCCATGACACGCCGCCCAAGCAAGTTCACTAACACCTTTATAACCATTTATCATTTTATCTCCTCGCGCTCATCCCACCAGCATTTTCCATCTCTGTCTCTCGTAGGATTAAAATATCATGCTCTCGAACCGGACCTAACACGTTTCGGACTAAAATCTTTCCAGTATCTCGTCCATCTAATACTTTACACCGGACTTGCATAACTCCCTTTATTCCTGTCCGTCCAAGTAATTGTACTACTTCTGCTGGAAATCCATTAACCATTTCAAATCATCTCCGATCGAATATAATTTATTTTTTAAGCTCTTCGATTGTCTTTTTAGCATCGCCTTCTTCAACTACTGCAACTGCTGCTGTAGGAACTTTCAAACCGACTGCTCGCCCTAAATCTTGTTTAGAGTTTGCTGTACTATAAAGAATCTTTTTTTCTTCACATAATGGCCCTAAATGCATAACAACTTCTTTTGGCTCAACATCTGCTGCAACAACTACAAGTTTAGCAATTCCTCGCTCAACTGCTTTAGTTGTTTCGTTTGTTCCTATTCGAACCTTTCCTGTGTTTTTTGCAATTTCCACTGCATGTAAAATTTTACTTTCGTCCATAAGATCACCTCATATCATAAGATCATTTTTTTCTACCTAACAACTTGTAATTAAAGCTTATAAAGGTTGTTTTTAGTGTATCTTTTTAATTATTTTTTCGCTGCCGTTTTTAACTAGTTTTTCGCAAACGTTTTTGAACCAATTGAACCCATAAAAAGGTTTAACAAATAAAAAGGGCACTATAAAGGTTATCAAATACTGACACCAAGATACTTCTTCAGTTCATCAGACCATAATATCTTAGATTCGTCACAGCACTTTGAGTCAACTTCCCCTTTCTCCACCCATTCGGCTTTTTCCAAATCATCACCAGCTACGATATCTCCTGATTTCGCTTCACACCTAAACCATAAAACAAAATGATCAGTTTCCCGACTTTCCCCAATCCCAAGAACTTCCAAAGGTTCAACTTCAATTCCAGCCTCTTCTTTCATCTCCCGCTTTAAACAGGTATCAAAAGTCTCGCCAGGTTTTAATCGCCCACCAGGCAAATGCCACTTTCCCCCTAAATTTCTAGGGTGTGGACCTTCCACTTTCTTACCAACAAGAATTTTCCCTTCCCATTCAATTACAGCAGCTGCAGCTAAACTCGGCATTTGTTCACCAACTAAATCACTTTCTATTCTTTATCCAAAAATTTTTAATAAACGGCAGTGTGAGCGTAGACAAAATAAATGCTCCGGCAGGAACAGCTGAATTTATCCACGGATCAGGAAGCCCTGTAAGTTGCATCCACCCGACAACAACTAAATAAGTAAATCCTGCAATAACAAATCTCCGAGTCTTACTGACTTCCCAAGCCTTGTCAACCTCAACTCGTTTATTTCGTTCTTTAATTTTTTTTAATTCCTTGTTCATATTACCACCAACTAATTTTTGGTTGAGCTTTTACCAGTTTTAGTACAGCTTTTTTGTTCAACCCAATAAAAAGGTCATCTGTGAGAAAAGTAAAACTTCCCGTCTTTATCTTTTCTAGCAAATCCAATCCGTTCAAACTGAACAGTATGATTTTCTTTTATCTTGGTACCAGCTTCCATCAATCCTTTCATAATTTTATCAGGGAACACAACAGTTACTTTATCGCTTTTGTCAGGTACCCAATGGATTTTAGGAATCTTTTTTAGTTCTGTCCCTTTCACTTCAGATTTCTTCCCTAAAACAATATTACAAAAATGCATTAACCTAATTTCTTTACCCTTTAATCTATCAAAATCATGTTTCTCAACAAAAATCTTTTTACTAACTTTTATTTTTCTAAGTTTTTTCTTTCCAGGATAAAGCGGAGCTGTTACTTCTTTAACCACTACCTTATCTAATTCAATTTCAACTGGCTCAGAAACAAAAAAGTGTCTATCAGATTCATTATCAATTAATTGTCGGTTGTATGCTTCTAAATTGTTAAAGCTTATAGTAATATCATTCTTACTTGGGCCGATCTCTTCCATAAGTTTTAAAATCGCTTCTGGCTTAAAACCACGCTTTAATAAATTCTGTGGGTTTGGAATTCGCAAATCATCAAATCCAGTTAATTCACCTTTATCAAACAGCTCTTTCAACTTTCGCTTCTTCATAGGTATTCCACCAATTGATTTAATCCTACCAAATTGAATAAACTCAGGTTTTTTCCAACCGAATTTATCATAAAGAATTTCCTGTACTTTAGCATCATTTTCAAAACCCTTGTCCCTCATAACATGTGTTACTCCAAGTAAATGATCCATAACAACACAAGCAAAATTGTACATAGGATATACCCGATACTTATCACCAGTTAAAGGATGCTTTGCATCAACTATCCTAAACATACTTGGATCCCGTAATGCAGGATTAGGATGATCTGCTTGAGTTTTTAATCTTACAATAGCTTGGCCTTCTTTCATTTTTTTCATATCGGTCCAAAGAGAAAGATTATCTGACAATCCAGTTTTTCGACAAGGACAACTAACACCTTCCCATCTAGATTTAGATATAACTTCTTGTGGACAAGTACAAATGTAAAAATCTCCCCTTTCCATTAGTTCCTCGGCTAGCTCATAAAACTTATCCATATATTCAGACATTTTTACTTCTTCTTTCGCAACAATTCCAAAGCGTTTCAAATCCCTACGGATAGCATCATAAAATTCTTTCTTCTCTTTTTTAGGATTAGTATCCTCGAATCGAAGAATCATTTTTCCTTTATACATCTTAGCATAAGCAAATGAAAGAAATGCAGATTTCAAATGCCCTAAATGTAAAAGCCCATTTGGCTCAGGTGCAAATCGAGTAACAACTTTACCCATTTCAGCATTCTGTAATTCGGGTAAGCCTTTGCGTTGTTTAACCTCGTGCTTTTTGATTTTACCGAATTTTTTCAATTCTTTTTCCGCTTCAGCAGGTTTCATTTTATTAACCTTTGTAATAACCTTAGAAATTTCCTTAATAACATTCTTAACATCTTTCCGAGCTTCAGGCACCTCAGCCATAACCTTGCCCATAACACTGCCTTGCTGAGCTTTACCATGCTGTTGAACATTCAACAAAGCATGCTTCAGAATAATCTTCTTAATATCGACTTTGGTCATAGAACATAATTGCACGTAGTGTTTTTAAGGGTTATCTTCGCCCAAATCTACCTTGTCTTTGAGGCCTTTCTCTTCGAATTTCTTTAGCTTCGTCGTTGTTAGGCTCGAAATCTTTTAGCTCAGCTGTGAATTCTGTGTCTGTTGTTATCTCACCCCGAGCTTTCAATACTTCTCTAGCCAAAACCATGTAAATTGTAGCTATAGAACGACGACCTTTGTTGTTACAAGGAATTACAAGATCAGAATATTTTGTCTCGTTGTTTGTTCCACATAAAGAAATTATAGGAACTCGCATTCTGACAGCTTCTGTTACAGCTTGTCTGTCAATTGCAGGGTCTGTTACAACAAGCACATCTGGTTCAAAGTAAGCCCTAAAAGAAGGATTAGTAATAATTCCCGGCAAAAATCTACCCATAACAGCCTTTCCATTAATAATTTCAGAAAACTTCATAACTGGCTTTTTACCAGCACCTTTTCGAGAAACAACAATAATCTTTTTAGCTTTCGCAATCATCTTAGCAGCAATTTTCAATCGCCTATCAATTTCTTGTACATCAAGCACAGCAAGTCCATCACTTCTGATCTTGTAAACAAATTTTTTCATATCTTTAGTTGTCTGTTTAAGACCAATGTGCGCTCCAGATGATAAATATTCTTCATTTGCCATTTAATCAACTTTTATGATAACGTATACCTCTTGTTATCTGTAGTAGGATATTTAAATATGTGTCAGCTCATGCTTTGACAACTTCAGTGCTAGCCATATTGTCCCCAATTCTTACATGTGTTCTTTTGATAGCCATATAACTAATCTCAACACCACACCATATAACTCCAAAAAACATATACAAAATATTCCGCTTAACAGAGTCTGTAAAACTGCACTTTTTTCTGGTTGATGTATTAATTACTCGTAATCCAAGAAGTTTTTTCCCAAGGCTTTGACCATTTCCAAAACCATCTTTGATCAAAAGATAAGTTGGGATCATTAAAATGAAAATAATGGACACGAATAAGCTGAGCGTCTCTGAAAAAATACTAACAATAGCTGTTAGTGTGAACCCACCCAATAATATAAGCGCATTACCAATAAAAATATCAATTAAAAAAGCCAAAATTCTTGAACCTAAACCAGCTGAAACATTCTTTTTTACCATAATCGATTTATGCATCAATAGTTTAAAAATTCGTTTATTGCCGTTTTTCACCACTGAGTAGTATTTAAAGATTGTATCCGAATTATCTAATTATACTGAGGCCCTTTTCAGTGTAATAAAAATTCTCAGTTAGGTTGGTTTGATGTTAAATGATTTCGAAATTAGCTATCGATAAATCTACTAAAGGTGTGATTTTGGAGATTCTCACAAAGGAGTTTCCATTATCAGCAAAACAGGTTCATTCAAGAGTAAATCGTTTTGGTAATAAAATGTCTTATCATGGAGTTTACAGCTCTCTATCAGAAATGGTAGACAATTCTATTATAATTAAAACAGGATCTAATTACGAATTGTCTAGAAAATGGATCAATGATACTTCTTTTGCTATAGAGAGGTTAAAAACAAAACATACAATTTCACCAATTCTAAGTGATCTAAAACAGGGGGAAGTGAGAAAAATCAATTTCAATTCTTACAAAGAATATGTTGCCTTTACGAGAAAATACACAAACCACTTTATAGAAAACATAGACTCGAAAAAGAAAAATCGTATTTTTTGGTTAGTTTATCACGCGACTAGAGGAATCTACAACACAGACACAAATGCAGAATTTGCAAAAACTCTGGAAGAGAAAAAAATTAGTTTCTATATAGCGGTTTCAGGAGATACTGCAATGGATAAAATATCGAAAGTGGTCTGCGAACAGATGAATATGAAAAATATGAAACTAGGAATACCAAATAATTTCGGAATGTCAATTTCAATTTACAATGATGTTGCAATTTGTGCAATTTTTCCACACGGAATAAAAAAGCAATTAGAAAATCTCTACAAAGAATCAAACAAAATAGGAGGGGACATTTTCAAAGTCCTAGAACACATGACTAAAATTTCAAATTATCTGAATTCTCTTGATCAGCCAATAAAGGTTCTGGTTGTAAAAAACCCTGATCTTGTGGAAACATATCAGGACTATATTCTGTCATTTTTCCAAAAGGATGGTTCGGGTCTAGTATAGGATCATGATCAACAAGTCTGTACATAACAGCCAATCTTTCCTCACCAATAACACCAATTATCTTTTTGAGTTGTTTATCATCAGTTTCTTGAGGAGGAACAAATCCTTTATAGAAACCTTCTCTAGGTATTGTCAAATTCTTATCAATTTCTTCACCATAAACATTAGCTAACAATTCAGGCGATAAACTAGAATTTCCAAGTTCTGGGTGTTCATAACCAGATTCTCTTAAATGCTTGAATCCAGCTTCTCCTGAAACTTTTGCAAATACAATATCTCCCATTGAATCAGCAACTTCGCGCCTGTAAGAAGCCAATTCCTTACCAATACCATTTCCTTGATACTCTTCTGCAATTGCTGTAACTGCATGAACAACAACACCATTTTCTTTTTGTTGCAAAACAGAAAAACCAACATAGTCTTTACCCTTTCTAGCAGCTATCACATATCCTTCTCCTTGCAAGTAATGACCCACCACGTCTTCAGGTGATTTTTTCTCTCTGTAAAGATCTTTAGAAACAAGATTACCGAATGGACGTGCTATTATTTTTAGAGCCTCATTTATTCCAATCAGATCTAACCGAAGTTTGCTCCCAACAATTTCATCTTGTCTTTGAATATCACTCATTGCCATAGAAACACCCATTTAACCTAAACGTATTTATGCTTATTCCTTAAAAGCGTTTTGGGAATTCCCCAAAATCCCTTGACTAGAAAGTGGTGATTTTTCACATTAAATCCTAATATCAGCCATTTCTGGCTGTTTTCGAGAAGCCACATCAAACCAGATCTCAAGAAGCCTATTAATTTTTGCAACATGTTCACTACCAGAGATACCATATCGGAAAACATCAGCTCTTCCACCCACAGCTAAATCAGCTAAAAACCCGTCTTCTGTTTCCTCTACTCGATCACTGATAATTTTAACCTGTCCACTATCCTTACAGTTATCCATAAACCGAATCGCCGCAGAAACACTTCCAGCCTTTTCAATTTTAACTACAGCTCCGCCAGTAGCTTTCATTGTGATACCCTTTTTCAACCTGCCTATTTGACTAGAATAAAGCTCATCCCCAACAACTAAAGTTCCCTGTAATCTTTTTTTCAATTCAACAAAAGCATCAAAATCATTTGGGTGGAAAGGATCTTGTATGTAAGTAATATTGTATTTCCGAACCATTTCTTTCACAAACTCGATCTGTTCGCCTGTATCAAATTTCTGTCCGATCTTTTCGTAAATGTATCTTCCTTTATGATAAAGCTGTGATCCACCAAAATCAATACCTAACCCCAAATTTTTCTGCCCGGTATAATGTGAAAGAAAATCTAGAGTTTTCAAGTCTGTAAAATTACTTATCCAGCTTCCTTCTGAGCTCCTACTCAAAATAACCCCTCGGTCTTTCATCAATTTTCCAATGTCTTTCCAAAAAGAATAATTCTCATCTAAACATTCGTAAAGTGTACGAGCCCGAGGAATAACAAAGAAATTTCGTATACTTGAATACCCACCATGAACTCCTCCAGAAACTATCGATGCCATTGGTATAGGAAATTCAAAAGCTTCTGGGTTCAATAATTTGTAACCATTTCCGTTACTTCCAGCCTTAACACAAACTTTCGAAATACAAGCAGCAACAGCCGCACCAATATTTCCATAACCGATCTTTTTAATTTTATCATCAACTATATCGTAACTATGTTCATCCATCCCAATAAATTCTTTTTTAATTTCATGAAACTTCTTAATAGCTTGATTAACTTCTAAATCATTTGGACAATATTTCTCCCCATTCAAGAAAGTCGGCGAAGAAGATGAAAATATACCGTTCTCAGTTTTAACAACAACCTTTACAGATCGATTACCCAAAGAACTCCATATAGGAACAATTTCCATCTCAGTTATCATAGATATTAGTTGTAGAAACGCCTATATAAAAAAATATTATAGAAATCATGTTTAAAAGCTCTTTAAGAGAATTTAGGTTAGTTTTTCCTGGGGGTTTTTTCACGACAAATCTATAAAAAAGCCCTAAGCCTTTACAGGCATTTTTCGCTTAACATCCAAAGGAACCAATCCCTTCTCAAATTCCATTTCAGCTATCTTGATTGGGCTCTCTTCTTTTGTCTTTATTAGCGGTTCTGCTCCAGAAGCTATGTGTAACGCGCGTGCACCGATAATTCGTGCTCTTTCAAAACGAGTATAAGTTTTTTCCATAATAATCACACTTGAATAGTAGTTTATATGCTTATAAATGTTATTTTCGTATTAATTTTTGGTTGAACTTTATAATTTTCCGCTAACGCTTTTGACCCAACTTAACCCATAAAAGGGTTAACCGATGTACTTCAGCTCTTCATCGCCTTTTTTCTGGATCTTATCCATAGCTTGGGTCTGCACGCTTTGTAGCTTATTGATGAATCCATGCATTTCTTCAACTTTAGCTCTCAGCCCCTTCATACTTAATTTCAGTTTCAACATCTTAGCCAAAACTTTAAGCACAGCTTCCGAAGCATTCGGATCTGTCACAACAGGATAACCAGAAGTCTCTCCTAGCAAACAAACACCTGTCATTCCTAGCGGTTTGGCCATTCCCACCAAAAGCCCAGACGCACCGATAATAGTTGTTATTTTTCCAGACACTTCTAAACTAACTCCATATTTTATCAGTTCCTTAGCTTGCTTGTCTTCCATAACAACTCCATACACTCCCGGTTTTTCAACAATCTTTCCAGTAGCAAATCCCCCGATTGTAATGACTTCTTTACAATCAACTGATTTTAGAAATTCTAAAATTTTCCCAACAACTTCATAATGCCCAGTAGGAACAAAGCTCTGACAGTCCCCAATCAAAAAAATCAAATCACGGCCTTTTTTGTTTTTGTAAAAGAAAAATTCATTCCGTAAAGTATGAATCTTATCATCGTGTACAACCACAAATGGAAAAAAGTTAGGAGAATAAAGCTCAGCGAACTTCTCAGCTTTCAATTCATGAATCATATAGTCGACACTTATTCTTCCAATGTGTCCAATCCCAGGTAACCCAACCACACAGATCGGATCTTTTAATTTTGGTTTTTTCTTACAAACAACTTCAGTCTCTTTAATAGAAATCACCTGACCAGTATTAGCAACAGCACAATTTAAAGATTAAATTGTTAGGAAATATTCGATAACAGTGTCTCCGTTTTCATATGTATCAAACACCGTACCAAAATGACAAGAATCAGTAGAAACACTATATGAAATACTTACTATCTTAATTTTTCCGTCATCATGAATAAACATAATTAAACAAGTGACCAAAGCTTTAAATGGTCATCTATAATGTCATTTTCTATTAGAAATCGATTCGATATATTTTATTAAATCATCGGATTGGTCTTTTGGTAAATCCAAATATTTTATAGTTCCATACGCACTCCATCCCCATACTCTTTTATTAACAGCAGGATCGAAAAATTCACTTTTATGAGCATTTGTCACTTCTGCATAATCTAAATAAACATCATGAAAACTCTTTTGGTATTCAGGTAAAAATTTAAGTAATATTTTTTCAACTGTAAGGTTTTTCAATGAAATTTCATACTCATATAAAAAATCCCCTACAGTGTTGCTATCTTGACGAGTAGTATATGCTTTCCCTCCAACAATATTTTTAATAGCTTTTTTGATTAAATCGTTTTTGTGGTCTGGTTCTTGCTCAGCGTTAGGAATCATCACATTGATTTTAATATAATCCTTTGTGGTATCATCATTGTGAAATATGTGGTCTATTGTGTATTGACCAGAAACCATACTATTGAAAACAACACCTATTCTTGATTCACCATCTTTAAAAATTTTAGGTCTTTTGTACTGGAGTGGTTTAAACGCCATAACCTCTTTTAAATCTAATGGTTCATTCAATGCTGCAATTACACCAAAATCCATTTCGTAAATACCATGAGAATACGTGGCCCGCTCTTCCATAACCTTTCTATTAACTTCCCTAGTCCGACTTCCAAATCTAAAACCTTTACCAGTCATTTTTGTTCACCTTTCATTACTTTCAAACTTCCATTTAATTTTATCAAAAAATTCTTGTTCATATGTTTTACGACTAACATTTTTTAATACAACTTGTTTAACTTGAACTTCATCGAAAAAATCTTCATACCGTGATAAAAAATAATTTATATCAGTTGGTGTGATATCATCAATGAGAAATTCAGCTTCGAAATGATCTTTACCAGGTATTATTATTCCTGCTACAATTATAGATTCACCACAATCATTTTTTTCATAAATTGTTGAAAGATTCATTTTAGTAAAATTATAAAAGGCTTCATTTTCTGTTGTTTCTGTTTTTAACGTTATTTGTATTCTTTTACCCGTTTTATTTAAAGTTGTCCATGGGCTTTTGTTATATTTTTCAATTTTGTGAAAAAGTTTGTAATTATTTCCGTTTTTGTCTTTAAATTTTATATCTATAGAATCTTCATAACTATATAACAGTTCAAGATTCCAAAGTTCTCTTGGTGTTATATTGTATGAAGTTACACACCCCAATCCAGCTTGATTATATTTTTGTTCAGTAACCTTCCGTTCTCTCATAACTTCTTTATTAACATCTTTAGTTCTACTACCAAAACCAATCCGACCTTTTAATTTATTTATAAAATTCATTCTTGATCCACCTGCAATTCACGTCTATCATATCCATCATCTGAAATTTTCCATTTTTCCTTATCTGGACAATTTTTTTCATACTCCATTCTTTCAACATCATGAACAAGAACACTAATTATATTAACACCATCAAATTCCTTTTTGTATTGCCCAATAAAATCAATACAATCTTTTTTTGTTAAATCAGAAAGTGCAAATTTCGTTTCCATACTGCGCATTCTGGTTGGATCAGATGAGTATATTAATTTTTCAGATTTTTTGATAATTTTGTAAAAAGTCTCTTTTACATCTTCAAAATAAAATTTATTGTAATTTTCAGTAGATGATATAACTATTTTTGAATAAACTTGATCGTTTCCAACCACATGTTTAACACTATAAACATACTTGTTAGCGTCTGAAAAATGAACAGTGATTTGTGATTCAGTTGTAAATGGTAAATCATAGTCAATTAAGTCTTGATTAGTTAAACCAGTTCCTATTACAGTAACATATTTTGATTTTGGTCTGTTAGCCATTGCATTTGAAAGTTCCCTATCACTTTTTTCACGTTCTTCTCTTTCTTTCACAATTTCTCTATATACGTGTTTAGTATTACTACCAAATCCACCAAAGTTTGATTTATTGCTTACCATTTGCAACAAAACTCCATTTTTTCTTATCTGGAAATTCTTTTTCGTAAGTTTTTCTACTGACATTGTATAATGAAACATTGTCTACACTAACATCATCGAAAAAACGCGTATATTCACTAATAAAATCATTAAGCTTCTCAGATGAAAGATTTTCAAAAATAAATTCAGTTACTAAGTAATCTTTACCAGGTGCTGCTGTTCCCATCTCAACAAAAGAATCACTATAAATTTCTTTGTCATACATGATGGAAAGTCTTTCTTTAAAAAAATCATATAATCTGCTATCTTTTGTTTTATCTGTTCTTAAAGTTATTCGAGTAGTTTTTACATGCGTTGTGTATTTTTTCTTTGAAAGTGCCCACGGACTTTTGAATTTTTTTTGGTTTTCAACTATATGAAGAAGTCTATAATTATTTCCATGACCATCTTTAAATGAAATATCAATAGAACTACCACCATCATAAATAAGTTGACGACCCCACAATTCTACTGGTGTTAGATACCACGCAATTACAGTACCTGTATCGCCTTGATGATTTTTTTTAGCTTTTTGTTCAATCGCTTCTCGCTCTTCCATAACTTCTTTATTAACTTTCTCAGTTCGACTACCAAAACCAAACCGACCTTTCAAATTATTTATAAAACTCATTTTGTTTCACCTGACTTTGTTTTGATTTCAGCTTTAGTCTGTTTGATGTATGCATCAAGTCTTAAACAGTCCTCATCAGTTAATCCTTTAAGATTCGTTTCCTTTTCTTTGGCTGTGCTGATGTCATCAATATCAGGATCTATATAAACAAGCTCTTTTTTAAAATTTTCAAGATTTTTATAATTTTCAAATTTCCATAAATTTTTATCAATACCAGTATCTTCATATTCGCTTTTGTGCGCATGTGAAAACATTGCACCGCCAAGAAATACATCATCAAAATATTTTTTATACAAAGTAAGATGATCAAACACATCATCCATTCCAAAATCATTCATTTCAATATTAAAATTACAATCACCAGTGATTTCAGTTTCGCCAGTAGTTTTGTTTTCACGTCTACTGATATCTTTCTTTTCATCATATACTTTACCATCAACAATCTTACAAATAATTTTTTTAAATTTTTCATAATTGTCTTCAATAAAATTATCAGTATATGGACATGTCCCAACATTAAATGTTTTTTTAGTAGTAGGAATATCATTTTCATCATAACTAAATGTGTGATAATAGGAAATTTCAAATGGTAATGTTCTTCCTAAATCATCCGTGTATTTTAATATGATAGAAACCCCAGCAATGCCTTTGCATCCTATCACAGGTCTTTGAGAAAAAACTCTTCCAAAAATTTTTATTTGATCAATTAATGTTTGCTCTGCTTTTTTAAGCTCTTCTTGAGACGCATTATCAATCAAGTCCTCACTAGCAAAATGACAATTAGGATCTTCTATTCTTTTATTAAGTTCTTCTTTTCCGATAAGTGTCAATGATAAATCAATACCGATTGAACCAAATTGAGAAAGGTAATTATTTGTTCTATTCATGTATGCCACATCTTTCCTAACAATCTCATAAACTCTTCTAGTGTTACTACCAAATCCAAAAGGTTTTGTTTCAGTATCCATAAAAATCACATCATATTCATAAAATCTGGAAGAGTAAACCCATAACCAGTTTCTTCAAATTTTAATTTTTCTCTGAAAAAATCAGGATACCTAAAAAAATCATCTGATTTAATATGTTCTAAATAAAAAATCGGAACAGTAACACCATTAAATACAGATGCATATGTTTCCAATATCGATAACATTCCAGAATTGCTAATCTCGTAATCTAAAAAAATCTTTTCAAAAAAATCATCATTTGAAATCCCACGATGACTGTGAAAATTACCATCTACAATACTAGTTACAATCTCTCTAACTTTCATGAAAAAAACTGGTAATTTTGTAGAATTTTTTTTACCCTTTAAAATTCCCCCAGATGTTCTTAATATTACACCAGTTTTATATTGTTTCATAAAAAAATTGGGATCATTATCAATTCTTTTAGTCATGAAATAATGTGTAACACTGTGTCTATGACCATCACTATCAAATTGAGCAACAAGAGATCCATAATTAAACGGTAATGTAAAATTTCGAATATCTTGAACTGTTAGATTTTCTCCAGTAACACTACCATAAACATTACCCGTTGGAATTATCTCTTTTTCAGGAGTCGATATTCCTCTTGCTTTTTCATTCTCCATTTCTCTGTACACTGCTCTTGTGTTAGTACCGAAACCAATACGTTTTAGATCAATATTCATAAATACCACAATATTCACTACTACTTAGAAATTATAAAAACCGAGGTATTTAACCTTTGTTTGCCCGTCTATATTTACCATATCTTAGCTCTTTATCTAAAGAAAATTTAGGAGGATGACAACTTTTTGTTTTAACACAACATTCTTCTTTTAATGTGTATCTTCCACATTTCGGACATTTGTTGATCTTCAGAATTACCACCTAGTTAATTATTACAACTTCCCCATCTGGTTTTAGTTCTTCATCTAATGCTTCAATAGAAGCTTTCAGCTTTTTATCTGCCCGTTTAGCATCTTTGCTCGTAATAGAAAGAATATATCGTGGAGCAGAAATATACTTTATAGAAATTTCCTTATCAATTTTTTTGATAGCTTTCTTTATCCTTTCAATTCCATCTCCAGCATAACATCGTATATCAACAGAAGCTTTTACATCAACTTCCTTGATTTTAATGATCTTCTGAGCCACCTCTAAAATCGCAGCTATCCATTTTTTACTAAATCCTTTCTTAACAAGTAAATCATTTCCTTTCTCGGTCATTGAAAGTTCAAACACAGCGAATAACTCACCAAAATCTTCAGTTATTTTATCTTCCATTTCAGTAATAGCCTTTTTATCCATTTTCAAGCTTTTTCCTACCATTTTAATCATTTTATTGGCTTTTTGGTTCCTTTTAATAGACCGCATCTTCTCTTCCTTCTCTCTAGGCCTTACTCGCTTTAAACTAAGGTTTATATGCCCTCTTCGAGCATCTATTCGCATAACTTTAGCAACTACACTTTGCCCAGGCTTAACATGAGTTCGAATATCCTTAACCCATTTGTTAGTAACCTCAGAAATATGAACCATCCCTTCTAACCCGTATTCATCAAGAACAATTATCGCAGAAAATGGATTAACAAATTTAACTCTTCCTAACACAATTTCTCCTGTTCGTGGATATTCATTTGTCATGCCCATAATATATCTTACATCCTTTTAAGCATATTTAGATTCCATTTCTCTGTATAAATTCTATATAAAAATAATCTAAATATTTTAAAACAAGAAAACTATCTAAAAAGTTTTTTCTAAAAAAACAAACTCTAAAAATTCTATTAAATTTACATCTAGTCTAGCTTTTGAATAATCTTGCCTTTGATTTCAGCAATTCCGCCTGTGCTCTTTGCAAGTTCTTCTCCGCAAACTAAACATTCAACTTTAGAAGCAGCTTTGTTAAAAACAACTTGTTCATTTTTACATTTCTCACAGTTTATTTTCAAAAAACTTGATCTATTTTGTCTTCGTTTCGTCATATTTATCAACCATTATTTTTGCTTTTTAATAATCTCGAATTTTTTAACTCTAAATCCTTTACCCATAACTTGTATCTTTTTACAGTCTTTACATTTAAATCTCAAGTCAACTTTTCGAGTTGGCTTTTGACGGTCTTTAGGATTTGGACGAGGAAAGCTACCGAAACCTTTTAGTTTACGATTAAATCGTCTTTGCCCAGCCGCGTCTTCTCTTCTCTTACGTCCGACTTTTTCTCTCTTAACATCGAATTCGGCGTGTTTTTTACAACTTGGACAATATCGTCTAACTTTCTTTGGATACATCATAGTTATCAACTAGATATATTCTACACACGGGACATTTAAATAGGTTTTTCATTGCCATTTTTAGCAATTTTTCGCTGCCGTTTTTGACTCAATTCGATAAAAGGGGCATAGAATATTTAAATATATTATTCTGTCCTTAAACAATCTCCTCTACAACCTTTCGCATAAGAAGCAGTTTCTTCACATCGTCCGGAACTTGAATAATTTCCCCAGCTTTGAAAGGCCCATATGCATTCAGATTCCCACCCACAAATTTAGGCAAATCCACAAGCAATTTTAATCCTTTTTTTACTGGCTCTGGTTGAGTAGATTCTTGAACCGATTGTTCAGTATTAGATCCTAATAACAAATTGTCTTGCTGCGGTTCTACCTTAGGTTCTTCCCTTTCCTCTTCTATTTTAGGTGTGAGTAAACTTTCCTCTTTGATTTCATGTTCTACATTTTTTGTTTCAGGCACAATTTCTTCAGCCTTTTCATCATTAATTAATTGGGTTTCCACAACAGGGTTAACAGCCTTTGGTTGTTCAGGATTCTCATTGATATCCGTATTCTCTTCAGATATTACTTCCTCGCGTTTACCAATATCTCCGATTATCTCAGAAACTTCAGACAATCTCTTTTGTACCATCCCGTCATCTGTTAAAATCTTATCACTTAATCTAGACCTAAATTCTTTAATTAAAGAAACACAAGCTTCGAAAAATTCTTCTTCATCAGCATCAAGCCCTTCTGGAGGCAAATCCCCCCGAACAGTTCCTATAGCATATACTAGAAGTTTTCTCTGTCTTCGGTTAATTATGTCTTCAATGAGTTTTTTACCGCTTTCGATTTCTCGTAAAGACATATCGTCTCCTTTTGATTTTTTATAATCTATCCAGTTTTTAACAGCATCAAAAAACCCTTCTGGTAATTTCTGTAATTGCTCAGCTTGCTCAGCTCGCTGTGCTTCACGAATTGCTTCATAAGTAATTAGACTCATATTGATTCACCTTTAATTTTCACTACCTTCTTCTTTCTGTTTCGCACAGATTTATTCTTTCTTGTTGCGAAAAATTTCTTAAATGCGTAATTAACAGGATTCTTTGTATTACCACATATTGCATCTGGTTGACAAAGCTTTGGTTCTGTGGATTTCCAAAATAGGTCAGATGAGCAATTAGCCGGTAATATCTCTCTCTGTTGTCTATCATGCCATCTTAACTGACTCATTAAATATCTATCAGTTAATCCTTCACCTTTTTCTTCACACTTCAAATTCCATTCTTTGACCTTTTCCTCAATTTTTTCTTCCGGCCAATTGACTGACTTCAAGAAAGTTATCAAAGAAAAGATAGATCGTTTCTTTCCATTTTCAATACCACCAATCAATATCTTCATACATGGTGGGAAATGTTCCTCAGGAACAGGATCAGTAAATTTCCTCTTTCTAACAGTCTTTACTTCCGGCGCTTCCTTAATAATTTTCGCATCCCAATCTAAAGCTTGCAAAAGCAATTCAGTTGCTTCCTCTTTTTTGTTAACAAGATAAGGGAGAATTTTTACATTTTCCATTTTCGCTTGTTCAGGCTCGAAATTTTTCAACTTGAATAATTGAATAGGAACAGACACTAATCCAGTTTTCATATGAAGCGAATACGGCATTCTGAATAAATGTCTATTACCCCAGTTTTCCTCAACATCTACAAAATAATACGGATCTGCTTCTGTTGTACCAGAATCTTTCAAGAGTTCAACAATCCCCCCTTCATACTTTATCAGTTCATCTCTTATTCGATCTTTTAGTTTCTCCCGAATAAAACGAATAATTATTCTTGTGATATCAGGATATCGTTTTGAAAGAAAAGAAAAATTAATTTCCTGCGGAAATGCCTCTTTTGCAATTGCAATGTGGAAACCACGTCGTCCAGAAAATTTAACAGTCGGTGTGATTCCGTATTCTTTCAAAAGATCAACTATACAAACTGCAGCTATTCTGGCATGATCCAATTTAATTCGCGCATCTAAATCAATAATCAAGTCCCAGCCCATCCGAAGCTCGTCTAAATCACTAGGTCTTAGATCAGGACCTAAAGCCATCGGGTTTGACCAGTGCTCAACAGAACAATGAAAACTTGCATATCCATCTTTCACCTTATTCACAATATCAGTCGGATATTGTAATATCCCAGGTCGTCTAAGAAAACTATCATCCATTGTCCGTCCAGCCACTTCCCTATATCTAGCTAATTTAATCATTTCCTTTTGGATATCTTCCCGACCATAGAATCGAACAATGTCTTCAACAGAAACCGTCATATCCAGTCTTCGGCTCTAAAGGTTAAAAAGATTAGATTCAGGCGAACATTTTGATAATTTCACCATAATGCTTTATTCCAATTTTAACATCTTTCATATCACTTCTAATATCCAATCCAACGACATCTACACCAAAAACAAGATTATTGTTATTTAAGCGATTAAGAGATCTCATTAGATCGGTATACAGAGTTCTTCCAATTCTGTGCCTACGATGTACATAATCACAATCCCACAAAACATCAAGATCAGTAGAAATATGTAAATTCCTTCCTTTTAATTTTCTAGTTGACCATGTACCCTTTCTAAATTCTATTTTTGATTTTTTTGTTTTTTTCCAGTTTCTCCTTTTCCACATTTTATTATTACCATGATATGGGACAATACCATTAACATATATTTCAGAACAAATTCCGCTCATTAGTAAAGGATAATTGTGTGTCGCGTGTAAGTTTTCATTATCATAACTACTATGAAAATCAATATGAGCATCAAATAGAACTTTATCTATATCTATGTCTGGATTGTCAGCAACTAATTCCTTACTAAACTCAAGAGATTTGTGATGTTCATAACCATGACCACAAATAAGAATAGCTTTTTTCCCAGTAAGATTTGTGTCTTCTTGGTTCATATCATAAACTTCAATATTACCTTTAAGATAACCTGCTTCTCTTAACATACCCACTATTTGAATAGCATCTTCTGTTCCGCTATGTAAGTAAACTGTTTCCATAATTCTCTTCGAAAACTAATCTTTTAATACTTCACTTTCTCATCTCTTTCTATGTCAGACTTGCTAAATCGGAAAGTAGAAGATTACTCAGTTAAAGGCAAAACCATCTCTGAAATAGTTGCAGGAATGGGAGCAGCAGGCGGGTTCAGTGGAAAGGACTTTTCCACAGGCATGTCAATCCTAAAAAACATGAAAAACGATAAAGACTGTTTAAAATTTTTGTGCTTTCCAGCATGTTTAATTGCAACAGGTTTGCGTGGAGTGATTGTCGAGATGATCAAAGAAGGTTTGGTAGATGTTATTTTCACAACTTGCGGATCTTTAGCTCACGATCTAGGAAAGTCATGGGGCGGACATCATTATCATGGAAGTTTCGAATTAGACGATGAAAAATTAGCCGAAAAGGACATCTATCGTTTGGGAAATATTCTAATTCCTTCTTCCTCATACAGCGAACTTTTAGAAAACCCAATGAAAGAGATTCTTTCTGAATTATCAAAACAAAAAACTAGCTGGGGCCCTCGCGAATTAATTCACGAATTCGGCCTTAGAGTAAAAGATGAAAATTCAATTTTACATCAAGCTGCAAAGAAAAACATCCCAATTTTCGTGCCAGGAATAACAGACGGAGCGTTCGGAACACAATTGTTATGGTTTTCGAATGATAATGATTTTACTGTTGACATCTTAAAAGATCAAAAAGAACTTTTAGACTTAACTTTCAAAGATAGAAAAACCGGCGCGCTAATTCTTGGCGGAGGAATTTCAAAACACCATTTAATCTGGTGGGCACAATTCTCAAAAGGTTTAGATTATGCAGTTGCAGTTACAACCGCTTCTGAGCGCGATGGTTCATTGTCAGGTGCTCGTTTGAAAGAAGCTATCTCTTGGGGGAAGGTTTCTTCCGATGCTTCCAAAGTAACAATCGACGGCGACGCAACAACCCTCTTACCATTCCTAATGGCCAGTGTTTATAGTAAGTGATTTTAAATACTTTCTTCTCGTTGTAATGTCATGGATATAATAATTATTTTGTGGATAGTTGGTTCGCTTTTTTTAGCTAGTTTGATAGCTTTAGCAGGAAAAAAATACGGTAGCTGGTTAACAATTTCAGCAGTAGCTTCTTTAGCAGTTATTTCCAACGTGTTAGCTTCTGCAAAGATTGTAGAATTTCCATTCGGGTTGCATTCACCTGCAGGAATTTTAGCATATTCTATTTTGTTTTTCTTAATAGACACACTAAATGAATTTTACGGACCGAAAGAAGCGCGCAAAGCAATGGTTGCTGGGATTGTCGGGCAGCTAATAACAGTTCCATTAATTTGGTTAGTTTTACAATGGCCTGCAGCATCTATAATGACTCCTGAAAAAATCGAAGCTGCTTCCATTGCATTAGGTCTTTCGCCTCAGCTTTTTGTAGCTTCTATAATTGCATTTACAATTGCATCAAATTTAAACATAAAACTTTACTCATTCCTAAAAAACAAAACACACAACACTCATATATGGTTACGAAATAACATATCAACAATAACAGCTATTTTTGTAAGCAATTTAATTTTCATCCCGTTGGGTTATTGGGAATCCGGATTACCAATTCTAAAAATGATTCAAGGGCATTCATCAGTCCAAATATTAATCGCAGTCATCGATACAGTTTTCATATACTTCTTGCTTTACAGCATGAAAAAGATTAAAAAAGATTATAGTTTGTGTGATAAACATGGATCTAAATAAATTTGCATCTTCAGGATTATCAATCCACATAGAAAAAAACGGAAAAGTTCTTTTTCAATCTAAAGACGAAATGTTAAAACCACTTTTAGAAGCTATCAGAAAGACTAACATGGCTGGTGCAACTGCTTACGACAAAATCGTCGGCCGAGCAGCTATTTTACTTTTCTCATATGCAAAAGTAAAAGAAGTTTTTGCATTAGTAGCAAGCACCCCTGCTGTAGAATCAGCTAAACAATTAAATTTACCTTTAACAGTAGACACACTAACAGATAATATAATGAATCGCACTGGCACAGATCTCTGTCCTATGGAGAAATTAAGCCAAGGAAAAGCTCCTGAAGAGTTCTATGATTTGATGAGAAAATAATTTTTATTTTTCGTGAACACTTTATAATTTTTGCTAAAGCTTTTTGACTCAATTTACCCAATAAAAAGGTTTAATCTTCTGAAACTCTAGGTGCAACAATAAAAGAAAGTGAAACACCATCCCCTGCGAATTCTAACTTAAGCGGATAATCATTTCCCATACTCAACCAAGTTGTATCAACCAATTTACCAGCTTTCATAACTTTTTTCATGTAGTCAATTGGATATTTAGATTTTACCAAATCAGTTGCTTGAATGTTCATTATTCCCGCAGCACTTCCATCAAGTTTTAATTCAGATTTACTAGAAGTTCCTTCTGCAAACATTCTGAATCCTTTACTTCCTAATTCCATTCCCACTGACTCTGCAATAACATCTGCATCCTCAACTCCCTTAACAATTATGTCTGAACGGATTTGTGCTTTTGTAGGAAAATCAAATTTGTTAATATCAGGAACATCTTCTGAAGAAATATCCAACACAGGTAAAGTAAATGCTCTAACAGAATCACCAGAAAAAAATAATTCAAAACGATTTTTCTCGTCATTTAATTTTAAATTTAATTTATCGCTTCCACATCTTTTCAATAAATTCATAAAACTAATTAAGTTAATACCAATTGAATGTTCTTCTGAGCATTCATACTCATCAAAAACTTTTTTCCCAAGTTTAAAATCAATAACAGTAACCATCGCACGGTCAGCTGCAACTATTTCAAGTCCTTCTGAATTTATTTTCAGAGAAACCTCATCAATTATCTGAGAAATAGTATCTATACTGTCTTTCAAAATTTTCGTATTGGATAAAGTAGCGTTAAACATATTAAACATTCCTCCGATTAGCAAATAACCTCTCGAGCTTTTCTATATAATTCAATGTTGATCCCATTTAAATCTTGAATAGCTTCTCCTCTACACTCGTAACCATCTATTAACGGAAGTATCCTTGTGATAACTTTAACAAATTGTCCTTCTTTCAAATCTTTAATCATGTCAGGATTGTCACATATAATTTCTGCATGCGCTGACCCGTCATCAACAATAACAACATTACCAGAAAGCCCAATAACAGTTCCTGTTATCCTCACACGAACATCTTTATCAGCTTGAATGTCTGATATAGATTTTTCTTTCCCAGGTAATCGTCTCATAGGTTTAGAATCCATTATATCATATCAGCAGTTAAAAGTTAAATACCTTATCAGAATGTTCAAATTCGTTCTAAAATCAAAATAAGTATATAAATGCAAAATTCAATATAGATTCATGGTCTTAGAATCAATGATAGATGCAAAAAAAATGCTCGATCACCCTGTAAAGATGGTATTGGCAAGTTTCATAATTTCTCTTGTATGTTCTTTTATTGCATATTTTATATTTCCAGCATACGCAGGTGTTATTTCACCATTATTGATAACAGTTGCAATCGCTCCATTAATGTATAGTGTATTTTCAATGGAAGAGGAGATAGAAGAGAAACAAGCTAAAAATCTAATCAACAAGTCATTTATAGACAGATATGATGAATTGATAAAAATATTCGCTTGGTTCTTTATAGGAAATATGTTAGCAATCATTGTAATGACTACATTCCTTCCACAGGACATATTGTCAGTTATTTTCTCCCAACAGATTTCAGAAATTGAAGCAATTAGTAATTTAGCTAACACAGTAACCGCAAATGCGATCTCAACTGAGTTCCTTCCAGTAATAATTGTAAATAATCTGAAGGTCATGGCATTTTCATTCTTATTAGCTTTCTTAATAGAAACAGGAGGATTTTTCATCCTTAGCTGGAATGCTTCCATCTTAGGTGTCTATTTAGGTGATTTTATACGAAGAGGAGCACAAACACAATTTTTGCTTGTGTCAATGGGAATTTTCCCACACGCTGTGATTGAAATTCTTGCCTACTTCTTAGCTGGAATCGCTGGTGGAGTTCTTTCATTAGGATTAGTGAAAACCTCTCCAGGAAGCAAAGAATTCGACCTGATTTTTAAGGATTCTTTCAAGCTCTTAATACTCGCTTTCTTGTTGGTTATTGTTGGCGGCTTTGTAGAAGTATATTTGTAAGCTAGTTTTTTGGTACAGCTTTTTTCTCGAATTTCATCCATAAAAAGGTGTTTACTCGTTCTTGTGAGTAAATATTCTCACTTATATATTTTTACTACTCAAGTATAATTATGATTAAAGTAAAACGAATTTTTGGTGGAGCACTTGTGTTAGCATCTTTGATTATTTTATCACAACTGTCTCAAATAGCAGAAACTCCATCTGGTTTTGCAATTCTAGAAGCTGGTTTTCCATGGGGACTAGCAATTGTCGTAATTGCTTTACTGGGTATCATATACCATTCAAAAGAGTAAATCCACAATTTTACTAGTATAAAAGCATGTTTTCTAGGTGTAAGGTTTATATAGAAAAAAATATTAGTTGATAATATGAACGGTGTTAAAATCGGAAAAGCTGAAAAATATATACGAGATAAATTGGACAAAGACGGTGCAATTCTTTTGAGTCTAATAGATCCAGATAAACATTCTTTTGAAAAAGGAGCTAAAATTGCTCAAGCATCAGCAGAAGCAGGAGCAGATGTTATCCTTGTAGGAGGAAGTATTGGTGCCCAAGGAATAGTTTTGGATAAGACAGTAAAAATGATAAGAGAAAAAGTTAACATTCCTATTATTCTTTTCCCAGGAAACGTAGGAACAATAACACCATATGCAGATGCTACTTATTTTATGTATTTAATGAATTCTCGAGAAGTCTATTGGATGTCCACTGTTCAGATCCAAGGTGCTCCAATAATCAAAAGAATGGGAATCGAACCTATACCAACTGGCTATATTATAGTAGAACCTGGAAAAGCTGTTGGTTGGATATCAAATGCAAACCCAGTTCCTCGTGATCGTGGTGATCTAGCAGGTGCTACAGCTTTAGCAGCTCAGTACATGGGAGCAAGATTGATTGTTACAGATGCTGGTTCAGGAGCAGAACAACCAGCAACTCTAAAGTTCGTATCAACAGTAAAACGTATGATAGACATTCCTTACATTTATGGTGGTGGGGTACGAACACCAAAACAAGCTGCTGATATAATTGAAGCAGGTGCAGATGGTATACAGATCGGAACAGCTTTTGAAATCGACGGAGATTATAAGACAATAAAAACCAAAATCTCTAAAATGGTAAAGGCCATAAAAGCAGCAGGTGCAAAAAAGAAAAAAGCACGTGACGGAAAATTCATAACACAAACAAAGAAAATTTTACCTATGTTAAGAATACCTGGCTTTGATCGTTCAAAACTTCTAAAGAGATGGAAAACCCATCAAAAGAGTAAACAAAAGCGCAAGTAAGAACACAGGTCCGTAACGAATACCATCTCTTATGAAAATACTTTTTCGCAGTTCTCTTATTTTCTTAACTTCTTCTTTTGTTATTCCTCGGATTTTTAATTTACCAATTTCCAATTCAGGAATATTTTCACCGACCATATCCCCCTCTTCGAGATTTTTTGTGTCTATTTCTCTGTAAAAACCACCTTCAACAATTTTTGAAAGTGGATAAATTATCGGCATTCCGAAAAACAAGATTCCCCCAAAAATCAAAAACCAATTAAGCCCGATTGAAAAAGAATAACCTAAGAAGATTACCCCGAGAATAATTCCCCCAAGACCAAGATAATTTTTCTTTAGCCCATCTAAAAACTTTTTCCGTAAATCATTATTTTTTAATGCAACATAAAACATATAGACAATCGAATAAACCGCTCCAATAGTTAAAACATTTATGAAGTATGCAAGTGAAAAAGGCATCCACCCGATGTATCCTGAAAAATCAGGCAACAAAACACCGATTCCTGTGAGAAGTAATCCATCTCCACCACCCCACATTCCTGAGTAGTACATTATAATTCCTATTATCGCAAAAGCTGCCCCAACAATAAATGAATAAAAAAGCGGATCAGCTGTTCCAAGCAAAACAGATTCCACACCATGAAGTGTTAGACCAACAACAATCATACCACCTGTTATCCAGTCTGGAATATCTGTGGTTTTCAAGTCATTCCAACCCGCTGCTCCAGCCCCTATCACTGCTAATAGAATATACAACAGTTCAAACATACAGAATAGTTGTTGTCCTAGATTTAAAGGTTTTAAAGTTCAGACCCTTACCAGATCTATGAAAGAGATGATTGACAAGACATACACCAAATCATATTGGATAAAAAATAAATCATTAAGACACAATATTGCTATTAGAAGTGTAGAGTTATTCAATGCTATTACAGAGCTATTTAAATTTTATATCTCAAATGGTCTTATTGACACATTACCAGAGGTTTCCAAAGACAGACAAAAAATTGAGGAAATAACAAGAAGACACAATTACATAGTTGATGATGGATATTCTTTAGGTGCAGATGGTCAGAAAACATCTGCCAAAGATGCAATAGCATATTATCACATATACGAACTTGAAAATACAAAAAAGGCTAAATTCTATAGAATGAAAGCATTATTCACACCTAAATCTTCATTAGAATATGAACTCGATGAAATAAAAAAATTAGAAGATGGATATGTAGACCAAATTAACAAACATATCGGTGATGTGGATATGGTATTATTTAGTAGAAGCGAATCAGCATTCTGTTAAATGTGTGTTTTTCATTCTGTTAAATGTGTGTTTTTTATAGTTCTTATTCCTACTTTCTGTATGACATTAAACACAATTAAGAAAGGGAAAGACATTTTGCTTGTAAATGACGAAAAATCCTATCTAATTCCATGTACAGGGAAATTCTCCTGCAAATATGGCGCAGTTGATCTAGACAAATTAGCAGGGAAGAAATTCGGCACTATAGCCAAGATAGGAAAGAAAAAATTCACTGTGATAAATCCAAATATGCGCGACATCATGTTTAAAAAATTCCAGCGCGGTCCGCAAGTAATTCTTCCAGAAGACGCAGCAATGATTGTCGCTTTCACTGGAATAGGTAATGGTTCTAAGGTGGTAGAAGCAGGCACAGGCTCTGCTTTTCTGTCAACTTTTTTCGCTAACATAGGATGCGAAGTTCATACATACGAATCACGAAAAGAACATTTTAAAAAAGCTGCAAAAAACATTGCGCGCTCCGGCTTGAAAATAAAAAATCACAATAAAGACATTACAAAAGCGCGTATACCAAAAGATCTAGATTTGGTTATGCTTGATATGAAATCCCCTGAGCTTGTGATTAACAAAGCTTATTTAGCTCTCAAACCCGGCGCTTATTTGGCTATCTACTCTCTTCACATCGAACAACTCCAACGAGTTATCCCAAAACTAAAAAAGTTCTCTAGAATCCGAATTGTTGAAAACTTCCAAAGAAATTGGCAGATGCAAGGAAAAGATGAAACATTCACCCGACCGAAAACTCACATGATGGGGCACACAGGTTTTCTAGTCTTCGCGCGGAAGTTTTAATTTATTTTCCCCTGTATGGCTTCTCTAAAATCTTTTTAATCTTTTCTGCAGTTTTCTTTCCCAATTTTTTCACTTTTATAACTTCTTTTTCATCAGCCAAGAAAAATTTTAATGGCGATCCAAAATGTTTAAGAATTTCCTTAGCCCGAACAGTAGAAATTCCAGGTAATCCAGCCACAAGGAATTCTTGTGCTTCTTTAACACTTCGTATTTTCTTACTTCCTCTGATTGCAACAGTTCGTTTTTCATCAAGTTGTTCTCGCCGAGCGATCCAATAAATCAAACCAGCAGTTTCTTTCACATTTTTAGTCCAGAGAATCGGAATACCATAATCTAAAGCAACTGAAGCCAACGCCCCTCTTAATACATTAACATGAACTCGTTCCTCATCATTCATATCATTCCCCTCGATCATTAAAATCGGCTTTTCAAAATTATGTTTCAATTCTCCCAATTGTTTGAATAACCGCCCATCAATAATGCTTGATAAAAAATCGCTTGTTGTTTTCCTTTCAACAACAACCCGATCACTTAAAATAAAATCCCCTACAGCTAGCACCTTTTCATCCACACGACAAGAAAAATTCTTCAGTTCATCAACAATTCCAGAAACTCGTTCTCGCTTATCTGCATATATTATAACCTCTGGTAGTTTCGGTAGAGAATAAAACTTTACAATTTGTTTAACCATTTAATACAACTCCAATACAATTATTGAACATCACAAAGATTTATAGTTTACAACCATTTATTTAGTCCTCTATTTTTAGAATCTCGCATTCCTTCTAAAACCTGTTTCATCTTTTTTTCTTTCCGCTGAGAAGCATAATGTCTATGTTCATCACTTGTCTTTTTTGTCACAAGTATAATCACACGACCAAGTTTTGTACGCCCAACACGTCCTCGTCTCTGAATGCTTCTGATTTCTGAACCGACCGGCTCATAAAACACAGCCATGTCAGCAGAAGAAATATGCAAACCTTCTTCCCCTATTGAAGTAGTTAACAAAACATTGTAAACATCAGCGTTGTAATCTTTTATTAAATCGATCTGTTCTTTTTGTTTTAATCCTTTTTCACCGCTCTGTCCAATTAATGCAATTGGTCTACATCCGTCCAACTTAGAAAGTTCCTGTTTAATTTTATCAATATTGTCACGGAAATGCGAAAATACAATTATCTTAGAATTTTTATTTTTCTTTAACTCTTCCCTCACAAGAATCTTCAACATAATAATTTTCGGGTGTTCATCTTCTGTTTCTTTTATTTTTTCAATAACATCCCTCATGTTCAAAATAATTCGTTGGCTAGACTTATCTTGCTTTTTAGCTAACCTTTCAAAATATTGTTCCAATGAATAAATGCTTTGTGTTTCAGCCAATTGAACAGCGTGCCAAATTTTAATCGCTTCAGCACACCAAGAAACAATATGAAAAAATATTGGACGTTTGTCTGTTTGTAAAAGTTTAGAAAACCTTTGTTGTGCCATTATAACATCTTGTTTAGTATACACACGAATATTTTGTGCGCGGAGTTTTGAAAGCTTATTATTAAGCGCCCCTTTTAACTTTCCCTGAATATATTCTAAATTTTTTCCAAGATCAACTTTAATTGTTTCCACTTCGGTTTTCTGTACATACGATTTAACATCAGGATCGTGTTCAGTTCTAATTTCTACAGCTTCAGAAAACAAATTTCTTCTAATGTGATTTATTCTTTCTTCTGTTCCACCAGGACTAGCTGTTAGTCCAATTACTCTGGGATTTATTGCTTGTTCCATATATTTTTTCGCTACAAAAGGGTAAGCATAACCATGTACAGCTCTATGCACCTCATCTACTATCAGTAAAGAAAAATCTTTTAAGTTTAAAGTTCCTGTTTTCAAATCGTTTTGTATAGTTTGTGGAGTAGCACTGATCACACGACAGTTTTTATAATAGAAGTAACGGTTTGATGCAGGAATCTGACCAGTAAGAAGAGCAATTTGTTTTTTGGGAAAATCGAGAATATCACGAAAACTTTTTTCATGTTGGGCACATAGTGGTTTGGTAGGTGCAACTATCAAGACTTTCGAATCTGGAAAATCTTCCAGTCTTTCTGCCGCCAACATTATCGCAAGTGGAGTTTTTCCCATACCTGTGGGCAAAACAATAAGAGTATTTTTAGCTTTAATCGTTTCAAGAATATTCATTTGATACTTTCGCGCTTCAAGTGTCTGCGGGATAACTAATGGATGGGTATAGAACATATCTATTAATTGATTAGTAAGGATTTATATTTACTCTTGAGTTTGTATCTTCGCGCTTACAAACGAATAAACAACTGCACCAACAATTATTAATCCGATAGCAATAGCAATGAATCCGATTATGTTTGGTGGTTCTGTATTGTCTACTTTAACTCCTAACTCATTCAGTGCTTCTGTGGCTCTTTCGATAGCAAGTTCATAGTCTTCCACATCATACGCTAACTCAGCCTGAGAAAACATTATTAATGCTCTTTGTGTTGCAACATCCTCATGATTAGCAGTACCTATTGCAATTTCAATAAGATCGAATAAATCATCTGCACGATTTTTACTTTCTTTCTTTTCATATTCTGATTTAGCATCTTGTTGATTATCTATTAATTTTTGATCTTGTAAGTATTTTTGATATACCCAATCCGCTTCGTTTTTAGCCTTTATAGAATGTGAAATAGCTTCGTTGTAATCATTTGCTTTCATACTGGATTTTGCAAGTTCTAAAAATTCTTCAGCTTCAGAAACATTAAGGCCCAAGTCTTTTGCATCTTTTATTACCAATTCAGCTTCGTTTATATTTGACTGCGCAGATTCAGGAACATCACTTTCACCATAACTTAAAACAACTCCATAAACAGTAGGAGAATAATCTGTTCGTGTGAAAAGAAGTTTGTATTGTATATATCGGCTTTGTGAAAGTTTTTCCATTGACACATCTTCTACACTAATAAATTTGTCACCTACACAATCTTTATCATCACACACACGCACTTGAATAGTTATTCCTGTGTCTGCAACATTTTTTTCAACTTCTGGTTCTTCTTCGGAAGAATACCCAACCAGTAAATCCGTAAGTATTCCGAAACCGTCTTCCTTCGTGTTAGTAAATTCAATATTGATTCCCGTTTCGAGTTTGTCAGTTTTGAAAACATTTTTCTTGTAAACACTTTTGTCTCTCCAATCATTCCCAAACGGATATAGGTTAACATCAATAAATTCAATTATGTCTATTTCAATTTCTCCGTATCTATTGTTTATGTTTGTGTTGACTGTTGTTGTGTCATCACAATCACCATATTCTTCCCCACAGCTTTGACCAATATCCCTCATGTATTTGTATTGAACTTGAACAGGATTTTTAATTAATTCGTGTTCGAGTGTGGTTTGGTTTGTATAATCTTCCCACAAATTAAGCCCAGTATAAGAAACATATTCTTTTTCTGAAGTAGAAAGTGTCTTTCTATAAATGTTCAAATCACAAACAATGAACACATCCCCACAATTAGGTTCATATCCAGTACCATAATACATCTTTATTACATTTTTTCCAACAGAAAGATCCGCTTTTATCCAAATATCTAAATTCTCTGAAGCAGTGTCAACCCAATAAGGAAGATTTTCCCCACCAATTTCAAATTTCATATCACCAGTTATATCATTTCCACCAAACTTACTATTATTAAAATCTACATTCAGAGAATAGTTTTTTAGATTTTCTGTTGATGTAACATCTAAAATAATAATCCCAAAATCATCATCACTACTTTCTAAAAAGTTTAATTGAATTTCTTCCCATCTTACATAATCACCAACATCTAAAATCTCAGAAGTATATTCACCACTGTTTCGCCCTTCTTCTAGTGAAATATAATCTTCAACAGTAACCCCGTTGTAAATTTCACTACCAAAATCCCCGTCAGATGGATCAGAAATTTGCTGACCTAATACTAATGTCGAAAACATTATTAGCGCCAAAATAAAAACAATTTTTTTCATAAATATCACTTCTCCGACAATGCTATTGGTGTCCCACCTGCGTGCCAACTTTTTCTAGGTCGAACTTGTATATTAAACAATCGTTCTGAACTATCGTCCAATACAACAGCAGAACCTTTTGTTTTTGGTAATCGTGAAACAGCTTTCTTAATATCATCAAGTAAATATGTTTGCATGATAGAACTCAATGAATCTAAATCTTCTTTTGAAGTTAATCTGTGCGAAATAACTAAGTCAGCTTGTGAAATCGCGTCTGGATGTAGTTTGTTTGGACGCTGTGTGATAAACACAGTACTGATACCAGGTTGCCTACCCTGTCTTAACAATGTTAATAATGGCTCAGTGGCTGTTGTTTTTCCTTCGCTTGTATGAGGCAAAAAATTATGCGCCTCGTCCATAATAAACCAAACCATAGGAACAGTCATTTTGAATCGGCCAGACATTTTTCCAGCTTCTTCTTCTCTTCTAGCATTTGTTCTAATCTGATAAACTTCTCTCGCGAGAATACCTAATAATAAATTCCTCACACTCCATTCCTGCAAAGAAATATCTAAAACAACAGCACGTCCCCCAACTAACCAGTCCTGAATATTTGTTCCGTGTTCAGAAAATATTCCCCAGCGTTTAGCAGCAGAAAATCTATTTTCTAAAGCCAGCCTTTCTTTCATATCACTTTTAGTGTCCTCTTGAATTACTGAAATAATATCATCTATACTGTAGTTTCCTTTTAGTTTTGAAATTACACGCTCAAGTAAAATTCCCAGCCCACTAAACATATCAAATCCAAAAGTCAATGACCAATCACCGATTGACAATTCAGCTGGGCGGATAGAAAAAACCCCATCAAACGGAATATTTTTTTCTACATACATTTCAGACAAGCCTTCAGGCACAATATTCAAAGTTTCAAACCCTTTAGGTTTCATGTCCCACTTTTTTAACAGCAAAACAGCATCATTATTCGGTTGTTTCATACTCCAATAAATCCCCATCGTGTCAATCATTATACAGCAGAGGTTTTTCCTTATCTCTTCAGGCAAACTAACCATTTCCTCGGCTATAACACCACCAGTATAAGAATTATGAACGATTATATCATTAGCTACAAAATTGTGTATTTTGGGCACAGAAATATCAAATACCTCAACATTACCTTCTGATTTTTCCATAGACACAATTTCATCCCAGAATATATCAGATTCAGCAATACTTTTTATAACATCATTATCATCAGCTATAGCCATCTTAAGAAGTTTTCCACGAGAAGGAGAATAATTTATACTTGACCTCAAAGCCTTTGCTGTTTTATATCCTAGTTTTTCCCCTATAATTGCCCAGTTTTCTGGTCTGTATACGTCCCATATTTCTTTTGGTATTGTATCTACATTTGGGTTTGAAATTTTGTCAGATATCGCCAATTCTTCTAGGTATAGTCTTGCCCTTTTTTCTTTATCCCCTAAAAATCCTATTTCATTGACAAATTTAGTTATATTATCAGTACCAATAGCAATTTCATATGAACTAAAGTTTTTCTTACCACAAGAAACATTCTTCTTTCTTATTCTAGAAAGAATACCAAATCTAAGCAATAAATGATGAACCTGTTGTATGATTTTTTTAGATGATGATGCATAAGAAATTTCCCAAACTTTTCCATTGGATGTTTTGTGTTTGTATATACTTCCATCACAGCTAAATAATATATTAAGGAATAAAGCAAGTTTTTCTTTTCCGAGCTCGAAGATGCATCCCGGAATAAATTTATCATGTGACCCCTTTCCATACAATCCCAAATTAATTAACCATTTATGCAAAGAGCTTTTTTTCTGAGGAGCAATGGTTCCCTTACAAAATACACCTTTATCATCAGTAAATAATTTCATTTTAGATCTATCAACTTCTCTTTCCTTTTTTGATATTCTGAATCCACAGTAGCCATGATCTTCTATTTTTAATTTTTCATCAAATTTAGATATAGAATTTCTAAAATCAAAAACAATCTTTTCATCAGCATTTGAAAATAATACAAACCCATTCCCAAGATGACCTTCAGCTATTAAATACGCTAATAATTTTATTTTATAATCAGCCATGTCAGAATTACCAAAGCATTTTATTTTTCTAGGTGTGGCTATTCTACTACCTATTCTCAATTTTTTTGTTTCTTCCCAACCCTTTATAGTCAACAAAGGATGTTCTGGCGTAAGTTTTATTTCCTTTCCACTTCGTAATTTCAATGTAATAATATTGTTAACCTTTCTGCTAAAAAATTCATCTTTTTTAAGTTCTGAAATTTTTAGTTTTTCATCTAATCCAAAGACATTATTTTTTTCTTTATTGAGTTCTTTTATTGGAACCTGTCGGCCATCAGAAAGAGAAATGAGCGTATCTCCATGAAGACATTTACCAGAACCACGTTTTCCAAGAATCAAAATAACATGCGGATTAGTCAAATCCATTTTAACAGGGTTTGTGACATGTGACTCAAACCCACTACCCACAACATGCTTTCCTATAAACCCACATCCAGTTTTACCATACTTTCGTATTTGGTTGGGGTCTCTACCAACTACAATGTCTTCTAGAACCATAATACAACTTAGAATAATCAATTAATATAGTTTTTTGGTTGAGCTTTTTTGCATTCGAACCAACAAAAAGCTCATTAGAACCATAATAGAAATTAGCTATACCGCTTAAAAAAGGTTTTTTCACTGCTCTTGTGTCTGGTTTTCCTCTTTTGGCGCCTCATCTTCCCTACCACCAAGCCCTCTTAGCACAAACACAAGCATCAGCACCAACCCAAGAATAACAACCCCAAATACATACTCAAAAGGCAAATCACTTTCCTCTTGTATTTCCCCTCCTTCTAAAAGTATCTCAACATTTGAAAGTTTTTCACTAACAACTGTGTGTTCTTCCCCACTAGCATAATCTTTAATCGCTTCCAAAAGCAACGCCTCTGCTTTTGTGGTATCTTTACTTTGAGCCTTAGCTTCTATTATCGCTGTGTTTAATTTCTTGATCACATCAGAAATTTCTTCCCGTGATTCACTCTCCCCCATCCCCTCATAATCACAATTAGAAATATCAAATCCACATTCATCATTACAATCTAAAACCCCGCTTGTAAATTCAAAATCAACACAATCCATCCCTCCTAATAATTCCTCATCACACTGTTCATAGATACCAAGTTTTCCATCCCCACAGACATTAACAGAACTTCTTTTTACCATTTCAGCCGGTTTGTTTATAGCACAGTCAGCATCACAATACGTACTTTCACCCCTAGAACATATTCCATCTCCACAGAAAATCTTATCACATTTACTATATTCGAATTTGTCACAACCTACCGAACACTCAACAACCCCTTTAGCATAATTAGATGCTACACAAGTTTTTCCTACTATATCACTTCCGTCACAAACCTCACCAATTTCTTTCACCCCGTTTCCACAAACTGATTTACAAGAAGAATAATCAAATTTACAATTGTTTGAATTACAACTCAAGCTTCCTTCTGTGTATCCTTGTGTTCCACAACTTTCGCTATTCAAATCCCCTGCGTCACAATCCTCACCTTTATCCAATTTTCCATTTCCACATGTAACAAGTTTACACGATGAAATATCATATTTACAATCTGAATCACATTTCAAAAGTCCAGAAACATAATCACCGTTCAAACTACTACAAGAAATCGATCCGAACCCTTTTGTATCACATTCCTCATCCTCCTCAACCTCACCATTTCCACAATATGAAACTTCACATTTGGCTGCAGTCATGTAACCACAATTATTTCCACAATGTAAATTACCATAACCTTTTACATAATTAAAACTATCTGTATTGATTTTATCAGAATAAATATAACACGCATTCACATTTTCAGTATTGCTCCATTGTCCTAAACCTTCGCTTTCATAGATAGAATAACAATCCCCATTTGTACAATCGAAAATATCTATTGATGATCTCTTAATATCCCCGTCACATAATTCTCCCAAATCCAATTCCCCATTTCCACAACAACCTTCATTGGTTCTGTTGTCTACCATGGGATTATTATCAATAAAATCATCACATAATTCTTCTGTACATCCGTTATTAACATACCCATCACAATCATTATCAAGTTCGTCCCTACAATCCTCATCCAGATTAGGACTCACAGCTGCGTTACCATCATTACAATCCCACACCCCCCAGTCCGGTTCATATTTTATATTATCTTTTGTCCTATTACAATACCTAATAGAAATATTCTTATTTCCAATACCGTCTCCGTCAAAGTCTTGATATAATGTCATAACACGTAATCCATTATCAATTTGACCATCACAATCATTATCAATCCCATCACATTTTTCTGTTATGATAGGATTTTTAAATGGATCCAGATCATCACAATCAAAATTGTTATCTACATAACCAGATTTCGCTCCACAAGAAAACATACCACCCTGAACCCCAAAACCATCTCCATCCATATCAGGATAATAATAACCACCAAGACCTTCATCAACTTCCCCATCACAATCATTATCGATCCCATCACATATTTCAGTTGCATCAGGATATGTGTCACTGTCGTCATCATCACAATCACCCGGCATTCCTTCTGATCTATAAATCAATCCAGGTTTTGTACAGGAATATTTAATTTTTGTATAGAAACCATCAGTGTCACCATCAGCATACCATTTTATTTTAACGTCTTCATCAATTTGACCATCACAATCATTATCCAAACCATCACACAAATCAATAGAAACACTCGGATTTATTTCTGGATTGTTATCATCACAATCTTTATTATAATTACATGTGTTAAAGTTATCTCCGTCAGCATCATCCCAATTTGATGAAGAATCACTATCGTCACAATCCATTAGTGTGCCACAACCAGTTTTAGAATAATAACCATCCCTATCAGAATCTGTACAAGAAACACACTGACCATTAAAGCATCTTTTTCCTAAACCACAGTAACCACAATCACAAATACCACCTTCATCTTCTAGACCATTACAATTATCATCTATTCCGTTGTTGCAGATTTCTTCTTGTCCAGGGTTGATAAAAACATTTAATTCATCACAATCAAACGCTCCATCATTCGAGGTATATGGTATGCCATCTTTCTCGTTAAAACATGATGTAATAAAAATATTTTCGTTTCCATAACCATCATTATCAAAATCCTGGTATTTTACACTAAGCAATCCATCATCAATATCCCCATCACAGTTATTATCAATTCCATCACAAGTTTCCAATGCAAATGGATAAATTTTATCATTATAATCATTACAGTCTTCTTCTGTCCCACAGTATTTTCTAGTCACCCATGAAAAATCAGATTCTGTGTTCGTATAGTATCCATCATTATCAGAATCTACACACCCGACAGGAACTTCTATACAATAAAAAGACAGTCTTTGGTCACATGTAATTCTTCCATCTGTATTTTCTAACCATTGGTCTTCATCGATTACATCGTGTATGTAACCAATACTACCTTTGTAACCATACGAAGGAGGACCATATCTATATCCAATATTAGAAGTCCAGTCATTACAATTTGAAAAACGTCCAAAGTTATCAATGATTTTACCATCGTATGTACTTCCAGTCCACACATACCCAGAAAATTTAGTATTGTCTGCTCTATAATTTGGAACTGCTTTAACATTTTTTGAAAAAAGTATATTTCTTGATTCTGCGATTACGTCACCATTTTTATTTTCAAATCCACCATACCCAGCAATTTCTATAGCATCTTTTTTAGATGTTGAAATAAGTGCAACAAATTTAGTATATTCATCAGTTATACCAGCATCTTCAGCTTCTTGTTGACAAATAATATCTGCTGAACCTACACCATAAGGACGAAAATAACCATCAGTTTTTGCGTCAGATACAAAAATCCTCCAATCATACATAGCACTTCCTAAAACAGAAAATAATAGAATTACTACTAACCCAATAACAACAGCCTTCTTCATGTCAGAATATAGAATTTACCCTAATAAAAAGGTTTTCATAATTTTTCGCTGCCGTTTTTGGATAGATATACCCAATAAAAAGATAGGTAAACTCCTAAATTATATTAAATCCTTCTTCCTAGCACAAGTTGTACAGATATTTTTCCCCTGGTATGTTCTTATCCGGTTGTAGGCCACACGATTACCACAATAATCACACCCATACAAATTGTCATTTTCAACCACAGGAACTTTTGAAGGATCACTGGACATCCCCCGAAGTTGTGGGATATATTTTGAAGCATATCCAAGAATGACTCTTCTCTGTTTAAACGCCACAAAAAATACAACCAATAAAATAGCACTGTACAAAACTCCACTCCAGTCTGTTGGTTCTTTGATCTCTTCTTTAATTGTCGGATCGGTTTTTATCGCGATTTGCTTTGCTTCTTCCGCGTTAGCAAATGCAGAGGCATAGTCACCACTGTCAAAATTATCATTGGCTTTTCCAAGAAGAGATTCAGCTTCAGAAATATCAACTTTATCTTTTAACATATCAACAATTTCTTCAGCACTTTGGATAGCTTCAAAAGCTTCTTCCATTGTACTGTCATCATTACAAGGTCTTTGATCGTCAGTTGGAACACATTTCCCTACTGTGTCATCACATTCTTCACACAATCTAGTTTGCCAACCTTCAGAACAATAAGACCATTCAGAACATTCTGCACACACAGGACATTTTTTAATAGTTGTGTTAGAAGTTTCGTTTTCAGTTGTGTTTACAGTTTCATTTGTCTCATTAATTACAATAGGAACCCCAGTTCCTTCTAATTCAAATTCCCCTTCAGCACTTGTAGAGGAAATATCTTTTCCCGTCCTATTATTTCCATTTAAAACAAAATTATAAGTTAGTGTTGTGTTTTTCTCAAAAGCAGGTGCTTCCCATGTATACTCAAATGGAACTGTAAACAACAGTGTATGAGTTTCAAAAATTAAATCTACTTCCATGAAATTATCTACGATAATACCATTTCCTAATCCAAATTTAGAATCGAATTCATCCCCGACCCCATAAGTATCATTTGGTGATGAACCTATGAACACAGGATTCATACCAGTTTTAGAAAAATTCAAATGATATTTTTGATTTCTTGTAACAGGAATACCTTTTCCATCAGAAGATTCTAACATTGTTAGACCCGGTGAAGTTCCATCTCTTATCGTTATCCAATTATCTGCATCATCAATAACAAGATCAGTTATTTTATTTCCAGGTCCGTTATCATCTTCGTGTAAACTAACATAAAGTTTTCCATAAGGACCATTCATTAAGAAAATTGAAATAAAATCTATTCGGGTTTTGGTCGGAACAAATGCTTGATAATGAAATCTTGGAGCTTCTTCTGGTATTTCATAAATTAAATCATATGGTATGAAATTTTCACCATTATAAGAACTCTGGTCAGTGATATAATTTACAATTCCTGTTTTAGCGGTTTCAGAAAATTCCTGTTCAACAAATCCGTCAGTTGCGGATATTTCAAGAACAAGCTCACCATCCATTATTGTTTCGTTACATGTCATAACAGTTTTTATCTCACCTGAAAATTCAACATTCCCATTAACAATGTTGTGTTCAATATTATAGAAATTAAAATAGTTTGCACAACCAACCCCACTCACCAGTGTTGACATTAATACCAAAATAATTATCGATAAAACAATCTTCTTCATAAATAGAATAAGCTTAATTGGGTATAAAAATGTATTTTTTCGCTGCCGTTTTTAACTAGTTTTTCGCAAACGTTTTTGAACCAATTGAACCCATAAAAAGGTTTAACCAATAAAAAGGGCAGTTATTCAATAGGTCCTTCGTACTCATCTTCAGATTCTTCTTCTGTTTCAACAGGCGTTTCTTCTCTAGTTGATTCTTTGTTTTGTGTTTCTTCTACAGGCTCTTGTGGAGCAGATGTCTCTGATGGTGCTTCTTCTTCGGTTGGAGCTTTGACTCGCTTTTTTATCATCACCACAGCAACCAAAATAACAATCAATACAATAATAATAATTCCAAGTTGAACCATTCCAACAGGCCCATCTCCTTGCGAAACAATCAGATCCCCTATAGAACTTATAGCAGAAGATGCCTTGGATTTTGCTAAATCATAATCAGGATCATCTGCATTATATGCATCTAGTGCTTCCACGAGTAGAGCTTCTGCTTCGTTAGTATCTCTGTTCTGTGCTTTTGCAGCTTCGATTTGATTGCTCGCCTCTTGTATTATTTCACTCGCATCATCCTCAGTAACATCTTCATTAGTACATCCAGAATAATCAAATTTACAAGTACTCTTACATTTCAACAATCCACCATCATAATCTTTTTTCTCACATGTTTGACTATTCAGATTTGTTCCATCACACTCTTCTCCAACATCAAGCACCCAATTACCACACGCATCCGAATCGGTTTCATTATCAGTAGAATCATTTGAACTTGTGTTAGGTGTGCTAGAATCATCAGGAGTTGATGGTGTATCTGATTGTTCTTCAATCTCAGTACATTCACTAAGATCAAAACTTTTACAATCTGTTCCACAGACAAGTGTTCCTGGTCCTTTTCCTTGTAATTCACAAGTTTGCCCATTCAACTTACCAGCTTCACAAACTTCCGGACTTTCAATTGTTCCATCCCCACACATAGTGTTTGATAAACAGGAAGAAAAATCAAAAGCATCACAATTAGCTGCACATGCTAATGTTCCACCTAAAGTATAATCGTGATCTTCGCACACAGTATCATTCAAATCAGTACCATCACAAGTTTCTCCACTATCGATTTCATCGTTTCCACATTTTGTACATGCTGATGTTACTATAATACAACTCTCAGAACATGAAAGTGTTCCAGTATAGAAACCCATACTTCCACAAGTTTGACTATTTAGATCTGTCCCGTCACACTCATCATCCCCGTTAATTAAGCCATCTCCACAAACCGGATCTTGTGGTAATTCTGGACACCCAGTTAAATCAAAACTTAAACAGTCTCCTGAACAAGCTAAAGTTCCAGTGTCTTTTCCTTGTAATTCACATGTCTGACCACCCAAATTCCCATTATCACAAACTTCTGGACTTTCTATAATGTCATCTCCACATATCGGTCCAAAATCACAATTTTCAGTTTTAATATCAGGAACTGGTTCAGGTGGTGCATCAACGCACATATTAACATTAATATCCCAACCACAATCTACAGCTATACAATCAGTGCATGATAATTGTTGATCACATTGCAAAGGAGGGATAGGGTTAAACCCTGTAACCCCGCTCATTTCATAATCAATCACAAAAACATTAAACACAAACAGCCCATACATGATAAAAGCCATTGCAGCCACAATTCCCAAAGCTCCAGCCATACCATGTTTTCGGTAAATACCTTTTGTATCACGATCATCAGAAACTATCGAGAAGCTTCTTTTTCTATGCTCATCAACTCGATTAATTCTAGATCTTTTCTTATTACCCATAAAAGAATATGAGACCATGCGGTATATATAAATTTGGGTAATTGCATAAATTCTCCATGATAGAAGAGGCAGAAACAGAGAATATAGGAAATTGGAAACGTAGTCATTTTTCTACAGAAATACCAAAAAAAGACGACACTAGTGTAACAGTAATGGGCTGGGTCAGAGCGATCAGAAAAGTCGGGAAATTGACATTTTTGCAGGTGGCTGATCGAGAAGGCTTTGTTCAGATAATTTTCAAAGGAGTATCAGATGATATTCAAACTAAGTTAGATCTTTTACAACGAGAATCAGTTATAGCGATTAAAGGAAAAGTGAAAGTAAACAAGACCGCTCCTAATGGGTTAGAGGTGATCCCTTCAGAAATGAAGATTCTCAATTTATCAGAAGTCCCACTTCCCTTAGAAGTCGTAACCCAGAAAACCCCAGCAGATATGATTACTAGATTAAATTCACGTTTTATGGATTTACGAAAACCCGAGATTTCAGCTATCTTTAAAATTAAGGACATGGTAGCCAAAGCTACTCGAGAATATTTTGACAAAAATAAATTTATCGAGATTCAGTCCCCAAAGTTAATGTCTGTGCCTTCTGAGTCAGGTGCAAATGTTTTCGAGGTCAATTATTTCAAAACAAAAGCTTTCCTAGCACAATCTCCTCAGTTTTACAAACAAATAATGATGGCTGCTGGTTTTGACAGGGTTTATGAAATTGCTCCAATTTTTCGAGCAGAAAAACATCACACTTACCGACATGTAACAGAGTTCACAAGTATGGATTTTGAAATGTCTTTTGTTGATTTTGAAGATGTCTTGTCAGAAGCAGAAAATCTAATGGTTCACATTTACAAATATGTTCAGACCCACTGTACCAAAGAATTAACTATATTAGATAAAAAAATTACAATTCCATCGAAACCATTCCCACGCGTTTCAATGAGCGAAGCATTTAAAATGATTAACGAAAAAGACAACGGAGAAGATCTTTCATCAGATCAGGAAAAAGTATTTTACGAAGCTTGCAAGAAAAAATTCGATCATGAGTTTGTTTTCTTAGTAGATTTTCCATGGAGTGTTAGACCATTTTATCATATGAAAAAGGATTCAAAAATAACTTTTTCAGCTGACTTACTTTGCAAAGGACTAGAGATAGCAACTTTAGCTCAGCGAGAACATCGATATGAAATCTTAATGAAACAACTAAAAGATAAAAAAATACTTCCCAAAGGAATAGAACACTATCTTAATGCTTTCAAGTTTGGAATGCCTCCTCACGGCGGAGCAGGTTTAGGTTTAGACCGAATCGTTATGAAAATGCTTGATCTCCCAAACATTCGAGAAGCTGTACTATTCCCAAGAGATCCAGAAAGACTAACACCTTAAATCTTTTTATTGGGTCGAATACAACTATGAAAAACAAAGTTTTTCGTGGACTAGTGAAATCTCGGATTTCACAAGTAAAAGATTTACCAAAAAACTATATGTCAATGCCTTGATTTTTCTTTCTAGGTTTACCTAATCCCCACAAAAGTTTAAAATATTTCTTGTAAGCATTTGCCATTTGTTTACTCTTAATCAAAATTCCATAAACAGGATTCCCCCAAATGATTATAGCTACTCGATTTCCATACACGTGTGTCGGATTAGGATTAAACATATGATCTGGAAGCAATCGATAGTTAGATTGTTTTCCACCGAAAAAATATTTCGCACTTTGTTTAGAAAGCAAATATTCTTTCATTCTGTGTTTTTTCAAAAGCCGGATATGTTGATTAATTGTTACAGGATCAAAATCTAAAAACTTATTTTCTGTAATTCCCATAGCATACATGGGTTTTTTTGTTTTTCGCATTACCCTAAAAATGTCATTATAAATTGTTTTTAGAACAGATTTACCTTTAACTAACTCAACAGAAACACCTTTCTCTTTTTCAGATGTCATTTTCATTAATACAGGCAAAATGTTTTCTAGACCTTCCTTTCTCTTATCAATTAAGTCAATAATTTTTTTCGGTTCTAATGAATTGAAATGTTTTTTTCCATTTTTCAAAACATAACTAACGAATCCCTTTTCCATCAACCTATCTAATACATCATAACAAACCTGTCTATGTAGTCCTGTTTGATTAGTTATCTTAGATATTCCGGCATCTTCTAATCGAAGCAACGCTAAGTAAACATCTACTTCATTTTCTGTCAATCCCAATCCCCGCAATTCTTTTTTCATACTAACACCATATTAATCAATTTTTGTTTTGCTAAAGATTTTCTGAAAAGAGTTTTTTTGTCGTAATATATATTACTATAAAATATAGTACTTAAAGCTTAGATTCCTACTACATTGTAGTGAAGAAACATGACAGAAAATGATAAAAAAGGCAAAGCATTGGTTGAATACGTAAAACAAGACTTGGATTTACCCGGAAGCGATGAACTTGCTAAATACTCTAAAGGAATTGGAAAATTAGTGTATTTTGCAAATGAAGCTTGGAGAAAGTGTCCAGACGAACAAAAAGCAACATTTGCAATTTTGTTTACTGAAAAATACAATAGACTTAAACAAAAAATTCAAGATTATGGTATTGAAAAATGGGCAGAAGAAATCGGACCAGTAGAAGGTAAAATAGAAAATATGATTGATACGATAGTGGAAACATTCAATTATGTCTGTCCTTCTGAAGAAAAAGTCGAAGACAGAAAATTACAATTAGAATTTGCAACTGATACAGCAGTAACATCGTTAAGACTATTATTGAAAGCATCCCCATCTCAAAAGTATCAAAAAATAGTATCAGGAATATTAGCAGATATAGGAGACATATCAGATGTTATTGGAAATGATTGGTATTTAGGTCATCGATCAGATGATTTTGCAAATGGTGTTATAAACGAATATTTTGATAAGATACCATTTGCACACAGCGAAAGTAATATTACAACATCCCAAGATCCAGTCGGGTATATATTTAGAGATTGGTCAAGAGCAGTCGATATAGCAAAATCATTCGGTGTTGATGAAGATGCATTTCTTCCTGATGGTGTAAATCTGTTTAAATTCGCTCCAGATACTTTGATATTTGTAAAGGAGCACCCAGAACTATTTCCAGATTTGGATATCACAAAAGTAAATAATGGTGCATATGTTGAAGCGTGGTTAAAGAATACTTCTATAGATCCTGTTGGTGGTCCAAAAGGAGAATATAATCTTCATGACGGATGGTTAGTATTATTAACAGGATACACACCAGAAGACAACAAATCTATTGAAGGATTATACGACAGATATAACAAAATGTTTTTAATGACAGCATTGCATGTACATCAAAGAAGATGATTTCTTATGGATAAAAAATCTTCTGAAAAAAAATATGAAGATGGTTTAAAACTTCGTCCACCAGAAGAACTAGATAGAATCTTGGCATATGTTCAGAGTTACGATGTTACCATAGAGGAAGCTGAAACAGCTCTTTATGGTGGAAGATCAATGAAAAACATTCATGATGATTCTGAAAAAGAATAAACAGAAGCTATGATGTATATTATGGAATATTTCGAAAAATAATCAATTAGATAATTTTTCTCACCACCTATTCGTGAAAAACAATGCATTTATATCATTTCTACTGAATATTTGGTCTATGACATGGTCAATTAATAGGGATAAATGTGCTAGATGTGCTGGTTGTGTAGCTGTCTGTCCAGTTTCAGCATTGCATTTCACAGAAAACCAAGGAATCCAAAACAACAAAGAAAAATGCACTTTATGTGGAATTTGTGCGAAATTCTGCCCATCTGCAGCCATTGAGGTTTCCAAGGAGGAATAGTTATGTTTTTGAAAGATTCTTATGATGTTATTATAGTCGGGGCAGGTCCAGCAGGATCATCAACAGCAGAACACTGCGCAAAATTAGGATTATCAACATTACTTCTCGAGAAACGCCAAGAGATCGGCGCACCTAAACGGTGTGGTGAAGGTGTTAGTTTTGATACTGAAGAAGCTCTAGGTGCTAAAGTTCCTACTCGATGTATAGCACAAAAAATCACAAACACATTAGTCCATGCCCCAAGCGGAAAAACAGTTTCAATTAATATTCCAAACTATGGAGGATATGTTGTTGAGCGAAAAGTTTTCGATAAGTGGAGAGCATTCCAAGCTTCCAGAGCTGGAGCATACGTTCAAGCAAAAACAGAAGTTACTGACGTTATCAAAGAAGATGATTATGTTAAAGGAATAAAATGCAATTTCGAAGGCGATGATTTCGAAATTAGATGTAAAGTTCTTGTAGCAGCTGACGGAGTTGAGTCAACAATTTCAAGAAAAGTTGGATTAAATACAACAAACAAATTAACAGACATTGATCCAGGTTTCCAATATGAAATGTCAAATCTTAAAATGGATGATCCTGAACAAATTCAAGTTTGGTTCGGGCCAGATATTGCACCAAAAGGTTACATATGGATTTTCCCAAAAGGAAACGATATTGCAAATGTAGGAATCGGTATTGGTGTGACTGAAAAATCAGCAAGATACTATTTAGATAAATTCATTAATGACAATCCAAAGATTTTCAAAGACGCTTCTATAATTGAAGTCAATTCTGGTGGTATTCCAGTAGGCGGATTCTTAGAAAATATGGTAATGAATGGATTTTTAGTTGTCGGAGACGCTGCACATCAAGTTAATCCGATTCACGGTGGGGGAATGAAAGAAGGAACAATCGCTGGAAAGATGGCAGCTAAAGTCATAAAAGAAGCAATAGACAATGATGATGTTTCACAGTCTAGTTTGTCACCATATAATAAAATCTGGTGGGATGAGCGCGGAAATAAATTAAGAAAAGTTGAAAAACTTAAACAGGTTATAGAAAAACTTTCAAACGATGAATTCAATTTAATGGCTGAGTCATTTACAGGAGATATCCTAGTAGAATTTTCACGGGGAGCAAAACTTTCTGCTTTAGCAAAATTACTAATGAAAAAGCCTTCACTAATAACATTAGCAAGGCATTTGTTGTAGGTGTTATAAAATGCGACCAATTATAATAGGTTCTGGAATGGGTGGATTAACAATAGGTTTGATTCTAAAAAAACACAAAATGGAACCAATAATTTTTGAAAAACGATCACATGTCGGTGGATCATTTCATTCTTACAAAGTTGGTGAATATCAAGTAGACACAGGACTTCATATGTTAACACGCGGAACAACAGGAGAATTACCAATGTTAATGAAAAAATATATTGACCCAGAAATTTTCCAGAAAAAATTTATAGAACAAAAAACATACGAAGTATGTTTACGTAATAAACACGACTACATGCCAACAAACTTATCTAAAATAATGAAGTTCAAAGTTATTTCTCCAAAGGACAGGGTGTCTTTTACAAGAATGATGATAAAGTTTTTACGAATAACTCGCGAAGGAACAGATTTCGATGGATCCAGTTATGATTATGTTAAAAAATATATTACAAGTAATGACATGCTTTATTTTTTGAATTCATTGTCATGGATGTGTAATGGGTGTTCAATAAAAGATGGTAGTTTATCAAGATTTTTAGATACTTTCATACGACAAAAGAAACTTTCTCCACAGTTTGTATTAAAGAATTTAGCAAAATCAAAAGGTGCAGAAGAAGATTGGTATCCAATCGGTGGGTTAAAAGAAATTCCAAAAATGTTTGTTGATGAGGGACTTGATGTTAGAATACAACAACAAGTAGATGAGATTTTAATACAAGACAATACAGTTGTTGGTGTTAGGATAGGAAAAACAACTCACAAAACAAACATGGTTATTTACGGAGGATTGATAAGAGATCTTCCACAACTAACAAGAAATAAAATAAACATACCTATTCCTAAAACAGATGAATACAAAGCAATAACAATTTGGTTAGGACTAAACAAAAAAGTTTATGATTGGAATGGGGTTTCAAAAATAAGAGTTATGCAATCAATGGACGCACCTCATTGGGGATTGTTTATAACAGATTTTGATTCTTCAGTTGCTCCAGAAGGACACCAACTTTTCGGAATGAGTACTATTTTACACAAAGACAAAGAGACAATGGTTAAAGAAATGAAAAGAACAATTAATGATTTTTTACCAGGTTATAAAAATTATCTTGATATGGAGCATGTTCAGATAGTGCGAGCAGAAAAAACTCTCCAGAAACAAGGAAACGACATGTTTAAATTACCAGATCAAAAAACAAACATTAAGGGATTGTATGTTGTTGGAACAGATACACAAGGATGGGGAAGTGGTGGAACATTATGTGCCGATTCAGCAAATCGCTGCTGGAAACACATACAAAACGATTATAAGTTTTAAATGTTGTGATATATTATGGAATGGAAAATAGATAGAAAAAAGTGTTTAGCGTGTGGTGCATGTGTAGCAGTTTGTCCTTTTTTAGCTGTAGAGTTAACTAACAATCAAATAGTTAACAACAAAGAAAAATGTACAGCTTGTGGAATATGCTCAAGAGTATGTCCTGTTAAAGCAATAAAGGTGGAATAATGTTTTTGAAAAATTCGTATGATGTTGTAGTAGTAGGTGCAGGGCCAGCTGGATCAGCAGTTACTAAAAAATGCGCTTCCCATGGTTTATCTGTTGCAATGGTAGAAAAACGCCAAGAAATTGGAACACCTAAGCGTTGTGGAGAGGGGCTTTCTTTTGAAATGATAGACGAGATGGGATTAAAAATTCCTCAAAACTGTATAAGAAAAGAAATAGATGGTTGTATAATAGTTGCACCAAATGGTAAAAAAACAATTATTGATTTTGGAAAACCATCTGGTTATATTTTAGAAAGAAAGGTTTTTGACAAATGGTTAGCAGCAGAAGCTTCTCGAGCAGGTGCCTATGTTCAAGCAAAAACAGAAGTTACAGAAATTTTAAAAAACAATGGAAAGGTTTCAGGTGTAAGATGTAAATATCAAGGAGAATCAATTGACATTAGCGCAAAAATAGTTGTTGGTGCTGATGGTGTTGAAAGTAAGATTGGAAGAATGGCTGGTCTGAACACAACAAGTAAATTGATAAATATTGATTCTGGTTTTCAGTTTGAAATGTCAAACATAGAAATAGAAGATCCAAACAAACTTTGGATTTTTTTTGGAACAAAAATAGCACCACGTGGTTATGTTTGGATATTTCCTAAGGGAGAAGACATAGCTAATGTTGGAATCGGAGTCGGTTTAACAGATAAACCAGCACGATATTATTTAGAAAATTTTATAAAAGAATACCCTAGTCTGCAAAGAGGAAGTATTCTTGAAGTTAATTCAGGAGGAATTCCTGTCGGTGGATTTTTGAAAAATATGGTTCTTGATAATTTTGCAGTTGTGGGTGATGCAGCTCATCAAGTAAATCCAATCCATGGTGGAGGAATACAGGAAGGAACAGTTGCAGGACATATATTGGGAGATGTTATAAATGAGGCTATAAAGAAAAACGATACCTCTGAATATGCACTTTCACCATATAATAAAATTTGGTGGAATAATCATGGAAACAAATTATTAAATGTCCAGAAAGTACGAGAAGTAATGGAGAAACTTTCAGACGGTGATTTTAATACAATAACAAATAGTTTAACAGGAGAAGACATATTAGAACTTTCTGATGGTAAAAAACTTTCAGTTCTAGCAAAAGCTCTTATGAAAAATCCTAGGTTGATTGGATTGGCTAGACATTTGCTTTAATAAATAATAAAATCATTTATAATTATAGTGATATAATGAAAGAAATAAAAATTCTTGGTGCGGGGATCTCGGGATTGACTGCTGCAATAAATTTAGCAAAAAATGGAAAAAGTGTAAAGGTATTTGAGATTAAAAGTTGTGTTGGAAAAGGAACACACCCAAGTGTTAATGCTTTTGTTGGGAATGGTATTGCATATTTTGAAGAGATTTTAAAAAAATGCAATTTGTCCGATTTAGAATATCCTAAAAATGAAATAAAAAAAATTAGAATCGTTACAAAAAACAATGATGTGGTTTTTGATGATTATGTAAAAAGTTATCTTGTAACAAGAGGTAAGAAAAATTCAATTGAGTACAATTTGTATAATCTTGCAAAAAAATACGGTGTTGAATTTGAATTCAATACAAAATTAAAAGAACATGATGTAGATATTGTCGCAACCGGTCCAAACAAATCAGATGTTGTTGTTTATGGAAGAGTTTATAAAAATACAAGTTTCCCAAAGGATCAAATAATCGTTGTCAGATTCGATAAATATTCTCCTAATGGATGGTATATGTATACAGTACCGCATGAGAATGGTAATGTTGAAATAATAAATTGTATGGCTACTAGACATTCAAATAATGCTAAAAAACTTTTTATAAAAGCAATTGAAGAATTGGAATGTTTTAAAACATCACTTGAAAACGCAGAACAATTATATGAGATATCTGGATTCGGTAACGTAAAATATCCAAAAACATGTGTCATCGATGGTAGACTCTATGTTGGTGAGGCAGCCGGTATACAAGATGTTTTATATGGATATGGTATGCACTATGCATTACTTTCCGGAAAAATTGCATCAGATTCAATAATTTTAGAAAAACACTATGATGATATGTGGAAGAAGGAATTGTCGTTTGAAATGAAAAAAAGTTTTGCAATGCGGTTTATAGTTTCTTTGTTTGGGAATAAAATTGCCGATATGTACATTACACAAAAAATAAGAGGTAGTAATAACATCGGAGAAAAAATAGAAAATAGTATTATTAATAATAAGTATATACTTGAAGTATTGTTTAGATTAGAATTATTAAAGAAAAAAATAACAGGTGAATGGTAAAACATAATAGTCCATATACTAACAGCTGCAACAGCATTTCGATTTACATTTACACGGATTACATTTGCAACAATCACATAATTTCTTTTTATCTTTTTTAATCATCATTTTCACCCCCATATAATGTATACTATCATCTACACTATCGTATATCCAATATTGGGTGTCCGATGCTTATAAAGGTTGTGGTTAACTAAAAACCTATATATAGGACATCCGATAACTAAATTCATGGATTGTGGCTGTGTTTGTAACATGAAAGGGTATCTTTCATTCTTAGTGATGTGGATTCTAAAAACTAGAAAACTTAAAGGCTCTGAAATAGCTGTTGAGATAGGTAAAAGAAAAGGCTCTAAACCTAGTCCAGGAACAATTTATCCTGCTCTAAAAGGACTAAAAAACCAAGGACTTATTAAAGCTGATAAGGACAAAAAATATTTTTTAAGCCCTAAAGGCAAGAAAGAGCTATCAGAAGGATGTAAATTCTTTTGTTCAATGTTTTATGATTTTAAAGAAATTTCAAAGGTGTCAAAATGTCGGTGCGTATAGATAAAATTGAAATGCAAGGATTCAAGTCCTTTGCAAAGAAGACACAATTAATATTACCTAGTAGTTTCTCTATAGTTTGTGGGCCTAATGGATCGGGTAAATCCAATGTTCTTGACAGCGTGTGTTTTGTATTGGGAAGAAAATCAGCTAAATCTTTACGTGCAGGTCGTATGGCCGAAATGATTTTCTCAGGAACATCGAAAACCCGAGCTTCAGATTTTGCAAAAGTTTCATTAACATTTAACAATGAAGATAAAACATTCCCGATCGAAGACGACAAATTGGTTGTATCAAGAAAAGTAAATAAAAAAGGAATTTCTCTTTATCAGATGAACGGGAAAACTGTTACAAGAGAAAAAATTCTAGAAGTTTTGCGTCGAGCTAATGTTCATCCAGACGGACATAACATAATTCTTCAGGGAGATATTACAGAAATAATTGAAATGTCTGCCCGAGGGAGAAGAGAAATAATAGATGAGGTTGCTGGAATTGCTGAGTTTGATGAAAAACGCGATAAAGCCAAAAATGAAATCTTCAAAGTCGACGACAGATTAAAGGGCGCAGGTATAATTTTAGAAGAGAGAGAAAAAAACCTAATTAAATTAAAAGTTGAAGCAGATGCTGCTAAAAAATATGACAAGTTGGCTTTAGAGTTAGATGAGTATCGTGCTTCTTTAGCAACTAAAAAACTAAAAGATGCAGAAAAAGCAATGACACTTCTTAGCGAAAGAATAGATATCAAACAAGAAGAAACAGAAAAGTTTACAAAACTTTTAACAGAAATAGATAAAGAGCTTAGCGAAAAACAGAAAAAACTAAAAGACCTTGGTGAATCTCTTATTGACAGAAGTAAAGATCTTTCTTTAATAAAAGAAGTTGAAAAACTTCGTTCACAAATAACTTCAAGTCGAAGTAGAATAGAAACACACGAAATAACAATTAATCGTCTAAATGATTTGATAAAACGTTTGGGTGAAATAAAACCAGACTCTTCAGCATCTCATGCAGTAAAAACAGTTTTGAATTTGAAAAAATCCGGAGTTTATGGTACAGTTCAAACACTTTCTAAAGTGGATTCAAAATATCAAACAGCAGTAGAAGTTTGTGCAGGTGGGCATTTCCATGATTTAATTACAGACACAAAAGAAACAGCAATTTCCTGTGTAAGACATTTGAAAGAAAGAAAAATTGGTAGAGCAACTTTCTTACCTCTGGATAAAATACAAGAGCGGGATCCTTCTAGATTAAAAAAGTTTATAGGATTACCTGGTGTGATTGGTGTTGCATCCGATTTAGTTAAATTTAATAATAAATATTGGCACGCATTTACATTTGTTTTCGGGGGAACATTAGTTGTTGATAAAATCGAAACAGCTAGAAATTTAGGAATAGGAAGAGCACGTTATGTTACTTTAGATGGAGATTTGGTCGAAAGAAGCGGAGCAATAATCGGTGGTTTCTATCGAAAGAAAACAAAAATGTTTTCTACAGAAGGTGATATTGAAAAATACAAAAAAGAAAAACACGGTGTTCAAGTGGAAATTGAATATATACAAAAAGAAACTGCTGTATTACAGAAAAAATTAGATGAATTGTCTTCTTCCGAGGAGTCAAGTGAGACAAAAGCAGAGGAAATGAATACAGAAAGATTAGAAATTGAAAAAGAATTAAATATAGTAAGAACTCGTAGAAGAGAAACTTATGATTCTAAGTTAACAGCGCAGGAAAATCTTAATAGATTAAAAATAAATCGTGCTAGATTAGAAGCAGAATTAGAAAATGCAACTGCAGAGTTTGATGCAGTTAACAAAAACCTTCGTTTGCATAGGATGGGTATGGAAGATTTACAAAAGAAAATAAATGAACTTTCCCGTGAAATACAAAAACTCGGTCCAATAAATCAAAAAGCTATACAAGAATATGAAACCCTGAAAACAATGCATGCTGAATTGAAAGGAAAGGTCGACACATTAGCAAAAGAACGAGAAAGAATTCTTCAGATGATTATGGAAATAGAAGGTCGTAGAAAAACTTCTTTCTTAGAAACACTTCACGCTGTCTCAAAACACTTTGAAGAAATATTCCATGACATTATGGGTGGACAAGGTACATTAAGATTGGAAGGGGAAATACTCGATGAAGCGGGATTGATTATTGAAGCAACACCACCAGGAAGGAAAAAAATGAATATTGATTTAATGTCCGGTGGTCAAAAAACTTTAACAGCTTTAGCATTCCTATTCGCTATTCAACAATTCAAGCCAGCACCTTTCTACATTTTGGACGAGGTAGATGCAGCGTTAGACAAACCAAACTCAAAGAAAATTGTCGATTTAGTAATGAAGTACCGAGATCGCGCACAATTTATTGTTATTACACACAATGACACAACAATCCACGCAGCAGATTGTGTTTATGGTGTGTCAATGGAAAGTGGAATTTCTAATTTAGTTGGAATACGGATGCCTTAATTAATAAATATAATTCCTTCTTCTGGTCCCTCAAGTCGTGCTACGACTTTATCATTATCTATAACCATAGCATGACCATGGTAATTTGGAGCATCTAACCAAAAAGCTGGTTTATTAAATTCATTATTAGCTCTCAACACAAGTTTTTTGATTCTTTCTTGGAAA
>Ga0233431_1000854_pt1 | contig 60025 bp, 53 predicted proteins | sample SI_118_April2016_FD_179867 | JGI IMG/M metagenome (GOLD analysis project Ga0233431, IMG submission 179867) | Seawater microbial communities from Saanich Inlet, British Columbia, Canada - SI_118_April2016_200_MG | ecosystem: Environmental > Aquatic > Marine > Inlet | place: Canada: British...
AATTGACTTGTTACTTTCATAATATTTCATGGATTGTTTAATAAAATTCATAGAAAAATTTAAACTAAATTAGCCACTATTGACAATAGTATTTTTATTTGTTGTTGTAAAATGAGAAAGTCCTGAACTACTCATCCAGACTCTAAAGCAAAAGCAGTTATGGATATGGTAGTGCCTTCTGAGTATAAAAAATCATATACAGTTCAATTTATTGATGAAGGTAATGTTTATGCTGAATTAGAGTATGATGATGCTCATAAAAAAGTAAAATTGCAGGTAAAAGATGATGAAGTTTTTAGAAGAAAAGCAGTAGCATCAGAGACAGGGGGGCATAGTGTAGAAGGACAAGTTTTGAGAGCGATAACTAAGCAAGTTGCTGAAGGAGAGAGCTATAAATTTGGGGAACCTGAAGCTATTGTGGATCCAGCTGCAGATGTGAGAAAATTTGAAGAAGCATGCGTGCAATTAAGGGCTACACAAGAGGCTGAAGAAGCTGTTGTGAGTCCACGCGAATCAAGGGTTAAACCAGAGGCTGAAGAAGCTGTTGTGAGTCCACGCGAATCAAGGGCTAAACAAGAGGCTGATGGGATTTTTAGAAGTCTATCGTCATCATCAGCAGTATCACCAGCAGCATTGCCAGCATCAGTAAAAACAGGAAAGTCTGTATCTAGAGGAAGGTAAAACATACCTCTACATCAATATGTAGTTGGTTTACCCTAAATGCAATAGCCTAATGCTTTATGTAAAGCAACGGATGTTTTTGAAAATTCAGCAAGTGATTCGGTTTTCAGAATCTCTGCGTTGTAAACATCTTTCTCGGCTTCTAAAACATCTATATAAGGAATTGTAGAGCTTTCATATAAGTGTTTCGACAATGAGAGAGCTTTTTTATTATTCTGTACCAATTTTTCAAGCTCTAGATGATGATTATGATAGCTTATATATCTACCAAAATTAACTTCAACTTCTTCTAATGCCTTTGATACAACTTTTTGATAATTAAGAAATGCTTGCTCTTCTTTTGCTTCTTTAACATTAATTTCAGATTTGATACGGTCAAAATTAATCAACGGTGCAGTAACAGCGCTTCCTATTTCCCAAATTACCTGAGATGGCAAAAAATTAGATGATTGAGCGCCCAACATCACGCTTAAAGTAGATTTTGGAAATTGGGACGCAATGGCGGATTTGGTAAGTGCAGTAGCTTCTAATAATTCTTCCTCTGCTTGAATAATATCGGGTCGATTTTGTATCACATATAATGGTGAATTAGCAACAATTGGCGCTTTTATTTGGGGTATAAATCTACCTCGTTTTAAAGCATTACCAAGAAATCCAATTGCTGCACCACATAATGTTTCAATGCGATATTGTGATTGCAGTTTCTGATAGTTAAGTTTATGGCTTTGTGCCTTTGTTGTAAGATAAACAGATCGTGCTTGTCTGACTTCAAAGTCACTCTCGAGTCCAGATTTATGTTTAGCTTGAACCATACCTAATATCTCTATTTGTGACTTCAAATTTCTTTCATTAATAGAAAGTAGCTTCTGATATTTGCGATATTCAATATAGTTTGTTATTACATCAGCAATTAATGTGGCGAGGAAATAATTTTTTTCAGAAATTATAGCAAATAATTTATGTTGTTTTGCGGTATTTATGTTTTTATTGGCGCCGAAAAAATCTGTTTCCCAACTTGCGTTAAGGCTGGGGGTAGATGTGATGACGGCATCTTGATTAGTAGTCATTCCAGCAGGCAAATTTTGACTAGAGATAGTGGTATGTCCAGTTGCGTATACTTCTGGTGATAAAACTGCCTTGGCTTTTACTTTGTTTGCTCGGGCTTCTTTTATCCTTAAGTGCGCTATTTTGAAATCAGGATTGTTCTGAATTGCCGATTGGACTAAATAATTTAGAACATCATCATTAAATTTTCTCCACCAATAACGTCTATAGCGTTTATCCAGATAATTCGTTTTTATTATTTTGTTATCCTGGCTTTTATACCAATGTGACTTTACATCAATGTTATACTCAGGATCCTGTCTTTTTATGCAAGAAGCTATAAGCAGCAAAACTAAAAGAATACTAAAAATCTTTTTAACTGTGAAATACATACTTATTATTCTTTTGGTTCTTGGATAAAAACATCCATTTGTTGTCCGGGTATTGCTCCGATTCTTGAATTATCAAATTGATATATGAGCTCAAGAACTCTGGTATCTATCTTTTCTGTCACATCATTACTTAAGTTTTTTTTAGGAATGACATAGGGTTCATATTTAACAAAGTAGAGTGATATTTTTAGATTATCATGGCCGCGTAAAACACCTGTTGCTGAAGCGTCTTCGTCTAATCTATGTATATCTGTTTCATCGATAGCAACCCTAACATGCATTTTGTCTAAATCTCCAATCACAATAGGAGGAAGGGTAGCGTGATTTTGATCAATAAATTCTCCAACTTTGGCATTAATTTTTAATACATGACCATCTATCGGTGATCTTACGGTGAGTCTATCTAGTGTGATTTTGGCTACTTCTAGATTTGCGGTTGCCTCTCCTAACTCTGCTCTTGCTTTAGCGGCGGCAAATCTTTTTCGGCTTATTTCATTCACACTGATGGCTCTTTTATCTTTAACGCTTTCAAAAAGCCGCAAACTATGTTCTAAATCTTTGTAGTTAACCAGAGCTATGTTCACACGAGCTTTTGCTTGCGTTAGTTTAGCAATTGTATCTCGATCATCAATTCTAAAAAGGGGTTCGTTTTTTGCAATAGACTGACCTTCTTCGACATATAGTTTTTTTAGTATTCCTGTTAGATGAGTTCCAATATTAATTATTTTAGTTTCTGGTTCTACAATGCCTACTCCTGCTACCTTATGTTTAAAAGTAGATGTTGGGGGATTAATCAATATCTCTCTTGCTGGTTCGTTTCTGTTTTTGGTAATAGAAATGAAGGTAAAGGTAAGCATAATCGCTGCGATTATTGGAAGTAAAAAATTTATTAAGAATTTCTTTATCACTTCTTAGTTACCCTTGAATTATTTTCTATTAGTTTACCATCATTCATATATATAATTAAATCAGCATAATCAAATATTCTATTATCATGTGTGACAATAAGCACAGATCTATTAGATTTTTGTGAGATTTTTTTTAAAATTTTTAAGATTTTTTGTCCATTTTTTTCGTCTAATGATGCCGTAGGTTCGTCGCAAACTATAAATTGTGGATCATGTACTAACGCTCGTGCGATTGCAACTCTTTGTTGTTCTCCACCAGAGAGTTGTGATGGAAGCTTGTTTATATGATCCTCTAATCCGAGTGTTTGTAAAACTCTTACTGCTTTTCTTTGTGCCTCTTTAAAAGGAACCTTTGCTGCAAGTAATGGTATGGATGCATTTTCTGTCGCAGATAGAGTATTTAACAAATTGTATTGTTGAAAAACAAAGCCGATATTTTTTTGTCGCAATAAAGTTTTCTCTAAATTTGATAACGTAAATATATCTATGTTGTTAAAAAGTACTGTTCCTGTCGCGGGGGTCAACATAGCAGTGATTATAGAAACCAATGTAGTTTTCCCAGAGCCACTTGGCCCTACTACCATAGTGAGCTTTCCTTTTTTAATATTTAAATTTATCCCATGCAACACTCTCGTTTTAGTATTTCCTGAATAGAAATCCATTGAAATATCTTTTGTTACAAGGAGTTCATTCCCCATTTTACCCTCTAAATACTGTAGCTGGATCGATCAATAATACTTTGCGTATGCTTATATAGGATGCAAATAGCATTATTATAAGCACTGTTATAGCGGTTCCAACTACCACTTCCCAATGCAAGAAAAATCCACGCATGGCATTTAAATTAGATGTGCTTTCAAAAAATAACGCAGCTAATCCAATACCTATGCTAAAACCTATTGCTGCTACTACTATAGTCTGCATTGCAACCATCATCAATATTTGCTTGTTGGTTACACCTATTGCTTTTAAAGCACCAAATTGCTTTAGATTTTCCACAATGAAAATGTAAAAAGTTTGCGCTGCTATTGTAGCTCCAACTATAAAACCCAATGTGACTGTTATACCAAAATTTATTGGAAGTCCTGTTTTTGTGAGGTAGTGGTGAATGCTTCTCCATCTAAATTCATCAGTAGTTAGCGCCTGTAGCCTGGTTTTCTTTGTTATATTTTGAGTAACTTGCGTTGGTGATAACCCTGCCTCTGATTTAGCAAGGACAAATGACATATGTTTTCTGCCCTGTGGTATATATTTAGCAGTATTAGAGAATTTGGTAAATACTAAAGGGAAGGTCATAAAAGGTGGGGTGGCTTCGCATATACCAACTATCTTGGCTCTTCTTTCATTAAGCTCTACTACTGTACCAAGTTTAGGACTGGTTTCTGGCCATATATAATCCCACCCGGCTTTATCCATTATCAAAGCATCTGGTTGTTTTAGATCATGCCAGTTACCCATCAGCATTTTAGGGGGTCTACCTATTAAGCTATGGTCATCTACTCCTAGTACAATTATTTGCTGCATATTGCCGTCATGGGTTTTGATAACTCCCATTCCCTTAAATAATGGCACAGCCCATTTCACACCCTCTACCCCTTTAACTTTATATAAATCGAAGTTTGATAAGGGCTTTACTTCATCTACATATTTCATTTCTGGCGACATTACCCAGATATTTGCTTCACTTATATCTACTATTTGACTTGCAGTTCTAGTAAGCACGCCTAAAAAAATAGAAATTTGTTGTGACATCAAAAGAGTAGCAAACATTATGCCAAAAATAAGACCTAAATATTTAGCCCTGTCTCCGAGTAACATTTTTAAAGCAATTATATGCATAAACCTAGTAAATTATAGAAACATCAAGAGCAGTGCATAGTAAGTTTAAAGAAAAAATTTTCAATTTTCAATTAACTACTCATCTATTACTTAGAAATGCTCTTGTTAATTCTTAATAAATCTTGATTTTTAGTTACTTATTATGATAGACTAAACCCTTACTATTAGTATAGATTTTGATTATGCAACTAAAACAATCTAGTATAGCTAAATTGGTTAACGAATATTTTACTGAATTTTTTACTGATTTTAAAGATAATATGCCGGAATATGATATTTATACTACAGTAATCAATGAAGTCGAGCGTAGTTTAATCAATGTTGCGCTAAAGTCTGTAAAGTACAATCAAACAAGAACTGCAAAAATTCTAGGAATTAGCAGGAACACCCTACGTAACAAAATAAAATCTTTGAAAATACATGATAAACATTAAGAAGATACTCAGTAGAAAAATCATATTTTTTCTGATTGGAGCTTCTATCGTATTTGCAATGTTGACATATCTCGCTTTAAAACAGGCTGATTCTGATCTTACGCAAAATTCCTATGTTTTAATTTTATTATTTTTTATTGATTCAATATTATTTTTTTCTTTTGTAATATTTTTATCAAGAAAATTATTTTCTATTTGGATAAAACGAAAACAAAAATCACAGGGTTCTAGATTGCAGAGCAGAATATTAGTGATGTTTGGGTTGCTTTCTATTATCCCTGCTATATTAATTGCAATATTTTCTACATTTTTCTTTCGCCATGTCATCGACTCTTGGTTTGATAAAAAACTTAATATAGTACTCGATGAATCTATAGTAGTTGCTGGCTCGTATCTAAAAGAACATCAGGAAGTTATCAAAATTAGGGCTAAAGCAATGGCCATGGAGATTGATAACAATATCATTCAATATGATCTTGTTTCAAATGAAAGAATATTCGTTGATATTGTATCATCTTTAACGGATTTAAATGCGTTATCAGAGGCGGTAATCTTTCATAATCATACGCCTATTATTAGAAGCAGATTTGGTGCATCTTTATCTTTTACAAATTTTTCTGAAGAAGATTATAGAAAAGCGGCTTCCGGTGAAATAGTTGTGATAAAGGATTACCCTGATAAAGTCCGTGCTATGGCGGCATTGCGTAGTATTCCAAATAGCTTTTTAGTAGTGGGTAAATATATAGACAGCAAGGTTGTTAATCATATAAAAAAATCTCAAGGTGCAGCAGAACAATACCGTAATTTAAAGAATAAAATTGTTAATACTCAACTACAGTTTACAGTGATTTTTTTACTAGTATCAATGTTAGTTCTGTTGACATCAATGTATATAGGAATTTCTTTTGCGGGTACAATTAGTAATCCTATAATTAATCTTGTTAATGCAACTAAGAAAGTACAAGCTGGTAATTTTTCTACAAAACTAGAAGAGGGGCCAGAAAATGATGAACTTGCTAATTTATCGCGTGCTTTTAATCTGATGACGGAAAGAATTGCAGCGCAACAAGATAAACTAATACAAGCTAATAATGAAATAGATGATAAAAGAAAGTTTAATGAAGCGGTGTTATCAGGAGTATCTACAGGGATCATTGCTTTATCGACTGATCGAAAAATAGAATTGATTAATGAATCGGGGGCAAAATTACTTAACGTAGGTAAAAAAAGCATTGTTGGTTATACAATAGACAAAGTAATACTTGAGTGCGCGGAGCTTATTGATAATATAGCTGAAAACTACCAAAAGCATAAGAAAATACATAGTGAAATTAGTATAAAAACAGGTCGTAAATTTCTTACGTTGTTTGTTCAGATTGTTGCCGAAGTTAGGAACAAAAAAATTATAGGGTACATAATAACTTTTGACGACATGACTGAATTGGTGCAAGCACAAAGATACGCTGCGTGGTCTGATGTTGCGCGTAGGATTGCCCATGAAGTAAAAAACCCACTTACTCCTATACGTCTGGGCGCAGAGAGATTAGACAGCAAATACGCAAAAGAAGTAAAAGATTCTGTTACTTTTCAAAAATATACAAAAACTATTATCAGGCATGTTAATGATATAGGAAAAATTATAGAGGAATTTTCCCGTTTTGCTAGAATGCCTGCACCAGTAATGGATGAAGTTGATATTGCGCAGGTAGTAAATGATTTAGTTTTTTCAAGGCAATGTGTTGTAACTCGCATAAAATACTTGGTCAATACTGAAGACAATCTTAAAGTTTTATGTGACCAAACTCAAATAAATCAGATGTTGATTAATGTTTTAAAAAATTCTGAAGAATCTATTGAAGCAACTGAAAGGTTTAATAATAACGAAGGCAAGATAGAAGTATCTGTATCTAGAAACAATAAAAATGCTAATATCCTTATAAAGGATAATGGAAAAGGTTTTAAGGTTGCTTCTTTAGATAAAATTACTGAACCTTATTTTACTACTAGAGCTAGTGGTACAGGCCTTGGTCTTGCAATAGTGAAAAAAATAATTGATGATCACAACGGTAAGCTTATAATAAAAAATGATAAAAATAATTGTGCAGTCATTAATATAATGTTACCGTTGATTTTAACCGATTAATATAACTTAAAATATGGATGTGTTATGAGAGGAAATACTGTTCTTATAGTTGATGATGAAAAAGATATCACAGACCTTGTTTCTGACATTTTAATTGACGAAGGTTTCCATTGTGTTACTGCTCATGACAGTGAAAAAGCACTGGAAATCATGCAAAATAAAAACATTACAATAGTACTGCTAGATATATGGTTGCAAGGCAGTAACTTAGATGGACTTGGGGTATTAGAAATTTTAGCGGCAAAACATCCATTCATCCCCGTGATAATGATCAGTGGTCACGGCACAATTGAGACTGCAGTAAATTCTATAAAGATGGGTGCATATGATTATATTGAAAAACCTTTTAACTCAGATAAGTTGGCTATAACAGTCAAAAGGGCATGTGAGGCTATAAAATTAAAGAGAGAAAATTCAGAACTCAAAAAGAAGATTGTAAAAAAAGTAGATCTTACAGGAAAAAGTGACGCAATAGTCCAGTTACAATCTTTAATTGATAAGGTTGCTCTTACTTCGAGTCGGATAATGATTAATGGGTGCGCCGGTAGTGGTAGAGAATTAGTCGCAAAGTTGATTCACCGCAAATCTCCAAGAAGGAATCATGCCTTTGTAAAACTAAATACATCTATATTATCTAGTGAGAAAATCCGCAAGGAGCTATTTGGTAGTAATAACGATAATTTTGGTTTAATAGAACTCGCTAACAAAGGTACATTATTTATAAATGAAGTTGGAGATTTACCGTTATATGTTCAGCATAAGCTATTAACTGTTATAAAAGAACAAGATCCAGATAAGGATAGTATGTCCTCTAATCGAGATATAAGAATTATAGTTTCTACATCTAAAGATTTAAAACACGAGGTAAAAACAGGTAATTTTCTACAGGACCTATACTACCGCTTGAATGTTATTCCTATTGAAATTCCTTCTCTAAAAGATAGGAAAGAGGACATAGTTGATTTATGCAATCACTTTATGAAGTATTTTGAGAGAACCGCTAATTTACCAAGCAGAAAAATAGCTAATGCAGCAATTGAGGTATTAATAAACTATAGTTGGCCTGGTAGTGTCAGACAACTCAAGAATCTTATTGAGTGGTTACTAATTAATGCTAAAGTAACTAATGTTTCTACAATCAATGTAGATATGTTGCCGCAGCATATCTTAAATAAAAAAGAAGAGACTACAACCACATTTGATTCTGAGGCTGAACTTACATCTATGCCGCTTAGACAGGCTAGAAAAGTATTTGAAAAAAGATATTTATCTGCGCAAATGTTGAAATTTAATAATAATATATCTAAGACTTCACTGTTTGTTGGTATGGAGAGATCTGCTTTACATCGGAAGCTAAAGCTGCTAAACATGCATCATAATGATTCTATTGTTAAAACTGTAACAGAAGTTTCATAAATCGATAAACCGAACTAGGTTGTAGCATGGAAATACTTGATCAAGATTATAAAGTACATCGCCCAAAAGCAATTATTTTTGACTGGGATAATACTCTAATTGATAGTTGGGATTTAGTACATGAATCAGTAAATAAAACTTTAGTACAATATGGAAAAAAGCCATGGAGTTTAGACAAGGTAAAAATCAATATCCATCGCTCAATGAGGGATACGTTGTTTAAATATTTTCCTGATAAATGGGAAGAAGTAGGTGAATTTTATCGCGAGTGTTATTCTACAGTCATGGAAAAAGTAAAGCCTTTGCCAGATGCAGAACTATCTCTACAACTTGTTGTAGATAAGGGCATATATTGTACAATTGTTAGCAATAAGAAAAATATTTTTTTAAATAAAGAAATTAAAAAGCTTAAATGGAACAAATACTTCCAAGCCATCCTTGGATCTGGGGACTTAGAGCAGGATAAACCTTCGCCAATGGGAGTATACGAAGTATTAAAAAATGCAGATATTAATCCTAGTGAAGAAGTATGGTTTGTAGGTGACACAGTAACTGATATGGAAACGGCATATAACGCTAAGTGCTTACCTGTTTTTTTTGGAGAGGAGGAGTGTAACTCTTCTCGTTATGATCGTTGTAAACCTAAGGTGATTTTTCGTAATCACGCATTGCTCTCAAAATATTTAGAATCTTTATAGCAGCACTATTATAAATCAATAAATGGAGTCATCTAATCTTGCAGTACAGCATAAAGCAAGCATTAAATTTGGGTAGCTCTCAACTACGAGAGGTGGGCATTGATAATGCGGCAGTAGACGTGCGAATGCTGTTGGAACATAGCTTAAAGTTATCGCATGAAGCTTTAATACTAAAACAAGAACATAAAATCTCTGACATAGAATTCAAACATTTTTTTGAGTTAATCGAGAGAAGAAAAAAATTTGAACCCATTGCTTATTTAGTTAATAAAAAAGAGTTTTATGATTTAGAATTCTATATTAATGAAAGTGTGCTTATACCACGTCCTGATAGCGAGACTTTAATTGATGAGGCATTGGGGTATTTTGATTCTAAGAGCTATGTAAAGATATTAGATTTAGGAGTTGGTTCGGGGTGTTTATTGTTGACTTTACTACATCACTTTCAAAATGCAACTGGCGTTGCAGTAGATGTCTCAGACAAAGCTTTAGAAGTTACCAAACATAATTACCAAAAGTTCAAACTGAAAAACCCTGTAGAATTTTTAGCGAGTGATTGGAATAATTTACAATTAAATAATAAATTTGATCTTATTGTATCTAACCCTCCTTATATCAAAAATAAGGACATTCAAAATTTACAAAAAGATGTTAAAAATTATGAACCTCTCACAGCGCTGGAAGGAGGGGATGATGGTTTAGAATGTTACAGAAAACTCATTCCAATTATTAGAAATTTACTTAAATCTCAGGCTATAGCTATAATTGAATGCGGTGAGGGACAGCACGAAGAACTAGCTGAAATTGCTAAAAATAATGGATTAAATATTAAAAAATATTCTCGTGACTTAGCTGGAATAGTAAGATGTCTTACTGTGTCTCTTCTATAGTACACCTCATTTACTGTATGGGTCAAAATAACTCGTCTTTCAATTCAGCCATTGCCTCATATTCAATGCAACGTTTATCGGGCATTTGGTTTCGAAACCAGGTCAGTTGTCTTTTTGCGTAATTACGAGTTGCTTGACTTGCTTTTTCAGTAGCTTCTTCTAGGGAAAAATTTCCATCCAGATAATCGCTAATTTCTCTAAAGCCAATAGCTTTCTTCAGCATATAGTCTTTATTATCTCTATTTATTTGTCGTTTTAACGATTTTACCTCATCTATCGCACCACTAGCTAACATTGATTTAAAACGAGAATTGCAATTCTGATACAAAAATTCCCTGTCAGGGAAGAGACAGATATGAGTATAATCTTTATAACGCACCGCATTCTCACTTCCCTTAAAGCTTGTAATAGATTTCCCTGTTTGTTCAAGAACTTCCATAGCCCTCATCATGCGCTGAGAATCGTTTGCATGGATAGTTTTGGTTGCCTGTGAATCTTTATCATTTAGCAATTTATAAAACTTCTCCTTACCAATTTCCTTAAGTAGATTTCTTACTTTTTGCCTTATTTCAGGATCAATATCAGGTATGTTTACAATTCCATAAAGAAGAGACTTCAAATAAAGACCCGTTCCTCCAACTACAATGGCTCTCTTGTCTGCAGCTATGGTTTCATCAATCTTTTTTGTGGCAAGCTCTACCCACTTCCCAGCTGAGCAATGTGTGCGGTAATCTAGTATGCCATATAGTGTGTATTTCTCGGTTTTTTTCTGAGGTTGAGCCGTTAAAATGGGTAGTTCTTTATATATCTGCATGGAATCAGCATTAATGATAACTGAATCATGTTTTTGAGATGTTATATCTGCTAGATAAGATTTACCACTCGCTGTGGGGCCACTGATTATAATCAACCGATTCATCTTTACTCTATTTCCCTTGTAATAACCCCACTATACCTATAGCCTATGATTTTATCCGTATATATCTCTTGCTCTTGATCAAGATATAATTTATGCCATTTTCGTGAATTAGCTAGTTCAGCAATGCTTTCCTCATTCTGTGATATTGCAACCCAAGAGAAAACTTCCTCTTCTTCTTCGTTAATTAAATTACTAAAATCAACTTTTAATAAATCGGCTAGATAATCGAAGAGTTTTGTTTTAAAAACAGCTTTCTTATATTCCTCGCTAAATAATCCTTTCTTACGGATATTCTTACCGGTGATCGAACTTTGATAATACGAATATCCATGAGCTCCTAATTCAATCACCATTTTTGCTATCAAACTCTCAAAATCATTATCACGGTTAGTAATATGAAGCAACAGAATACCAGTGTTGCTGAGCTTTTTCAAATATAATTGCATGGCTTCCAAAGTAAGGAAGTGCTTTGGGATATTGCGTCCGAGATACACATCTACACAAAGAAGATCATAATATTGATTTTGAACTTCATTTAATTTTGCTCTAGCATCTCCCTTAATGATGTTAACTTTGGCTTTAGAGTTATATAAGTAATCGAAAAAATTTTTATTTTGAGCAATTTTAATTATCTCGGGGTTAATTTCGTAAAATGTTAACTCCTGATTGGCTTTCGCAAAGCTAGCCATAATCCCCGCTCCCAATCCGAGTACTGCAATTTTACTGTTTTTTTGCTCAGCAAGTAAATTAAATACTGTAACAACGGGGCCTCCTTTGAAGTGACCGTAATATGGTGTATTAATGTATCCGCTCTCTTTTAAAGATCTTTCACCGTGATAAATATTATCATTGAGTAATGTTATTTTATGGGCTCTATAATTATACTCAACTTTTAGAAAACCATATTTTGTATCTCGTGCATATACCACAGGGCTTCTAACATGAAATAGCAACACTATGATTGTTAATATCAAATGATTTATATATTGTTCAGCAATCGAGATTGGTATAAATGATGCTAAATAGAGAATGGCAATAGTTAAGACAAAATACCATTTATCATTTCTAGAACAAAAACACAAATTTATAGCCGATGTTAGATACAATACATAAAAAAGAAAATTTAAGTTGTTCCAAAATGCATCGGCAACATAGCTGGCTATTACAAAGGAGCTATATACAAATATTTTCTTAGTATTATCAGCTTCTACATTAGCAGATATAGGGATTCTATTCTTGGCTTTGGCAATCAATGCATACACAGCTAATATATTAAATAATATGACAGACCTTACAGCATCACGAAAGACAAAGCATACCGCAGCTATGCACACCACTATCATAATTCCTGCTAGAATATAGAACAAAGCCTTGTGCGAGTATCTCCATACTATATTTGTGCTCATCACCGCATAAAAGCAAATCATATTACTTATAGTAAAAATGATAAATTCCAGTAGATATGAAACAAACTTAGGTTCTTTGATAAAGATAAAATTTATTAGGAAAGGTACGATGTAAAATATCTGTAGCCTAACTAAAACAGAATAATCTAGTTCCTTATAGGTAAAGTAACAAAAGCTAAATAATAATATAAAATAAAGCGGAATAAAATAATTGGAAATAAAGGTGCCGGAAAAGGCAATAAAATTGCATATTAAGGATATTAGGCTTAATGTAAGAAGACCAACAATATATAGTTTGTTGTTATATAATTTTATCCACATAACTCTTGATTATAATTAATATATAAAATATTGACATAATCTTTCTAATAATACAACAAGCAGATGATTATTGATCTAAAAATATAATGACATCACAAAAAAAATAAGTTAAAAACATGTTTAACGTAAGTTTTCACAACATGCATGTTATAATGCTATAATATAAATTTATTGCCGGATTAGCTCAGTGGTAGAGCAACCGCCTTGTAAGCGGTAGGTCGTCAGTTCGAATCCGACATCCGGCACCATTTATTCCCCCCAGTTATCGTTGTTACCTATGCGGTTCTTCTAAAGATATTTTTAATGTCTATCAAATATCCTGACTTTGAGAAGGCGCCACCTTTGAGGTTGACAGTTGTTAAGTTTTGTGTTATAAAGGCGATAATTAACAAACTTTAATCTTTTGTAAAGGAGGCTGACTATGTCAACAAAAAAAAGTAATATGGATAACTTACGCAAAATAGAAAGTTATCAAAAACTTATTGAAAAACTTGGACAACACATTTTAAATCTTAACAAATTAGTAACTGAAAATAATGGCGAATACGAGCTGGTTCCTGCTTTTAAAAAAAATTCACTAGAAGCTACGCAAAAATTTGCTAAAGCAGAGAGCTTGCTAAAAAAAATTACTGAACTCCATAAGCAAATACAAAGTATGGATGATAGTAATCCTCGTGAAATACATCAAAATGTACAATTATCAAAAGCAGTAAAATTAGCTTTCAATTCTGATAATGGATTTAATCAAGGCGGTAAATTTGTAGGCAAGGGCTTACTGGAAATATTAAACTCGGATAAAGGCGTTTTAGCCAAAGATCAGGCTGCTTCAATCAGTTATGCATTTCAAGCACGTGCTAAAGAAATAATGGAAGATAGTAAAGTGAGTTGTTTTTCAAAAGTAACAGAACTTTCAGAGGCGCATTTAGAATGTTCTACAGAAAAAGGCCCTATATCTTGTGAAGAAGAAGGGAAGCAATCTGAACAGGCTCTTAACAGCTGTGTATATTTATATACTAGATTAGTGCCCGATCACTTAGAGCTTGTTAAAGTACAACAAAGTCACGTTCCTGCGGTTATTGTAGAATATCAAGGAAGTTGTGATGTATCGTTCGAAGGGAAGTGCGTTATAGACGAGATGAAAGTTGCTATATCTCAACCTTCGGGTCTTGCAATACCACAGCAAATACATGTTCCTGCGATTATTGTAAAGTACCAAGGAAGTTGTGATATGCCACCAGAAACATGCGGTATATATGACATGTCTCAGGTTGCTACTGTATCGTCTCAACCTCAGGCTTCAGAAGATCAAGGAATTTGCCCTGTACCAGAAGCGTGTGTTGTAGATAGTATGCAAATTACTGCACAGCAACAAAGTCACGTTCCTGCGGTTATTGTAGAGTACCAAGGAAGTTGTGATGTGTCATTCGAAGAGAAGTGTGTTATAGACGAGATGAAAGTTGCTATATCTCAACCTTCGGGTCTTGCAATACCTGCAATACCACAACAAAGTCATGTTCCTGCGATTATTGTAAAGTACCAAGGAAGTTGTGATATGCCACTAGAAACATGTGATATACATGACATGTCTAGAGTTGCTACTGTATCGCCTCAACCTCAGGCTTCAGAAGATCAAGGAAGTTGTGATGTACCAGAAGCGTGCGTTGTAGAGAGCATGCAAGTTGCTAATGTTGTAACGTACCAAGGAAGTTGTGATATACCCCAAGAGAATGTTCTATGGTATGCTATATATGTTGAAGCACTAAATGAAGCGGGCGTTACTCCAGAGGACGTGAACGCTTAATCTAATAACAATTAAATAGAAGAAATATAAAATATCCTCTCTTTGAAAATAAGGGAGGATATTTTTTTGACTAAAGTAATTTTGTGCAGTTTTTCTGTCGTGGTATTTTCTGGGGTAATACAGTTGTTATACTCTATCTTCCTTTATTAAAAATCCGAAGGCATTTAATTTTTCTGTAATTTCTTATTATTTCCATTTTGTAGTATTTCTAAAGATGCTTTAAGTATGCTATACCAAGATTCTTTTGCTATTTTATCCTTATTGCTCCACCCACAAATGATTAGCTTATGAGAAACACGGGTCAAAGCTACATACAATAACCGATAATATTCTTGCATGGTCTTGTGTCGTGTGCTTTCTAGTAATTCATTATAAAACTTAGTGTTATTTTCAGAACTGCCATTGTAAAGCACCAGATTACTATCTGTATCAAATAGGATATTGTTTTTATTTTTGGGTATAGAAGTTGTATCTGGAAGTATAACAATTTTTGATTCTAATCCTTTTGCTGCGTGGACAGTCATAATTTTTACTTCTTCTTTTTTTAGATCTAAATTTACTTTTATCTCAAGATTGGTATTTTCGAAAAAATGCACAAACTCACTTAGAGAAGCGCTAGTTTGTTCAAAATCCATTGCTATATTAATAAATTCATTCAACACCTCATCTAGCTGCATTCCAAATCTAGACAGCAAATTAGTTCTAAATTTTGCGATATTCAATAAATAGCTAAAAAGGTTATATGGAGAATGTAGGTCATAGTTTTCTAAAAGATTATTTAGAAACTGGTATGTTTGATTTAATTCTGAATTTTGTTTACTGAGTTTTGATAAATTTTCCCATAAAGAGAGATCTTCTCTTTGAGCTACCTTAAATAAATCATCTTCGGAAAAGTCACAAATGGGTGATTTGAGTAGGCAAGCTAAGTTATAATTATCTATAGGTAACAATATAAATTTTGCAACAGCCATTAAATCTTGGATGGCAAGATTTTTGTTTAAATTTAATCGATCAGATCCGTTGACTGCAATTTTCTTTTCTTTAAATGCCCTTATCATATAATCAACTAGTTTGTCCCTTTTTCTAACTAAGATCATTATATCGGAAGCTTTGGTGTTTGTTGTAGTTATAAGCTTATAGACATGGTTGACAATATTATCTGCCAGTATCTTAGGTGGAATATGCGAGGTTTCATAGTCGGTTTTTACTTCCCAAGGAGAAATTATTTCTTTTTGTTGGTCGCTAATTATTAAATCCCATAACTCAATAGAAGCTTCATTTGAAGATAAATCTGAAATGTGATTTGAGGCATCTTCTGGGAAGTGATCGGGATTGTTTTTAATGAGATTTGTAAAGACAGTATCAACGAATTTTAAAATAAGTTGATCTGATCTAAAAGAGTTAGAAAGCTTTATATCATATATTTTACTGTTACAATTTTGAGCAAAATCTTGGAGATACTGATGCATGCCATGGAATATTTCAGGGGAGGAGCCTTGGAAGCTATAGATGGCCTGCTTAGAATCTCCAACTATGAATATAGTTGGTTGTTTGTCAGATGAAAAAAGGCCTTCCATACAAGCATATATAATTTGCCATTGTTTGAAATTTGTATCTTGCCCTTCGTCAATCATGATATGAGTAATCTGATTGCTTAATTTGTATTTAAGCCACAATGATAGTTCTGGATTATTGATGAGATTTAGACAAATCGCGATTAGGTCATTGTAATCAATGCTATTTTTTGTTGATTTATGCTTAGCAAATTGCTGGTTGAATTCATATGCGAAATTAATGAATCCTTTAGTAAATCTAGCAATTTTCTGAGATTTCAGCGTTTCATTATATTGAAATACGATATCCTGTAATAAATTAAGTAGCTCTAATATTTTTGGATATTGCTTGCGTTCTTTATTTTTAAGTAGAGTGATTCTTTTCTCTCCTTTTTGCGTGAGAAATAAATTTTGCAATTTAGGGAACTTTTGTTTTTGTGTGTTAGCATCTAAAGTAATAAATTTAGATATACAATCTACTATCTCTATATCTACAGCATCTCCTAAATAATTTTTATGCTGACCTACTATTTCAGCGAATTCTGCAATGATAACCGTCAAATCTTTGCTATTATTCAGATTTAGTTTTTCTTTTATTATGTTGGTGTAATTATTTTTTTCTTCTTGAGAAGAAATAATACCAGTAGACAGGTTGTTTAAGAAAATTGAATTGTCAACCAACCCCTGTAAGCTACATTCATGGATGTTTTCAAATAAATAATCTAGTGCTTCTGGAGCAGGGCATAATTTATCATATCTCTGCAATAAGTCATTTTTACTACGATCTATAAATATTGATTTTTGGTAATCATCAATTATTTCAGCATCAGAAGATATACCAGCTTCTAACGGGAACTTATTTAGAATTGATTGGCAAAAGGAATGAATGGTTTGGATTTGTAAATTATGCTGTTCATCAACGCATTTGATGAATAATTGTCGAGCGGTGTTTAGAATTTTTTGAGATGGCGTTGAGCTGATTAAATTCTTTATTTTTTGCTCTAGCTCTATTGTGTCGCATACAGTCCAGCTGCTTAGCACACCTAAAATCCTATGAATCATTTCTGATGCAGCATTGTTAGTGAAGGTGATACACAGGATTTTTTTAGGATCAATCCCATTCAGTAACAGACGTAAAAATCTATTTACCAAAATTGTTGTTTTCCCAGATCCTGCAGAGGCAGATACCCATATATTTAGAGAGGGATTGGATGCTATTGTATAAGGATTATGGGTATGAAGATACACTTATAATACCACTATCTTTTGGGTAAAAGCCATTCCATGGTGGCAGAGTGTTCTCCCAATTTTTTCCATGATTCTATATCGAGATTAAAGCTGCCTAAATTTGCTGTACTAAATGAAATTAGCCCCGGAAATCCTGTAAGATAATTAGCAAATTCACTGGTTGTAGGATTATGACTTATCATCAAAACCGAAGAGATATCATCATTGAGTTGTTGAGCTTCTTTAATAAAGTTTTCTATGCTGGGATTATATAAAGCATCTACATACTGTACTTCAAATCTGTAATTGCAATGAGTGGATAAAGTCTGCCACGTTTGTTTTGTGCGCTCTGCGGAAGAGCATAATACCAAATCGCAGTCAAAATCAATGTCTTTTAGTGAGTCTCCTAAGTTTTTTACTTCAGAAATTCCTTTGTCTGTTAAAATTCTATTTATATCACCGCTGCCATCGTCTTTAGCAGCGTCGGCATGTCTAAGTAAGTATAATTTTCTCACCCCTTTATTATCCTAAAATTTAGAAAACCCCCCAATAATAAAAGCATAAAGAAGTTGAGATATTAATGCAATATATTTTTAATTTCCTCACAATGCAATTTTAGCAAACTCGGAAGCAATAAGATTATGAGTATCGGTTTGTGAATCTGAGGAATCAATGGATATGCATCTGTCAGGGTTTTTGGCTGCAATTTTTTTAAATCCACTAATGACTTTTTTATGATAATCATCTGATAGTGTTTCATAGCGATCGTTTTTAGTGTGTTTTTTTGCCATTCTCTTCTTATATTGTACGAAATTTACATTTAAAATAAAGGTAAGGTTTGGAGTAATATTATCTAATAACTCTTTGTGCATTTTCTTTATAAAACTAAGGTCTAAACCGTGGCCATAGTGCTGATAAGCAATGGTGGAATCAAAAAAGCGATCGCATATTACAATTTTATTGTTTGCTAATGCTGGCTTTATTACGTTTTCAACATGCTCAATTCGGGAAGCAAAATGTAAAAGCAATTGGCTTTTGACGTTTAGTTGGGTATTGTTATCTAGCAAAATTGTACGAATTTGTTCAGCTGTTGATGTTCCCCCAGGTTCACGAGTTAAAAGTGCGTTTATTTGATTTTGTTGTAACCAGTTGAATAGAAGTCGACTATGTGTTGTCTTTCCGCTAGATTCGCAGCCTTCAAAGGTAATAAATAGGGGCTGTTGTTTCATGAAATCAGTGCAATACTATTTTTTTGTTTTTAGTCATATTCAGGGTTTCGTCTATTTGTTGTTTGCTTATCGAGCGCTGTCTATGGTCATTTAAATAACTCTGCACTACAAGTAAAGCTTTAGTCACTGCTTCTAGTTTTATTTTATTAGTTTGTTCTTTTTCATAAATATATAATTTTTCTTTATGTAACTCTGTTTTGGTTTTTATATTTTCTTCTAATCGTTTATTGTTGGTATCTGTTATTTTTTTTATATTAGCTTCGGTATTCTTATGTATATCCTCAACTTGTTTTGAGAATTTCTTATGCTGACCTTGATAAAACTCAATGATTTTTTCCGACTCAGCGCGTAAATCTTCTGATGTTTGTATGTTTTCTTGGATCTTCTTTGAATGGTCGTTGAGATAATTAATAATGAAAGTTTTGGCGGGCTTATACGCTAACAGCACAAAGATGATAAAACAGACAGCTTCCCAAAAATGTGTATCTAATTCCATTTAATTAATATATTTCTCAATGTTTTTTTTCGTGACAGTAATATTGCTGATTTTATTAAGAACAGTTATAGCGCTTGATGCCGCTATATCATCTAAGTCATCCTTCATTGATATTCGCAGATCAGCTAACTTTTTTTCATATACTTTGAGATCTTGGGCAAGTTTACTATCTAATTCGCTTATTTTTTGATCAGTAGTAATTTGCACCTCTTTCATTGCTTTAGTCATTTTTGCGGCGCTTTCAGTCTTTGCCTGTTCTAGCTTTGCTTCGTAATCATTTTTTATTTTTTCTGCATCAGCTGCTGTTTTTTGAGCAAACTGTACTTGCTCATTAATATAGTCCTTTCGGGTACTATAAATTTTTTTAAAACCAGGGACAATTACTTTAGCTGTTATTAAATATTGCACAAAAAAGATAATACATAACCAAAATATTTGCGATGGAAATGTAGCCAAATCAAATTGTGGCATGTCCTACAAAAAGATTAAAATTATTGCGATACCAAGGGCAAATATTCCCATTGCCTCTGCCATTCCTGCTCCGATAATAGCATAGCGAGCCATTTTACCTTCTGCTGAAGGATTGCGTGATATAGCGGTAACTAATGATGAAAATATGCTTGCTACGGCCATTGCTGCACCAAACATACCGAGTGTCATTGCGCCTATGGCAATATATTTAAATGCTGCTGCTTCCATTTTTTTCTCCCTATTTTTAATGTGTTAATTACTAAATTAGATATACAACATTAATTGCACTAATGCAAGTTAATAGCATCATTTAAATATACACAACTTAGTATGGTAAATATATAAGCTTGCAGCACTGCTACAAAAAACTCAAAGCCATCAAAAAGAATTATAAATGACATTGGTAACCAACCCCAAAAACCCAACACCGTAACAAAGCCCGCAATAACAGAGAGAAGTATATGACCCGCCATCATATTAGCTGCAAGACGAACAGATAAGCTAATTGGCCTTGTAAGGTAGGTGAACAATTCAATTACTATCATTAAAGGAGCTAAGAATAACGGAGTTCCAGTTGGTAGAAAAAACGAGAAAAACTTCATTTTGTGTTGCAAAATAGCAATAACGGTAACTAAAATAAATACTATTATTGCTAGGGTAAATGTAACGGAAAGGTGACTTGTTGCAGTAAATCCGTATGGTACTAAGCCTAATAAATTTAATGTCAATACAAATACAAATAAGCTAAATATAAAAGGCATATATTTTTCTCCTTTTCCTGCGGTATTTTCCTGTAAAGTATCGAAGATAAAATTGTGTAGCATTTCTCCGGCAGATTGTAGTTTGCCCGGAATAGGAGTTGCACGCCTCAATGCAGCAATAAAAAACGTTGTGGTAATAAGAAAGCCAATTAACATAAAGAATGCGGAGTTAGTGAAGCTGAGATCATAGCCACCAAACTTTAATTCGATCAAGTCTGTGATTTTAAATTGTTCTAAAGGTGATGCTGACATTTTTATTTTGGTATTGCTAGTTTATAAATAGTCCGAAAGCTTGCTATACAGCCTAGTATTAGGCATATTATTTTAAAGGCAGATTGAGTTCCTACTAGTTTATCAATGGCACTACCTATTAACAATCCAACAATAATAGCTGAAACAATCTCAGCGCACACTCTAAACGGAGTCAGTGTTTCTTTGTTAAATTTTTGCGATCTTCCTTCGTTATTTTTTTTGTATTTAGCTATCTTTTTTTTAAGAATATCCAAATCCATATTAATATCCATTTTAACCCTCCTTTAAAGCAGAATCTATTGCTTTAATCAACCTTTTTTTAGATATTTCATCATTATAAAAGTTGCCATTAATTATTATTGTAGGTGTGGCATTTATTTTAGCCTCATAAGCTGTTTGTCTTGATTCAAGAATTTTACTTTCTAATTGTTTATCTTCAAAGCATCTATGTCTTTGCTCTTTCGAGATTCCCCCAAGTTTAGCAATACGTTCTAAGGTCCTTTTCAAGTTAGACGATTTATAAGCCCAATTTTTTTGGGTTTTAAATAAAGCTTTTATAAAAACATAATATTTGTCTGATCCAGCGCAGGATGCCAATGTTGCTGCTTTAATATCGTTTTGAGACAGGGGATAATGACGAAAGATTAACTTTACCTTGCCAGTATTTATATAATTTTCTTCTATTGCGGGCAACACGTCATTATGTAGATACGCACAAGCAAAGCAGCCCATAGATGAATATTCGATAATTGTTACTGGCGCATTTGCTTGTCCTAAGATATTGTCGTCGGGGAGTTGATGCAAATAATCGAGATGCGGCTTTATCGCATAAGAACAGTTTGCGAAGTAAAACATAATAAAGAGTAATTTTAAGATACACCTAAAAAGAACCTTTTTGCCAAATTTGAGTTCAGTTTTTATGTTTTCATTAGACATGTTGTTTTCTCACAATCTATAAAGCTGGTAGAGTTACTCCTTTCTGATGCATGTATTTTCCTGCTTTATCTTTATAAGATTCTAAACATTCTTTGTCTCCCTTTAGAAAGAGAAATTGACACGCACCTTCATTAGCGTATATTTTTGCTGGTAAGGGGGTAGTGTTTGAAAATTCAAGTGTAACATGACCTTCCCATTCTGGTTCAAGGGGCGTAACATTGACTATGATACCGCAGCGAGCATACGTAGATTTTCCTACGCAAACTACTAATATTCCTCTAGGGATACGGAAATATTCTACGGTTCTAGCCAAAGCAAAGCTATTTGGTGGGATGGTACAAACTAGTCCTTTACGATCAACAAAACCATGTTCAACAAAGTTTTTTGGATCTACTATAGCTGAATCTATATTAGTAAATATCTTAAATTCATCAGACGCTCTAGCATCATATCCATAGGAAGAAAGTCCATATGAAATTATCTTGTCTTTATTACTGTTGTATCTAACCTGTTGAGGAGCAAAAGGTTCTATGATGTTATGCTTAGCAACGAGATCAGCTATAGTTTTGTCTGATAAGATCATTATTTATTATTATTTAGTTACAATTTTCAATATTAGTACTAAATTTCAGTTTTTTCTAGAAATTTTAGAAAATAATACAATTCTTTATAATTCTTATTTATTGACTAATAGTAATTTACTGGATATTCCGCTTCTTTTAACAACGGGGGCTATTTAACTTGATGGTTCCGTCTCACAAGGTTCTCACGCAATGCTTTTGCGAGATCTTGTTGTCGTTTTTTAGACTTTTGAGCAAACTTATTATTTTTTTTCTTCATATTGTTTTTATAATTAATTGACTTTATTTTGCAATAACTATAAAAAATAAACAATGTATATTTTGCCGTCATAGCTCAGTGGTAGAGCACTTCCTTGGTAAGGAAGGGGTCGTGAGTTCAATTCTCCCTGACGGCACCAGTTTTATAGGGTTTTCTCAGGTTACTAAGGAAAGGTAGTTTTTTATTGCCGCACCATTGCCGCAAAATATTCTATTTATCACATACAAACAAATGTTTTTAAAAAAACATTGAATAGAATCAATACCTCTCTCCCTGGTCTTTAGTATACAATTGTTCTTTTATTTAGTTTTTTTTGTATTTATTAACAAGAAGGATTATCTTTTCTTTTGCATAAGGTTTGTTTAAAAATTCAACAGCTCCAAGGTCTAAAGCTTTTTTACGCTCTTTTGCATCATCACTACCACTCTGAATAATTACTGGTATGTGTTGTAGCTTTTTATTAGATTTTATTTTTTGCAGTAAGTTTATACCATACATATCTGGCATCATTAAATCCAAAAGTATAACATCTATTTTTTCTTGAGAGTGCTTCCGAAGATAATCTAATCCTTCAACTCCACCATACAAGCTTATTATCTTAAAACCTTTGTCTCGAAAAACTAAATTCAGCATTCTGTGACAATTTAAATCATCATCAATTACTACCACCACTCCTTTGGTTAGCTTATCTGTTTTTTCTTCCTCAGCTATGCCTGGTTTTGGCAACAAGAAGTAAAATGAAGCTCCTTTGTTTTTATTGTTTTCACCCCATATTCTTCCTTTATGAGCGTCAAGAATTTCTCTGCAAAGACTTAAACCTAAACCTGTTCCTCCGGCCCCGGTTTTTGTTCTGGTGCTTTCCACAAAATAACCAAAAATTGCTTCTAACTCATCCTCTGGTATACCAACCCCTTCGTCTGTGACTGTAACTTTTAAATAATTACCTTCTTCTTGCAAATAAGTTTTGATCGTACCAGATTTAGTACACCTGATCGCGTTATCTATTATATTACGAAGTACTTGGCTAATTCGCATTTCATCCATAACGATGGTGCTATCTATCCCTGGCTGTATATGCATTTCCAATGTTATATCTTTATCTTTAATACAAAGCATGGTCTGTTCTTGAATCATCTCTTTTACTACTTCTTCAAGATTCCCTTCTGACATACTTATACTCATCTTGCCCAGCTCAAATTTTGATAAATCCAAGATGTTATTCATAAACTTCAATAAGCGTTTCCCCGCTTTATTCACAGACTTCATACCTTCATGACGTTGCTCGTCAGAATAAATATGCCAACGATCTGCTAGTACATCTGCTGTACCTACTATTCCGGTAATTGGAGCACGCACCTCATGGCTTATGTTGCGTAAAAACTCTGTCTTAATACTTAATGCTTTTTGTAGTTCGTTTTTACTCTCTTGTAGGTCTTTTTTACTCTCTTGTAGATCATGCGTACGTTCAACAACTGTTTGTTCTAGTTGTGCTATAACTTGCTTCTCAATATATTTTTTGTTATGTAAAAATATTGCCATAACAATAGTCATAGAACTCATAGAATATACCGCAACCATATTATAATTCAGAATTGGAGCAACGCTATCTATAGAAAAAAGCGCATACCCTAGTCCTATACCTACAAATGCAAGAATTATAGACATGACGGTGTTACTAAGTACACGCAGCAATATCACAGAGAGCACACAATTAGCTATTAGCAAAGCTTTGTTTCCATATACAAACATCAGGTAGCTTGATAAAAACGGAAGGCAAAAACACAGCATAAAATGCCAAGCAGAAATCATATATTTCGATCTCTTAGTTTTATCAACCCATAGCTCATTAAGCAGCATTAGTAAACACAAAGTCGCAGCTGTGCTTTGTAAATAAAAGATAGTGCCCTTCACCTGCCATAGTTGAGGGAAGATAAATGCCAACGCTGCATAGCTAAGTAGCATGACTATGCAAAATATATATATTGAACCTAATTGAAGCTTATTAGAAAGTGCATTGTTTTTTAGTCTGGTTAAAAAAGGTTCTTTTGGCGGAGCAACGGTTACTAACTCAGGATGTTGTTTTTTGTATCTTCTGTTTGCAAAATATAAGACAATTACCGAAGTTATTACTCCAACGCTAAGACTCCTGGGATCAAACACTCCAGTGATTAAGCGGGTAACGATTACAGCTGAAAAAGATGATAACACCAAGGCCATAAACGATCTTTTACTGACTCTAGCCCCAAGCAATCCTCCTAAGAAAGGAAAAGTTACTAATGGCATCCAGAAATTACCAATTAACCATATAACCTCTATAATATTCTTTTTCAAAAAAAGTAATAACATAGAAGTTATAGCTATACCAACACACGAAGTACGAGCAATTAATAACTCCTGTTTGTTAGTAAGCGATGGCCAAAGTTGTTTGCAGATATCATAAGATATTAATGCGCTCGTGACATTCAAATATGAATCTTGTGTTGACATTATTACAGCTAGAAGTCCTGCTATTACTAATCCTGTTATACCCACAGGCAGGTAATGGTCTATAAAATAATATAAAGCAACGCTGGGCTCAATATTGGGATTAGTTTTATAGGTTATTAAGCCTATTAAACATACAATTAATAATAAAGGAATCATCAAAATACCCACTCCAATAAAGGTATTAATAAATTGTTTTTTATCTTTTGCAATCAAAGCTCTTTGAACGTGAGGAGTAGAAGTGTTTGGCATTAATGCAAAGAATATAAAGCTTAAAAATAAAAGAATATTACTTGCATTAATTTTAACATGTGTATCCGGTAAAGAAGCAGTTATGTCTTCAAAACCACCAACGCCATGATACCCAATAGCACAAGCTAGCGGCAATGCTATAAAAAATATTAAAAACTGAAAAACATCTGTAAAAGCAACAGAAACTATTCCCCCAAATGCTGAATAACAAGTAACTATAGTTAACCCAATAAGCATTCCTATAGTCTCTGGAATATTCGTGAAATAATGTAAGAGATACCCTATGGCTAGGGTACTAGTTGCTGTAACTCCCATTGCCAGGGCTATAGATAAAATATTAGTTATCCATCTTCCTGATTTTCCATACCAATTCTCCATTATATCGCTTAAAGATATAAACTTGAGTTTTTGAAACATCTTTAGATTTGGTGCAAAAATTTGAGCCATTATAAACCAACAAACAGGAACAAAAAAAAGGGGAAGTATAAATACCAACCCTAATTCGTAAGACTTCCCGACATTACCAATTATTTGCCGAGCATCGATTGCTGTAGCAAAAGTCGTTGCTATTAACACTGCTGTAGGAAACGACTTGTTACCAAGCGTATAATCGCGTATATTCTTTATCTTACCGAACTTAAACAGACCAATTATCAAGCATAAAACCAGATAACCTACTACTATTGAGATGTCTATTGTATGAAGATTCATATTTTATTTGCCCCCTATTAACTTTTGCGTTACAAGGACAACACCATAGACAGCTCTTTAGTCTGTGTAAAGAGCTTTTTGTTTTTTTGCGTGATATATCTAATTACTTTTGTCGTAATCTTACTTGATTCTATGGGAAAACTTCAATCTTCTGTTTTTTCAATTTCTAAAAAACTACTGAAGCATCTTCTGCAACTTAAAGATGCTGCGTTTTACGGAATTCAGCTCCGTGCATATAAATATGCTGTTTTATTAACTTTAATAATCAGGTGCTTTGGGGGAAAGACACCTGACTATTCAGCATTAATACATATATTATACATCACAAAAAACAATAAGCAACACTAAGCTACAGTAAGGTCCAATAAGATCGTAGATGTTTTTCTACCAATCTATTATCATTATTTAATATTGGGGAAATTAGAAATGCTTAGTAATTTACTATTATCTAGAAGAATGGAGTTAGGATTATCCCAAGAAATGGTGGCAAAAAGGGCTGGGGTTTTGAGATCCACAGTGTCCAAATGGGAAAACAATAAAATAAAAGGAAGGATTCCGATTCCAACTATTCATAAAATAAGTATATCTTATGATATACCCAAACTAGATATAGTGAATGCATTACCTAAAGAGCAAAAAGAAGCATTATTAAAAATAGTAAAGCCTCCTGTCCTTCACCCAAAAAATGAATAACTTGGCCGCAAGTGGCTAAGTTTTCAATTCCTACTCTAATTTCTGTAATAAGTTATAACGCTCAGTCGCCACTTTGGGCTCCCACAGCCAATGAAAATGATTTTGCAATAATAGACATACCCAAGAATAATAAAGATATAATAAAGCTCACGGACAAGCCGGCAAAATGCAGTACACCTGTAGCAACTATCGTTGAAAGGTTTTTTGTTCTGTAGTTCTTGATTTTCCTAATCTTTTTGATGCACTACATTTGTATTACTTTTTCAAAACTTGTATTACATTTGTAAGACATTGCTCTAAAACGCGCAGATATGCTGGGGTTTTGTGTCATACATTTGTAATACAAGTAAACATGAATTGGAAAATTTTTCTCCCGTTATCTAATATGGCATGATAGTTTATCTCAACCTCTTGTAACCCGAATGACTTTGTTAATACTACTACAATATTTTTGACACTTTGAGCAATTTATTTCCCTAGCTGCATAATGTCTGAAATTTGAGAATTTAACTAAATTTATATCTTGTTGATTTGCAAAACAGCATCAAAGCCCCATTTTTTCCTCAATATTAAAAACTATAATTCGCCATAATCTTGATGGTGTGAGCAATATTCCTGTGCTTCTGTAGAATTAAGAGCCTTTATGAAAAACAACGATAACCCTAAAATAGGAGTTTCAGGGAGAGGAGAACAATCATTTTTTGACGGATGATTTAGGCAATAATAGTAATCTGTCTCTGCTAAAGCTTCTATATATTCATATTTTTCATTAGGTAGAAGAATTTCTTGCATTGTTACTACACACTTAGTTCCGGGTATTTTATCTTCTACGTTATTAACCTGAGTTGTACTAGATGTGTGATTTTTTAATTCAGCTTCTATTTCAGTTTTTGACATATTAGATGGATCTTCTAATTCTTGTATTGTTTGAGAGTTCTCTATATTGCTTATAGCACTTGATACTTTATTTTTTGGAATTATTTGTACAAAATCTAATTGCCACAGAAACTCTACTTCGCATTTAAGTAAAGGTTTCCCTATTTTACCAGCAGCTAATTGATCTAAAAAATAGTAGAATCCATCTTCAAACACCCCAGGAAAATTATTCATGACTGACATTCCAATGAGGTATTTATCTAGGAATATAAAAGGAAATTTTTCTAACTCAAGTGCTAAAGGCTCTTTTTCTAATGAGAAACCTATAGGCATTGTATCGAAACTACTTACACTTTTATCATCTTTTGCTAAGGTAACCGTTTTTGTGTCCTTTGGTAAAAGGTGTGCATCTTGTAGTATTGCTCCTCCAAAACAAGAAAAAGATAAAAGTCTAAATTCTGTTTCTTCAAAAAATTTACCAAAAAACTCAAAAAGGTTTTTTGTTGGTTCGTATAGGTTATTGGTAATTTTGATTACATGATGATTATTTTCGTGTAGATATGGTTTTTTATCTGAAAAATGCCCATGAGTAAAGAGTATTACGTTAACTCTTGTGATATACTCTAAATAATTTGAAACAGCATTTTTTATAGCAGATGCAATTTGGTTTATTTGTAACGGAACACTAGATATTCCTACTGTAAGTAAGCTAATGTTGTTGTTTTTTAGAGGTTCTACGAAAGAATTATCTATATCTATAACGAGAGATTCTGTGTCAGATCCTTGAATTATTATAAAAAGTAGTCCTGCACTAATAATTTCTTCTGGATTATAAAATTGTACAGGTGGAGTATGAAATTGATAAGGGAAATTCCCATTTAAAGCTAGTTCCTTTCCTATTTTTTCACAAGGATTAGAAGGGTGCATTTGTAGTGCGCTATAAGCTATACATAACTTAACTCCTTCAATGTTTTCTGATGAAGATGCAACTGCTATAGGTGAGACATTGAATTTATTTTCAAAGTTAACTAGAGCTGGTATATAATTTAGTAAATTTTCAGCTTCGGAATTATTTTTATTTTGTAAAGCTTCACTTAGCGCGCTTGACCACGAATCTTCGTCTATTAAGCTAGTATCTGCTCCTTTTGTTATTGAAGGGGAATGGTTATTAAAGACTTTAACCATAAACTGCAACTGTGTATAGCCTACATTGCTTTTGTAATAAGCATTACCGTACGTGTGTACTCTTCCTCTAATAATGTGAAAAAGATAATTATTTAGTGATATGTATCCCTCATTTAACAAGAAATTATGCATTTCTGATGAATATTGAGGTAAATGGTAGAGCCATGTTTTGTCTTTATTAATAATAGGTCCTTTTAGTAATAAGTGCTTCAATAGATCTTCGCTAGGAATAGTTACTGAATGACAATAAGTATCTGAGGAAAATCTTTTGCAAAATGCACTGATATCAGCGCTGTACTGTGTTGTTGCTATATCGATCCAATGTTTTTGTCTTTCTAATATTTGGTCAGCGTCTTTGTCATGTTTTATTAGGGATTCCAAAAATACATTTGGCTTTAATTTATACTTACTTAGAAGGTTATCAAGTAATGTATCGGAAAAGATTAAAGCATTCTTTATCTCATCTACGTTGTCTAGTTTAAGGCCTTGTTCTAATAAAAAAGAAAAAGTTTCTTCTGAAATAATGTCTAATGAAGGTAATTTTGTTCCCCTAACCTCCTTTGTTCCATCTGGTTTAAAAGAATATGCATGAACTTCCTTAATTACATTGGGATCGGCTCTTTGTGAAATTAGCGCTTCTAGCTCTTCTTGACTTGTTCCCTTTTTAAGAGCTTGTTTTAATTTTTCATTAATAGAATCTTGTTCCTCTTCTATCATCATAATCTGCATTTTAATTATAGCAAAATAGTTAACAGCGGGAAGTTAACTTGTCAAGAATAAATGTTGTTTTGTAAAATATCCTAAGTTGGTGCTCATACAATATTCCACAGTAACCCCTCTCGTCGAAATTCTAAAAATCATTAGATAGCATGTACTCGGAGTATCGCTCTTTTTTAGAACTCGCACTCTCCAAAGGTCTTGGATTTATTGGGTTTGAGAGCAGTTGGGTGGGTGTTATAAACCTAATAGGTTAGGGTATAAATAATTTTACAAAGTTCCTCGTAGAAAAAACTAATTATTAGTGGAATTACAGCTTTTAAAATAACCATCTTATAACTGCATATATATTTGTATTTGATGAATTATAGGTTACTTTTCCTCTAAGTTTCTAGAAGGACCTCCTGAAGAAAAAACATAAAGATTTACTATAGAGTGTGCTCTGTAGCATCTTCATCGGCGTGAATGATTTCACCTACTAAATGACAAGTGTCTTCAATTGTGCATTTGCTCAAATGTGGAAGATATATTTTTGGTGCTGTTATAGTTGAATGATCACAGAAAAATTTTTGCATAGGACTGACTTTGAAGCTTTCTCCTGATGAGACTTGCGCCCCACTCATCGTAAGACCTTCTCCTTCTCTTTTTTGTGTGTCACTAAACATGCCAGACATGCATTTTGAAAATTCAAGTGTGCAGCTCATTGAATTTGGTCTATTGATTATACATTCTCTTTGTGCATCAATACACTTTTCTAAATCGGACATAGTTTTATTCCTTTTATTGTTAGTTAATGAAAACTCACTTATAATATAAAAAAAAAGATAACGCAAGTTACTCTTTTATTATCCCAAATTTGGGAGAAAAACCCTGCTCTTGGGTCCCATCATATGTATCTTGAATTCAGTGCCCCATTTTAACTTGCAAAATACGCTTTCTTATAACTACTATAGATGACTATCTGCAACAACTTTACAAAAAAATGCATACTACAGAAAGGATAACATTAGTAACAATTCCCGATAAAGACAAGAATTTCCGTACAGTTGATGATAGTCAATTAGACAAACTCAAGGACCTAAAATCCAAAAAAGCTTTTATGGAAATAACTTCCACTATGTTATTAGCTACTGAATTTAGTATGAGTAGAATACTGGATTTAGTAAAAACTGAAGGTCTTGCAAAAATTTTGCAAACATCTGTTAAAGTACAATTTATTAGTGTTTCAGTAGGTGTAGATTATGTTTTTAAATATCAAGAAGCACAAGAAAAAGGGTTATCTTATCCAAAAACTTCTGCGCTAGCTCAAACAGCAGGAGGTTGGGGAATTTTTGAATTAGGAGCAATAGCAAGCGGAGGAGTTGCAACAACGTTAGGAGGCGGAGTATTGATTGTCCCTATTGTCGCTTTTACTGGTGGCACTGCACTATATTATGCTTTTGAAAATGTAAAAATTAGTGATGGAAAATCTTTAAGTGATCATTTTGGTGAAAAAACCAGCTGGGTGATGGATAGAGTTCACCTTAATCAAACTCATTTTATAAGTTTTAATAATCAACAAAATTTAACAATGGGTGATGCAATGAAAAAAGTTATAAATTTATTTGGCATTGCACAACATCCCATTGATCCTATAGTTTTAGATTTAAGCGGGACTGGTCTTCAGTTAGTAGACATGGAAAAATCTGCCGTGCGCTTTGATTTTCAAGGAGAGGGATTTATAAATAAAGTTGGATGGATTTCTCCGAATGAAGCCTTTCTTGCTATAGACAAAAATCACAATGGTAAAATAGATGATATTAATGAATTATTTGGCAATAGAAATATCAGTGGCATAGATGAACTAGCCTTATTCGACACTAATAAAGATGGGCTTATCGATAAAGAAGATGCTATTTATAACCAATTATTATTGTGGTGTGATGTAAATCAAGATGGTGTAAGCCAACAAGAAGAAATATTTAATCTAACAAGTATTAATATTTCAAGAATTTCTTTGCATAGTACTGATACTAATTTTTTAGTAAGAAAAAATATTATACAGAAACAATTTAGTTATTTTAAAAATCAAATAAGTGGAGAAGAGATAGAGCTTACAGGCTATGACGTAAGCTTTATTGTTGATTTAACAGATTCAATTTATTCAAGAGGTTTTATTATGGATTCTGAAAAACAACTAGAGGCTGCTTTAGTAGCTGGCTTACGCGGTTATGGAAATTTAACCGGGTTAGAATATCAAATGTCTAGAGATGATGCATTATTCATGCTTGTAAAAGACATAATTGAGATGAGGGAACAAAAATATGGCAGCATTAATACTCTTTTAGAACAAATCATGATGAGCTGGGCACAATTAGAAAAAGTTGATCCTGCTTCCAGGGGAGAAAACATTAATGCCCAACAACTAGGTTTTTTAGAACAACTAATAGGAGAGGGCTTTTCAAAATCAGATGAAGAAACGAGTCCTGATGAAAGATCTACAAACCTGCTTAAAGAAGCTTGGCATGTGGCATCTAATTCAGTAAAAGCAAACCTTTTGATTCAAGGGCCATTAAAACAAATCTTTAATGGCACTTATTACGACTATAATGCAGATAAAATTGTTTATAATGGGCAACCTTTATTGGTTGCGGATATAGAAAAAGTAGCAGAGCAATTTGAACCCACAGATCAATGTGATGCTATTTCTTACTGGGCTAATGTACATATGCTTGCTTCATACATATCAAACTATATAAAAGACCCTTTTGCTGTTGTTGACCAAATGGCACGACATCATATTATGGAAATTTTAAAAATTAAACCTAACACCTTTGGAGATATAAGCAAAAAAGCAATAGTATCTCCTTCTATAGGTGTAAATACTGTAAATGCACCTTATAACAGCGATTATGATATGGATAGAGGGGGCATAGTTATTGGAGATAACACCTCAAATATTCTCGTTGGTAATAGCAAAAATGATATATTAATTGGGTTAAGGGGACACAATATACTTAAAGGATATGGAGGGCATGATGTATATGTATGGTCCCCTAGCTGGGGAAATATAACAATTGAAGAAGACAATGAAATAAAAAACGATGCTTTGCTTATAGTAGGAAATTATAGGCCCAATGAGTTTACTTTTAAGGGGACATCTCTTACTTTTGGATTAAAAATTTTTCACAAAGATACCAATAATTTCGCTCATATTTTATCTCAATACTGGATCTCTGAAGGCGTAAGGATTGATGATTTTCTTTTTTCTTCTGGGTACAAAACATCTCTTGTAAAAGGAGCGTTATACGAAGGTACTGATGAAGAAGATGCAATTTATGCTTCTAACTTTGATGACATAATAGATGGAAAAAAGGGAGAGGATACACTAGTAGGGAATAAGGGTGATGATGTGTATATTTGGCGATTAGGCGACGGTAACGATACAATAAAAGAATCTGGAAATAAGAATAATGCCGATAGGATAAAATTCGAAGATTACGTTATATTCCAAGATATACAAGAAATTGTATACATAAAGCCTAATGGAGCTTTGGTTATCGTAATTCCACAAACAAACGAGGTTGTTACGGTAAGAGACTTTTTGGATGAAGAGGGCAAAGTCGAAATTTTAGAATTTGCAAATAATAATTTATACTCTACTTCACTTTTAACATTACGAGTACTTGGAACAAAAGAATCAGAAATTCTCAGAGGCACTGAAAATCATGACAATCTCTTTGGCTTTGAAGGAAACGATATTTTAGAAGGAAATTCAGGAGATGATACTTTGCATGGTGGCAAAGGAAATGATATTTTGCGTGGTGGTAATGGTGATGATATTTATTATTGGGATGCAGGTCATGATGTCATTGAAGGTGAAGGATCAAAATATGCTGGAGACCATGATAAGATCGTAGTTAGTCACTACAATCTAAGCAATCTCGTATTTACAGCTTTGAACTATGACGTTATCATATACAACCATAACAAAACAGAAAGCCTAACAATAATAGGTCAGTTATATGGGGGAGGCATCGAATTAATTAGCTTTGCGGATGGTGAAGTATCCACATTTAATATGAGGTTTTATAGAAATGGAACTTCTGGCAATGACAATGAAGTGCTATCTGAAAATGGTGATACGGTATATATTTCTAAAGGAAATGATGAGTATACTGCCAATGGCGGTTTTGATGTTTTCGTTTTGTATCAAAATATGAAAGATTGTGGAACAACAACAATATCTCGATTTAATCCAGAAATGGATAGATTTGTCCTGCATACGCACAGTAATATGACTTTGCCAGATATTTATAAAAACCTTACAACCACTGATGATAACGATTTAAAACTTATCTTTGGAAGCTGCGCTTTAACGCTAGATAATGTAAAGATAGAAACCTTAGGCGAAAACAATTTTGAACTGATTCCTCTTAGCACAACAATTTAATACGAATTAAGGGAATGAGGAGGGGGACCAGAAAGAACCTTACAAAGGTTCTACAGCTCTTCAAAGCTATCATTCTTACCTATAATAATAACAGAATCAACTTCTTCCCGCTCATCACTATACCAACAATGAGTAATATTTTGCTGCCTTGAGAGACAACAAGAAATATCATTTTTGCAGAGGTCTTGAAAACGCAAAATCCAGCAGCAGGGCATAAAGCGCTGATAGGACTTACAGCAAAAAATTTAGGAAAGATAAGTTAAACAAACCAATAGTAAAAAAACGATTAGAAGATTTGCAACAACATGATTTTACTTTGGCATCAATAATGGATTAAAAACATTTGATGTAAGGGTATCTAACTCCTTATTTTCCATCTCGCTTTGTGCAGACAAATTATCTACAGAAGATGAAAACACATCTCTAAAACGATAACTACGGTTTGTCCACAAGATTGAACCATTTCTTGCATCGATGATACCTACAATCATTAAAGATTCATCAGCATCGGTAGAATGTGATCCCAGTAACATAGATATCATAAAATCTCTAGTTCTTGCGCCGTTTGTCTTAACTGTTTTTGAATAATCAGTTAGCAATATTATAGAACTTTTAGTTGCTTTTCCTAATTCAATAGCGGGCTTGCCAAGTTTTTTTTCTATAGCATATGCCTCCTCTTCTTTCATCGCAAGAGTAGAATAAAGCTCTTTATGAGAATCATTATAAGCATTTCTTAATGCTGCAACTTTATCAGATAATTTTTGATTATAAATATCTCTTTTATTCAAAAATTTTACTTTAAGTCTCTTATCACGTAGAGCTGCGACTATCTTATTTTTCATCATTTCTTCTAAGTGATCTTCATAATTATACATACGTTCTCTTTTATTCGATATATCAAGTGTATGTACCTTAACCTCAGGAGGAAGTACTAACACTTCCTTGCATTCAGTCAATTTCTTTTCATAATCAGGACTACGACGAACCATTGTAGTTGCACAAGAAGAAAGTAAAAAAGCTAAAAATAATGTAATAAATACTCTAAACACAAAAGCCTCCTATTTAAACTATGTTGCTGTAATGACTCTGGTGCGCTTCTCTGAAAAGATAACATATACTTTTGTGCCTTTAGATATCAAAGTATCTCTAGATTGAACCACAGTAATCAGGCCATTAGCCTTAGCTGTAGCAATAACATTTCGCATGGCTGAATTACCCTCAAAATAACCAGACTTTATTTTAGAGGTATCAACTTCTATTATATATTCGTAACCCTCATTTTTACTTAATGCTCCCTGTGCCACTGCTCCTAACGCACCGCCAATAAGTGCTCCGCCTACTATAGCAGCGCCGTTACCATCACCAGCTGTATGACCTAATGTTCCCCCCATGGCTCCACCTGCAAGCATTCCTCCTCCATTATCAGATAGTCTATCACTTTCTTTTATCACAATAGGACGAACAGAAACAACCCTTCCTTTAAGTGTAAGATTCAATGTAGAGTCGCTAGTATACACTCTATCTGATAGATCACGCGCACAATTACTAAGAATAAAAAGAATAATTAAAGAGCAAAAAATTTTTTTAGAATAAGACCTAATAATCTCCATAACTAAATATACCTCCAATTTAATTCAAACAAGGTACAATACACTCTGATGTGAAAAATATCAAAAGCTTTTTTCTTTTTGCAGTAGCATTTAAAGAGAACTGGACATTTTTACATAAATATATCCTGTTTTTAATAGCGAATTATATCTATGAATTATGCAGTTTTAATTTTTTAATAATCTCTTCTTCTGTACCAAAGGTTTCAATCATGGCATCAGTAGCGCGCTCCACGGCTTGTTTTACAGGGTCTAGATTCAATCTTTCATAGATTGCTGTAGTGTTTTTGTTCTTATGTCCAAGAGATTTGCCTATAATAGCGGTAGTAGCTCCAGTAGCAGCTTGCCAACTTCCTAACGTACGCCTTAAATCGTGAATTCTTAAATCCTTAATATCTGCGCGTTTCAGTATTCTTTTCCACGCTCTTTTAGGTTCCTCTAAATGCCCACTCTTACTTGTTAGACTTGGAAATACCCATTCATTAGTAGAGGTTTCTTTTCTTATGGCTAGAATGTTTATAGCAAGTTGTGGTAATGAAACAGTCAAGGGCTCACCATTTTTTGTTTCGGGTATACGCCACTGCCCCCTTTCAAGATGCACATCATCCCAACACATAGAAAGCACATTGCTTTTTCTAGCTCCAGTGAGGAGTGAAAGGATTACGTAGTCTCTAGGTGCACTATTTTCTTCTTTCATTACTGCATCCCAAAATCTAGGAAATTCATCAACTTGCAAAAACCTATCGCGAGACTTTTCTTTGAACTTTTTTATACAATTAGTAGGGTTTACCCCTTGCCAACCCCATTCTAAAGCTTTGTTATAGATTGCTCTTATTTTTACTAAAACTCTATTTGCTTGATAAAGTCCATTATTTATTTTAATTTTTTCATGCAATAGTCTAATTTCATTATTAGTAATTGTAGATATTTTTTTATTAAACCAATGATTAAGAAATCTATTAATGTCATTCTCATCGCCTTTCCAAGTACGTTTTTCTTGTTTACTGTATCTCTCCATGTAATCAACAAATAGTTCTTTAAAAGTTATTTCTTGTCTTAAAGTATTTTTTTTATCATTCGGATTTATTCCCTGGGCTATCAACCCCTTAATAACTCTTGCCTGTTTTCTTGCAGATTCTATACTTCTTTCTGGAAAACTACCAATGATCACTCTCTCATCTTTACCCTCTATTCTCTTCCTAACAAAAAATGTAATAATTTCATTTGAGGTTATATAAATGCTTAGTCCTTTTTCTTTTATATCTCTATAATATTTGAGTCCTTTTTTAGGAAAATCTAGATCCATAATTGTTTGTTTTGTAAAATTAATTTTCACTTTAATCTCTTTTTTGTTGCCGCACCATTGCCGCAAATTGCAGCAATCTTTATAAAAAATAATAGAAAATAACCAAACACATGTCAAGCCGTATCCCTTGCGCATCAAGCATTATAGATAATAATAGTGCTTAATAAAATATTAGGCCATATAATTGGTAAGGAAGGGGTCGTGAGTTCAATTCTCCCTGACGGCACCAGTTTTATAAAGAATTTAAGAAAGAGATACAAAGCAAAGGCTAGTAGGGATATTTTGGGGAGTTTTTATTATCTTTAACTATGCTTCCAACGGAATAACAAAAGAAAAAGTGGCCCCGCCATCTTTATTATTTTCGGGCGGTATTTTCCTTGTTTTGGTTGCGGGGGCAGGATTTGAACCTACGACCTTCAGGTTATGAGCCTGACGAGCTACCGGGCTGCTCTACCCCGCGTCTGTAATTATAATCGAATAACTTAGCGAAAATTATATACGCTAATCCTGGAGAATCAAGGGGAAATACAAATCGGTATTAAATATGCAAAAAAGAACAACGATAAGGTGTTGGAGTTTTGAAAAAGTCCAGACACACGTAAGACTGTTAGCAAGGAGAAAAGACACATCTTTGAAACATGATGGTGCCGTGAAAACTTTGTAAGACGCAATTTGAATGTTTAATCATAATAATGTTCATCTGCATACAAGTGTTGACAAATGACACCACTAGCTTTTACAGTGTCCCACGTAAGTGGTGCCCAAGAATGGCCGCTTTGGATATACTGAAAATCATTCCCAAATTTCTGTTGGCATTGTGCTATTAACTCTGAACAAGTTTCGTCGTTAACAGCTATAGCTTCTTTGCTGTGAAAAAATAATCCAGAATGTATTTTTCCTGTAACTGTTTTTAATGGTTTATAGTTAAAACGATCCTTAGTACAGTATATATTTCTATCATAGTTAAAAAATGATTCCGACATCTTTCCCCTTCATTGCAATATTATTAAGTGGAGGTAATAATGCCAGCTTTTTTTTTAAAAGCAAGCACTTTTTATTAATAGTGGAAAGTGAACTGCATTATAAGTGTGTTAAACCATTTCCAGACAGCAGATGCACATGAAAATGAAATACAGATTGCCCGACTGCAGCTCCATTGTTGGTGACTAATTTATAACCTTTCTTATCTAATCCATGTATACGAGCAATTTTGGCTATAGATTGAAAAAAACTGGCTATCTCTTCGGGAGTTGCATTTTTAGTAAAATCATCGAAGGAAATATAATCGCCTTTTGGTATAATCAACCAGTGTACGTCTGTGGCTGGCGTTGCATCCTCAAAGCATAATATCTGCTCATCTTCATATATTTTATTGGTTGATAATTCGCCTCTTAGTATTTTGGCAAATGCGTTTTTTTTATCATACTGTTTCATTTTGATTCTCTATTTTTTCCTTTTGGAGATCTTTATAGTAAAAATAACCACTTACTATTTGATTAGCAACATTTTCGTATTTTTCTAAAGTTCCCCATTTTTTATACCCATAGCTTTCATATAGGGTAATGGCTGCTTCACGCATTGAGTTTACGCTTAATCTTATTAATTTATAACCTTTAGATAGGGCATGTCTTTCTGAAAATTCTAATAATGCCTTGGCCATTCCTAAATTTCGTGCCCATGGTGCAACGAAATGATTGTCGAGAGACACAGCAAAGTTTGAAGTTTTATTGGAGAGGCTGGGTATAATTAATTGTAGTGATCCCGCTATAGTATTATCAAGTCTTCCAACTATTAATTTACGCTCAGGTACTAACATTACTCCCTTAAAGTAAGACTCTAATTCTCGCCTAAGAGGGGGGTGCCATTGATTAAAGCCTACGGAGAATCCAAAGGTATCTAACATAGTTGCTTCAGTAGCATCGCATAAATCTACTAAGTCCAAAGGATTTAGTTGTTCCAGCAGCTCAATTGTTGTCTCAGCCATGGAGTTAATTTTAAATTAAAAGCATTGATATAGTAATAGATATGCAACCCTAAATTCAAGAAGTTTTACAATTTCTTTCTAAAAATCTCATTAAGGCGTCTTTTTTGTTTTTACTAGCAACTACATCTACCAGCTTATATCCTTTCTTTTCTAGGGTTTTTCGATAAAAATCATTTGCATAAAATGCAATAGCTATGGATAGAAAAAAGCCGATTATTTCTGTTGTGACTTCGTTTAAGAAATGAAATTGTAAGGTAGTAAAAAAAATAAGGAAAATCATGAAGTGAATAAGTGATAAACTCCATATTCTCTTATAGATAGACCATATGAAACCGAAGAAAAAATTATACCAGCTAAAGCCTTCTTCCACTAGCATGCAATTTTCGGGTTCTAGCTGATCTTTTAAGTATATTGTATAGAAGGTCATCTTTAACAGTTGAAAAAAATATATATTCTGACATTATAATTAAATCGCTTTTAAAGCAACTTTATTATAATAAATACGTTTAATTTAAGTGGTAATTAATAATGTCATTTCATGGTACTACAATTTTATCAGTACGTAAGGGGAAAAAAGTTGCAATAGCCGCAGATGGGCAAGTTTCCCTGGGAGATACAATTTTCAAATCATCAGCAAAAAAGTTGCGTTCTATCGCAGATGGCAAGATATTTGCTGGTTTTGCTGGTTCAACTGCAGACGCACTTACTTTATATGAAAGGCTTGAAGGAAAATTAGAAAAATATAATTATAGCTTAACTAGAGCCTGTGTAGAGCTGGCAAAGGATTGGCGCACAGATAAATATTTGCGTAAGCTTGAAGCTATGATGATAGTTGTAGACGCCACTAATTCATTTATTGTGACAGGTACAGGGGATGTTTTGGAACCAGAGGATGGAATTGCTGCTATTGGCTCTGGGGGAACTTATGCAAAATCTGCAGCGAAAGCTCTATTAGATGTGAAAGAATATGACGCTACAAAGATTGCAAAAAAAGCTATGAACATTGCTGCAGATATTTGTGTATACTCTAACCATAACATTATTATTGAAACCATTAACAACTAAAAGCAGCAAATTATGTCAAGAAAAAAGATTGATTCTCTAAAGCATTCCTTAACTCCTAAAGAAATAGTAAAAGAGCTAGATAGATTTATTGTAGGCCAAAATGATGCAAAAAAGGCTGTTTCTATTGCTTTGCGTAATAGATATAGAAGGCAATTACTTTCTGATGATTTACGTGAAGAGGTGGTGCCTAAGAATATACTAATGATAGGTCCTACTGGTGTTGGTAAAACAGAGATTGCAAGGAGGCTAGCAAAGCTTGCTTACGCTCCTTTTATTAAAGTTGAAGCTACTAAATTTACTGAGGTTGGATATGTCGGGCGTGATGTTGACTCTGTGGTGCGAGATTTAGTAGAAATTGCCGTTCTAATGGTAAGGAAGAAGCATCGCGAAATGCATGCTAAAACTGCTAAACAAAATGCAGAAATAAGAATTTTAAATGCTTTGGTAGGAGAAAAATCTTCTGAGGCCACTAAAAATACGTTTAGGGAAAAGCTATACAAAGGAGAGCTCGATGAGAAAGAGGTAGAAATAGAAGTAAAAGATACAAAATCCCCAATGATGCCTACCTTTGATGTTCCAGGAGGGCAAATGGGCGTGGGCGTGCTTAACATAGGCGAAATGATTGGTAAAACTCTTGGAGTTGATAAAAAGAAAAAAGTCAAAAAAATGAAAGTTAAGGATTCTTATACTACTTTAATGGAAGAAGAATCTGATAAATTAGTAGCAGATGATGATGTAGTAAGCGAAGCGGTAAAGCTTGTTGAAAACGATGGGATAGTATTTATTGATGAGATAGATAAGATTGCATCTGGTCAAGATGGACAAAGCAGGGATGTAAGTCGTGAAGGGGTACAAAGGGATTTATTGCCTATTATAGAGGGCACAACTGTTACTACTAAATACGGTTCAATCAACACTGACCATATATTATTTATTGCATCTGGAGCTTTTCATATGGCAAAACCATCAGATTTACTACCAGAATTGCAAGGAAGATTACCGATTCGAGTTGAATTATGTGATTTGAATAAAGAGGATCTAGTAAGGATTTTAGAAGAGCCGGAAGCGAGCTTAATAAAACAATATGTTGCGCTTCTTGCTACAGAAAATGTAACTCTGGAGTTTACTAAGGATTCGATAGAAACTATTGCTGACATTGCTATAACTATTAACCAAGATGTTGAAAATATCGGAGCAAGAAGATTACATACTATTATGGAAAAACTTTTAGAGGATATAAGCTTTAATGCATCTGAAAAGCCAGGAGAAAAATTTGTTATTAATAGCAAGTTTGTAAATCAACAATTAGGCAATATTACTAAGCAATTAGATCTATCGAAGTTTATTTTATAACCTGAAGTGGATGGCTTTTTTTTAGCCAAATTATCAAAGAGCTAAAAGTTCTTAGCACTAACTCCCCTCTAAACCCAATTTAGCAAATAGAGTTTTGTCAGCTTCGGGCAGTTGGTTTGGGCTTGTTAAAAGGTCATTTCCAAAATGAATTGAATTCACACCTGCGAAATAGCATAGAGCTTGTATAGCTTCAGAAGTTTTTTGTCGTCCCGCAGAAAATCTCACGAAGGATTTTGGCATCATTATTCGCGCAATAGCAACAGTACGAACAAGATCAAAATCATCATCTCCTTCCATATCTTTAGCAGGAGTTTCATCGAATTTTATAATTCTATTAATTGGAATGCTTTTAGGGTGTTTTGGTAAATTAGCTAGTGTCATTAGCATTTTTACTCGATCTTCTTTACTTTCTCCCATGCCTATAATACCGCCGCAGCAATTCTCAATACCAGCTTCTGCTACACGATTTACTGTATCTAAGCGATCAGAGAATTTATGGGTAGTGCAAATGTTAGGATAAAAATCCTCGGAGGTTTCTATGTTGTGATTATAATATTCAAGCCCTGCCTCTTTCAGTTGTTGAGCATGATGCTTTTGTAAAAATCCTGCGCTTAGGCATGTTTCAAGGCCTAATTTTTTTACTTCCGCCACCATTTCTACTAAAGTTGGCATATGTTTATCCTGCGTTCCGCGACATGCCGCCACCATGCAAAAACGTGTTGCTCCTTTTTCTTTTGCAAGCTTCGCTGCTTTCACCGTTTCTTCAACGTTGCTAAAGGGTTTTTTTTCAATTTTTTTATTATGATGAGCAGATTGATTACAAAAACAACAATCCTCTGAACAACCGGCTTGTTTTATATTGTATAAAGTTGCTAGTGTTATTTTGTTAGGATCAAAATATTTTTTAAATATACTATGTGATTTGAAGATCAGATCATTAAATGGAAGATTGTATAATGACAGTCCTTCTGCTGCTGTCCAGTCATGTCTAACATCCGGTTTACTTAGATTTTGCTGGACTAATTCTGTGTTCATATCTATATTGAATTAAAAATATATTTAAGATGCAATGCAACTCATAGAGAAAAAAGCTTATTTGGAGCACTATACTGAATATTGTGAAAAGTTAAAAGCAAAAACTTTACTTAGAGCACTACCTAAGCAAAGTCAAAAAAAAATAATTGCTGATTTTTCCACTAGCGATTACCTGGGTTTAAGTCAGAATCTTGTCATCATTAATTCTGCAATAGAACATGCAAAAAAATGGGGCACTAGTAGTCGCGCATCTAGACTGCTTTCTGGTAATCTAGAGATATTTACAGAATTAGAAAGAAAGATTGCTAAATGTAAAAATACCGAAGAAGCGTTGATATTAAATTCTGGCTTTGTAGGAAACGCAACTGTAATCGCAGCATTGCTAAACAAGCAAGTTTTGAAAGATACTCCTTTGGTTTTTTGCGATAAATTAATTCATGCTAGCAGCCATTTAGGCATCCAAATAGCAGGTGCTACTCATATCAAATACAAACACCTAGATATGAATCATCTAGAAAGTTTGTTACAAGAGCATCAACACTCACCTAATCCAAAATTTATTTTTTCTGAAACTGTATTCAGTATGGATGGTGATGTTATAGATATAGAGGCAATAATTTTCCTAGCAAAGAAATACAATGCTTTTCTTTATCTTGATGAAGCACATGATATTGGGGTGTTTGGTGAAAATGGTTATGGGTTAACTCATAAATACTCTCAAGATATAGATTGTATTCTGGGCTCTTTTAGCAAAGCGCTTGGATGTTTCGGTGGATATATTGCTTGCTCGAAAGAATTAAAAAAATACTTAGTCAATAAATGTGGTGGATTTGTATATTCATCGGCATTACCACCGATGGTAATTGGTGCTGTTACAAAAGCATGGGATGAACTACCAAAGCTAAATAATATACGTAGCTCTATATTTGAAAATGCAAAATACTTACGAGATAAATTACAAAGTTTTAGAATCGATATAGGAAATTCTTCTACACAGATTATTCCAATAATATTAAAGGGAGAACAAGAGGCTCTCCATCTTCAGAGCTACTTAAGTCAAAATGGAATTTTAGCTTCAGCAATTAGACCTCCTTCAGTGCCGCCAAAACAATCACGGATTAGACTGTCTATATGCGCAGAGCAGAGCAGTTCACAAATAGACTATTTGCTTCAACTATTGGTGCCATATGACAAAAGGGATTAAGGCAGAGATTATCAATAATTTCAACGAAGCGGCTGTAACCTATGACGAGCATGCAGCAATACAAAAGCAAACTGCCATTCATTTATTTGCACAGATGCAGATGTTGAAACCAAAGTCTATTCTCGAAATAGGTTGTGGCACGGGTTTTTTGACTCAATTGATGCAAGAGCATTTTAGTGATTCCACATATTATATATCAGATATTGCTGGTAATATGCTAGAGCGATGCCGGCAAAAACAAGATAGTCCCACCTCTAACTTTTTTGTTGCTGATGGAGAACTTTTACCAATCTCTAAGAAATTAGATTTAATTGCATCCAATCTTACTTTTCAATGGTTTCAAGACTTTGAAACAGCGCTGTTTAACTTGTCTAGGCAAGCGAAAACTCTGGCATTTTCGACTTTGCTTGATGGAACATTTTCTGGATGGAGACAAAAACATACAGAGTTAGGTATTAAAGAAAATGCTCTTGCAATGCAATCAATAGAACAACTAGAAATGCTTTGCAAAAAGTTTAGCAATAAGGGGTATGATATCATCACAAAAACAATAACTGTAAAATTTAACAATGCTTCTGAATTTATAAAAAGCTTAAGGTATATAGGGGCAGTAGCCACCTCTTGTAAATATTCTCCTTCTTGTTTAAAAAAACTATTAAAAGCCTTTACTCAAGGCATTACCATCAACTATGATGTGGCTCATTGTGTCCTGCAAAATAGCTAATCGGGTTATCTAATTATGCAAGTTTTCGTTACTGGAACAGATACTGATGTAGGAAAAACAGTAATTGCATCATGGTTGACAGCACATCTTAAGGCATATTATTGGAAACCGATAGAATCCTATAGTGATAATCGTGACTCTGATTATGAGATAGTTAAAAAGCTAAGTAATTTACGTGATGATAAAATTATCCCATGTGATTATTCTTTTAAAACTCCAGTTTCTCCACATCTTGCTGCTAAAATCGAAAATCGCTGTATAGATATGGAAACACTAGCTGTGCCTAATATAGCCCCACTTGTGATTGAGGGAGCAGGGGGGGTAATGGTTCCTATTAATGATGATTATAAAATTATCGATTTGATACAGAAGTTTAATATAGCCACAATAATTGTGGCACGAAGTGGCTTAGGTACTATAAATCACACGTGCTTAACTATAGAGGCACTAAGAAATAGAAATATTCCCATATTAGGAATCATAATGAACGGGAAAAAAAATCAAGATAATAAAGAAGCAATTGAAAAATATGGAAAGGTTAAAGTATTATCAGAATTTGAACCATTAACGAAATTAAATTTTGAATCTTTAAAAAATATTCCACTACCTCAGGCTATATTAGAATATACGTAAAAAAGGAGATATATTATGACTACAACTTACATCGATCAAAAACATGTTTGGCATCCATTTACTCAGGGAAAAATTGCACCTGTTCCTATCCCCATTGTAAAGGCAGAGGGAGCGGTATTATTGGGTGAAGATGGAAAAGAATATCTGGATATGATTTCTAGTTGGTGGGTAAATACTCATGGTCATTGTCATCCCAAGATTACCGAAGCGATTACAGAGCAAGCAAAAAACTTTGCTCATGTGATGTTTGCAGGATTTACACATGAACCCGCGCTACAGTTATCATCAAAATTATGCGAGTTGTTACCGGGGAATAAGTTATCCAAAGTTTTCTTTTCAGATAGCGGTGCTTTTGCAGTCGAGACAGCATTAAAAATTGCTCTGCAATATTGGCAAAATAAAGGACAAAAACATAAAACTCGCTTCATATCATTTCAATGTGGTTATCATGGCGATAGTTTTGGCGCGATGGCAGTTGGTAAGACTTGTGGTTTTAACTATGTTCCTTTTGAAAAACATCTATTTACTGTTGATTTTGTTCCGTATGCTTCTCATTGGATTGGAGATCAAGACATAGAAGATAAAGAAAAAATTGCCCTAGAAGCATTAGAATTACAAATTATTGAAAACGGAAAAAATACTGCGGCACTGATAGTAGAGCCATTAATTCAAGCAGCAGGAGGATTTCACTTCTGCAGGCCAGAGTTTATTCAATCTGTTGTCAGGTTATGTAATGAAAATCAAATATTAGTGATATTTGATGAGGTAATGACAGGCTTTGGTAGAACCGGTAAGATGTTTGCGTGTGAAAAAGCAGGAGTTATTCCTGATATTATCTGCCTTGCTAAGGGTATGAGCGGTGGATTTTTACCCATTGCCGCTACGATTACCTCTCAAGAAGTATATGATGCATTTGTTAGCTCTGATATAAATAACGCCTTGCTTCATGGTAGTACATATGCTGCAAATCCTTTGGGGTGTGCATCTGCTAATGCATCTTTATCATTGTTTGAGGAAGAAAATACTTTTGCTAAAATAGAGAAAATTAGTCAAATTCATCTTGAGAGAATCACTGAGCTTGCAAAAAAGCTGCCTATTGTAAAAAGGCCTCGAGTTATGGGAGATGTGGCAGCATTTAATCTTATAAATAAAAATGCCAGTTATGACGCAAAAATCGCTCAATTGCTGAGACCAAAATTTCTAGAGCATGGATTGTTAATTAGACCATTTGGTAATGTAGTGCATATAATGCCTCCATATTGTATTACAGAAAATCAACTGAATTATACTTATAGTAAAATAGAGGAAATACTTAATGACATTCCTAAAAATTATGCTTAAGTTTAGTACATAAAAGGGTGAATAGGAGCCATATGGAAAACATTCAAATTAAAGTATTACAACACGAATCAGCAAAAGGTTTGCCATTACCTAAATACGCTACTAAAGATAGCGCTGGCATGGATTTGTCTGCTAATGTTCAGGAACCAATTACGCTTGCGAAAGGTGAGCGAAAACTAATCCCAACTGGCGTTTCCATAGCTCTTCCACCTGGATATGAAGCTCAAATAAGACCGCGTTCAGGGTTAGCAATCAAGCATGGAATTACCGTACTCAATACTCCCGGAACAATAGATGCTGATTATAGAGGGGAGGTGATGGTTATACTTATCAATCTTTCAGATCAGGATTTCATTATCGAGCGAGGGTTAAGAATCGCACAGATAATTGTCTCCAGAGTAATGCGAACTACAATGGTACAAGTTGAAATCTTAGACGAAACCGATCGAAATTCTGGTGGATTTGGCTCTACTGGTAGGTAAGGTGTGCTATATTGGTGCCCCTGACCTGACTCGAACAGGTAAGTTCCTAAGAACAACAGATTTTGAGTCTGTCGCGTCTACCAATTCCGCCACAGGGGCAAAGCAATATTGATACTTACAATAGAAAATAAACGTACTTTTGATTTATTTAAAGTATATTTTTGACTATCTTTAAAAAGTTCGTTGTGGGGTTAATGAAGAAAGGAAGGTTCCCCCCTTTTTTCCTTGAGAAAAAGAGGGGGAATATAATGCATTTAGGTTTTACTTTATATCTCTCACGAAAGGTATTCAGGCGCATCCATATATCTCCCAAGGGAGGTCTTTAGGCGCATGGTATTCAGTAGGAGTTATTAAAGTACAAGTATCTGTGCCGTTAATAAAAGTATGACCGTCAAATGTTTCTATTTCGCTAGCTGGTTCAGGTTGTTGTGTTGCTGGTGGATGATTTATCGCATATACAATGCTTGTAGATACCGCAGTAATAACTCCAGCTGCAAGCACTATTCTTTCCGATAACGGTGACAGTGTATAAGAGGTTTGGCCTATTTCTATTGTCATCATAATAACACCTATTAGTTAAATTGTTAAAGAACTGATTTTCGCAAGAATAACACAATTCCTAACGAATGTCAATATCTTTTTGTGTGGCAGTTTAATAGATGTGGTATTAGTTTTTATAAAGAATCACTTATGACATAGCTCAAATTTTTTTCGTCGTTGTTGTGTGTATCAAGTGATTTGCTGGATTAGGTAGGTTTGAGAGTATTCAATGGAAACAATTAAGAACGTGTTCATGTGACAATTGGTTCATATTGTCTTTTTGTATTACAACAACATTATCTCCCCAAGGTTTACAATATTCTGGATGAAAATTAGCGGTTGCAGTAAGTAATACTATAGTTTTAGAACCTGTGGCAGCAGCTATGTGCACGGGACCAGTATCGCCCCCAATTATATAAAGAGACTTTTTTGCTAATGCTGATATGCCATGAAAACCGATTTTATTTATAAGATTTATAGGGGAATTAGCGCATTTATTCATAATTTCAGCGGTGATATCTGCATCTTCTTCGTTACCTATAATAACAGTTGCGATATTTTTTGCGTGAAAATGCTTTACAACGTTTGCATATCCTGTCGCAGTCCAGCGTTTTTCTTTGCGTTTTGCAGAACACCCAGGTATGAGTAGCACAAAATCTTTGGAAATGTTAAGATGACTAACATCAGTTGTTAGCCAGTGAGTTGCAGGAGCGGGATGTTTATCTATTCCTAGATATTTTAAAGCATCATAAAATTGCTCTATATCATGCATTTTTTTTCTTCTCTCCAAAGACCAATACTTATTAGAACAAGTAATGAAAGGTCGATACATCTTTGATCTTAAAGAAGATTGTAAATCAAAAACATATGAATAATTGTGTTTTCTAATTTTTTTAAAAATTCCCCATGACCCATAAGGCTCACGTGAATCGATCCATATTTTATCAAAATACCCACTGGAATATGCCAGTTGAGTATAAGGCTGCGATGTGATTAAAATAATATTGGAATCTTTAAATTTGTTTCTAAGAAAATGAAACAAACCCGTGGCCTTAATCCAATCACCTAAACTGCTGTGCTTTACAATAAGAATATTATGTTTCTCTGATGTTTTCATATAGGTACGGATTTAATTTTTTATCATTATACATTTTAAATTGTCGATAAATTTTATAAGTAGCTTTCCCCGCTGTGATATTCGCAAGTAATAAATTAAAGCATGATGCCAAATAATCTCCTTGTATTTGTAGTTGCAGCAATTTTTTTGTGCAAAGCTCTATATGGTCTTTATCTGTTTCTCGTTTAGTCTGTTTTTCCATATGGAAGCATTTTAAGCTATTGATCGACATCCGATCAATAATAGATCCAGCAGTTTCGCTATTTATCCATATATTATCTGAGGTGAAATGATTTTCGGGAATCCTTGAAAGAATCTCAATATCTATCTTCTCAATCGTATCATTGCGTTTTTGATTATACTTATCAATTGCGCGTTTATTATCAGCAATAAGCTTATCCGGCACATTTATACGTCGCGCTTGATCCTCCTCTTGCCACAGAAAAGTATTGTATAGATGATTAGACTGGATAAATTCCCAGATCCTATTTAAATTTTTTAAAGGCTTATTTAACTGATCAGAATGATTTAAATATGTAAAATGAAATTTCTGTATTACATTGGCCTTTAGGTCTTTAAACATAGGCTCCGTATTAATTATATTAAGCAATCTATAACATTGATTCGCGTTAAATTAACCTTTATATTATAGAATAGTAATATATATATACCTTTTTCATTTGTAAGGCAAGATGTCAGAAAAATTAGCTTCCTACGCTATGAATCCTAAAAAATCTAGAGGCAGATTATATAAAGATTATGATCTTGGTTTCCGCGATGAATTTAAACGAGATTTAAATAGAATCAGTAACTGCGCATCTTTTCGTAGATTGGAGTGTAAAACTCAGGTTTTTATAAATAATAAAGGCGATCATCATCGAACCAGGTTAACGCACTCATTAGAAGTAGCTCAGGTAGGTAGGGTTATTGCGGGAGCTCTTGATCTTTCCAACGATCTTACAGAAATTTTATGCCTCGCACATGATTTGGGGCATCCGCCTTTTGGTCATAAGGGTGAAAATAGTTTGAACAAAATGCTCAAAGCGCATGGAGGATTTAATCATAATGTGCATAGTTTGAAATTACTTACTGAGCTTGAAGAAAAATATATTGCATTCAATGGGTTGAATTTAACTTGGGAAACTCTAGAAGGGTTGGTAAAACATAATGGTCCTTTGCTAGGAAAGTATAGTACAAAAGTTAAATACTCACTCGATTATATCCTACAGCACAATGAAAAGCATAATTTAGAGTTAGATAAATTTCCTTCTCTTGAAGCTCAGGTCTCATCTGTTGCAGATGATATAGCATACAACTGCCATGATCTTGACGATGCTTTAAATGCAAAACTATTTTCAATGGATGATTTATATGGGGCGAATATCTTTAATGATATAATTGATGAAGTCAGAAAACTTGGAGAGCATTCTGAAATGCGAAGAATTATCCATGAAATGGTTAGGCGTCTCACTAATAGACTTGTTGAAGATGTAATTAGTAATTCACGCAAAAAAATCAAAGTCCTAGGTATTAAAACTTTTAAAGATGTACAAAACTGCGACTGTTTTATTATCGATTTTTCGAAAGAAGGGCAAGCTCTAATAGATAATATAGCAGCGTTTTTATGGGAAAAACTTCATAAAAATGAAAAACTAACAAAAACAACTCGTGAAACAGAGAAGCTTATAGAAGATTTATATCAAATATACTTTGAGAACCCTACTCTTTTGCCAAGAAAATGGTGCAAGAGACTTGATAAAGACCGCAATAACTTACCCATGATTATCTCTGATTATATAGCCGGCATGACAGATCGTTTTGCCATAAGAGCGCATCAGATTTGCAACTCTGAGTACAGAGATACTTGATTTCTTATCTTATCGTAGTTATTCTAAATGCTGTACTAACATTAAAAAAATATATTTATGCGTATAAAATTATTTCTTATTCTATTAATTGTTTCCGTTTTTCCTATTGCTTGTGATAGAGAATCTGGTAAAGATAAGAGTGCTTCAAGTCAAAAAGAGCAATGTCAAAGTAAAGGAGAGTATATGAAAACAGAATTAATCCCAAGGTCTGTATTATTTGGTAATCCAGAAAAAGCAGCTGCCCAAATTAGCAAAGATGGAAAATATATTTCTTATCTAGCACCGCTTAATGGAGTTTTAAATATATATGTTGCTGATATTGATTCTCCGGAGTTAGCACGTCCTATTACCAACGATACCAATAGAGGAATCCGGCAATATTTTTGGCTATATGACAATGATCACATACTTTATATGCAGGATGATAAGGGAGATGAGAATTGGCACATTCACTCAGTAAATATAAAAACCAAAGAGAGCAAAGATGTTACTCCATTTAAAGGAGCCAGGGCTGAAATTGAGGGGGTTAGTTGGAAGTTCCCTACGGAGATTATTGTAGGTTTAAATAAGCGTGATCCTAAATATTTTGATTTATATAAACTCGATATTACTAAAGGTAAACTTGATTTGTTTTATGAAAATAAGCAAGATTTTGGAAATATAATAATTGATAATAACTATAAATTGCGCTTTGCAACAAAACAAACAAAGGAGGGCGGAGACGAAATATATCAATTTAATAATGACCTTACTACAAAGTTATTCTTATCAATATCTCCTGAAGATTTATATACTACTGGCATATTAGGTTTTGATAAATCAGGCGAGGTGCTTTATTTCGGCGACTCTCGCGGTAGAGATACATCAGCTCTGACTACATGGGATTTAAAGACAAACGATAAACAGATATTATATAAAAATGACAAGGTTGATTTTGACAACCTTCTAGTCCATCCAACAGAGAAAAACATACAGGCTGTTTCTGCTACTTATAAAAAGTCAGAATGGACAGTGTTGGATGATAAAGTAAAAGATGATATGCAATATTTGAAATCTTTAAATGATGGTGAATTCTCCATTATCAGCAAAACCCTTGATGACAGTAAATGGTTGGTTGCATACATAAATGATGATAAACCAATCTCTTATTATCTATATAATCGCGAGACCAAAAAAGCAAAGTTCCTATTTACTAATAAACCGGATTTAGAAAAATATAAACTCGCACAAATGAATCCAGTAGTTATAAAAACACGCGATGGCCTGGATATGGTTAGTTATATTACCTTGCCAGCAGGATCAGCAAAGGACAAAGATGACATCATTCCCGACCAACCGCTTCCTCTAATCTTAAATGTTCATGGAGGACCAACTGTGAGAGATACCTGGGGATTTAGTCCGGAGGATCAATGGCTAGCAAATCGAGGCTATGCAGTGTTGGATGTTAATTATCGTGGTTCTGCTGGCTTTGGAAAGAAGTTCATTAGTCTTGGAGATGGTGAGTGGGGTGGCAAAATGCATGATGATCTAATTGATGCTGTGAATTGGGCTATAGAGCAAAAAATTACTACAAAAGATAAAGTGGCAATTTATGGTGGTAGCTATGGTGGTTATGCTGCTCTTGTAGGACTGACATTTACTCCAGATGTTTTTGCATGTGGTGTTGATATAGTTGGTATTTCCAACTTGATTACTAATATAAACTCTAAGCCTGCTTATTGGGCACACTACTTAAATCGTTATGTGATTAAAATAGGTGGAGACCCCTCTACTGAAGAAGGTCGCAAGTTTTTACAATCACGCTCTCCACTGACATTTGCAGATAAAATAACTAAGCCTTTGCTTATTGCTCAAGGTGCAAATGATCCACGAGTTAAGCAAGCTGAATCTGATCAAATTGTAGCGGCAATGAAGAAAAAAGGTATTCCCGTGACTTATCTATTATATCCTGACGAGGGCCATGGTTTTGCCCGGCCAGAGAATCGTATGTCTTTTTATGCTGTTACTGAGCAATTTTTATCACGTTGTCTTGGAGGTAAGGTAGAGCCTGTTGGAGATGCTTTTAATGGATCAACGATAGAGATCAAAGAAGGCGCTAAAGTGAATTCATGGTAATGCGCTGTTTTTCTATGGAACCAAGCAAAATTATGCCCAAGTAAGAAAAAATATCACAAAAAAGATAAAAAGCTCTTTACAGGAGTTAACGAAAAGTTTACCTTGCTACTCAATATGAATGAGAGGGGGTAAATGTGAATCTTCATACAATAGACATCTCAATAGTAATTGGTTACCTGGTTTTATGCTTGATAATTGGCTTGTTCAAATTTGGTAAGATAAAGAACATACGCGACTATACGCTTGGCAACAAGTCATTCTCTACAGCAGTATTAATAGCAACAACCTTTGCTACAACAGTCAATATCCGACAAACAATTGGTAATATAGGAAAAACATATGAATTAGGGTTAGTATTCATAATTCCTATTTTTTTTGAACCTATTTGTTGGTTCATAATGGCTAAAGTTTTTGCACCAAATCTTGAGTTATTTCACAAGCATAAATTTATGTCCTTAAGCGATATAATGGGGCATTGGTATGGAAGCCTAGGAAGATGGGTTACCAATGTTTCATCTATAGTGCTTACAATGGGCATTACAGCAACTAGTACTATGGCTATAGGCTATCTTTTGCATTATTTTATGAATATCCCAGAAACTACGGGAATGATTATTGGATTAGGTATTGTTACTTGTTATTCAGCATTTGGCGGGATATTCTCTGTTGCTTTTACAGATGTTTTTCAGTTTCTAATCTTTTTTATAGCATTGCCCTTAGCTTGTGCTATTGGATACCATGACGCTGGTGGCTTTAAAGAAATAATTGCTTCTTTACCTGATACACACACTTCAATAAATGCAAGCAATGTTGTTTTATTTTTAAGCCTTATCTTTTATGCATTAATACCAAACACAGGCATTCCTTTTATTCAAAGAGCTTTGATGACAAAAGATGAAAAGCAATTTATCTATACTTTTACCAGGGTAGGGGTTTTACTAATTCCTTTGTTATTAATTATATGTTTAATAGGGGTAATAACGTATAAAGCTAATCCCAATATTGAACCTGGTATTGCCTTATATTACTTTATAAATCATCATTTATCTTCTGGAATGATAGGGCTAATGATAGCGGGTCTTTTAGCTGTGATAATGTCAACACAGGATTCCTATTTAAATACCACAAGTGTTGTAGTATCTCACGATATTTGTAAACAAATATGGCCATCTCTTAATAATAAGCAAGAGTTACTCATTGCTCGTGTTTCGTGTATTTTTATAGCTGCAGTTTCTATGTCATTAATTTTTTTGCAAAAGGGTATGATGGAAATCATATGGCTAATCGGCAATTTTTGGAATCCATTAGTAATGGTTCCTTTGCTTGCGGGGTTACTTGGAGCTCGGATTAGTAAGGAATCATTTATATTTTTGGTTTTATCATCATTTTCAGCCGTGACCGTTATTCGCTTAATCACTGGTGTATTTGATACTAGAAGTCTTAGCGTTGGAGTTATAACTTCAGTAATTATTTTATACTTTGCAAATAGGAGATACAAAAAACAGCATCCTGAGTTAGTAACCATTGCTCCGCCAAAAGAACCTTTGTTAAGCAGGTTAAAAAACAACGTTTTCTCTAATAAGCTTCAACTAGGTTCAGTCTATATATTTTGCATAGTCATGCTGCTTAGCTATGCAGCATTTGCGTTTATTTTTCCTCAACTATGGCAGATGAAGGATACTCTCTTTTATTTGCAAAGTACGGGTGCAACTTTGTGTTTACTAATGCTGCTTAATGAGCTGTGGGTTGATAAAACCAAGAGATCAAAATATATAATTTCCGCTTGGCATTTTATGCTGTGTTTCTGCCTGCCCTTTTTATCAAGCTACCTGATGTTTGTGTATGGAAGCAAAGTCTTACTGATAGCTAATTGTGTGCTTTCTGTGATATTGCTTCGTGTACTTAGTAACACTGTCATGTCTATAATTCTTGCGTTTGTAGGTATAGGTCTAGGGTATGTGCTTTTTTCTATAGATAGCGTTGCTCCAATTCTGAATTACAATATGGTTGCGGTATATTCCATGAGTTCTATGACTATTGTTATGGCAATATTTTTGCATAACAAGAAATATATTGAGAAGCAAGTAGCTAGGACATTAGAGGGAGTAATTTCTGATCTCTCACAAGATTTAAAAAAAGCGTTGGCGGTTAGGGAGGAAATTTTAAACAATGTAAGCCATGAAATTAGAACGCCTGTACATAACTATACTAATATAATTTTAGAGCTTGATAATCAATGGGATAGGACTACAGAAGACACAAAAAGACACCTGGTAGTTCTATTAAAAGAGTCAAATCATAGATTTCTTACTATTTGTAATAACTTGCTTGATTTTACTAAATTTGAAAAAAGGCAAAAGAAGCTCAAGATAGAAAAGTGTGATATTGAAAAATTGCTTGAAGAAATAATGGATGAATATCCTAATGCTAAGAATTTAATTTCAATTAAAATTCCTCGGAATCTACACAAGATAATATTTTGTGATAAAAATGAAATATTGAGGGTTGTCAGTAACTTACTGAATAATGCAGTAAAATATGGAAAAAACACCCCGATCACAATAGAGGTTATAAATCAAGGTAAGGAGAGTATTAAGATATCTGTATCAGATAAAGGGCAAGGAATTCCTGTTGAAGAGCTCAAAAGCATATTTCTTCCATTTGAACAAAGCTCAAGAACCAAAACAGGAGCCGGAGGCACAGGTGCAGGCCTTTCAATAAGCCAAAAAATTATAGAAGCTCATGGAGGAGAAATATGGGCTGAAAATAATAAAGATGGCGGGGCTACTTTTTCTTTTGTTATTCCCCTTACTAAGCACCTACCTTAGTGACGAAAAAGCTTTGTAGCTGTTTAATGTGACTTATTTCTGTTATATTTAAATCTTTTAGGTCTTTGCTAAGTTTACTGCCTGCAGGAATAATTGCGTTTTTGAACCCAAGATTTGTTGCTTCTTTGAGTCTTGCATTAATGTTACTTACCCTTCTGATTTCACCGGATAACCCTACCTCACCACAGACGATGGTATCTTTTTCTAAAGCTTTATTATACATAGCTGAAATTAATGAACATATTGCTGCCAAATCCGCTGCCGGTTCAATGATTTTTAAACCTCCGACTACATTTAAATATATCTCATAACTATTTAATTTCAGCCCATAACGGGTAGCAAGTACAGCAACCATCATTGATAATCTATTTAAATCCCATCCAACAACTGCTCTTCTTGGTGCAACCATATGTGACGGGGAAACAAGAGCTTGAATTTCCACCAATACTGGCCTTGTTCCTTCGACGCTTGCAAAAATAGTAGAGCCGCTGATGTTATTCTTCCTTTCAGCTAAAAATAATGATGAAGGGTTGTTGATTTCGACTAGCCCTTGCTCGGACATTTCAAATATACCGATTTCATTAATACTACCGAATCTATTTTTAACCGCTCTTAGTATACGAAAATTGTTGCCTTTTTCTCCTTCAAAATAAAGAACCGTGTCAACCATATGTTCCAATAACTTTGGACCAGCGATTTGTCCATCTTTTGTTACGTGTCCGACTATTACAATTATTATTCCTTTTCTTTTTGCAAGTGACACAAGTTCATGTGCTGAAGCTCGGACTTGAGATACCGTTCCAGGAGCAGAAGGAATATCTGGGATAAAAACGGTTTGTATAGAATCAATTACAATTAATTCTATCTTCTCTTTTTCTTTTTCTATTGTTGCTATAATATCATTTATATTTGTAGTGGATAAAATTTTTACTGGTGAATTTGCTAACTCTAAACGTGATACATGAATACGAATTTGTTCGATGGATTCCTCTCCACTAACATAGGCACAGTTTATATTGTTGGCTGTTAATCTTGTAGTTAATTGTAATAATAAAGTAGACTTACCAATTCCTGGATCTCCTCCAATTAAAATGGCTGAGCCCGGAACTAATCCTCCACCTAAAACCCTATCTAACTCTCCAATAGTAGATTCAACTCTTGTCTGCTTTTCGGTATGGTCAGAAAGGGTTACAAAGTCTACTTGAGTGCCGGCAGTCTTTGTTGGTGAATACTGTGTGTTTGATTCTTGTAGTTCTATAGTATTCCATGAGTTACAATCATTACATTTTCCTGCCCATTTATTATAAGTAGCACCGCAGTTTTGACATATGTAATTGTAGTTTTTTGTGGCCATTAGATATAATAGTTATTAATCTTATAAGTAAGTAATATATATGGATGCTATTATGTACTCACTCAGATTAAATATAAAGCAAATTTTTGCTCTAATTATAATTTTTACCTTGGTTGCTTGTGATAATAAAAAAGAAATAAAATTATGCACAAATCCTTTGTTGGATGAACTTGTTGATTCAAAATATGAGGAAAATATAGAGGTTAAAGCATTATGGCAAAAATTAAAAGCTAATAGATATGTTACTGAAACGGGCAGTGACGCTGAAATTCGCCCCAAATTTGTGACAATGCAATTTCTTTTTGAGACTGCATTATCGTCTATGATAAAATATGAGCGAATAAAAAATGTAATGGCAGTTATCTATACACCCTATCCTTCTACACCCCTTCGAAGTGATGGTACTAATATTAGTAAGTTAGTGCCTCAGGATGTTATTTGGGACACAGAAAGAATTAATACTTTAGTGATGAGGTTTGAGTCTATCCATGATTATTTATCAAGGGGAGGGAAGTTATATACAATGTATAAAGATTCAAAGGAAAAAGAGAAGATATCTGGCTTTGAGGTGTATAAAGATAATTTGGCTAAGTATCCTGATAATTTAGTTGATGTGCCAGTGGATAATTTTAACAATAAGTATACAGGTGCTAGTTATTTAGTTGAGTGTGAAGATGGAGAAAAAGTGCTCTTTTCAATTATTGGTTATCAGCTGAATAATACTAAAAATGAAGAATGGTCCTTATATTACGGTAGTGTTCGTGAACAAGTTGTATATGGACATTATCAAGCACTAAAACATCTCTATAAAACACACAGTGTTAAATTTGATTTTAGGTAATTGTAGTTTTTACTGGCCACAGGCTAGAATAGTTATTAAGCTTATAATAAGTAATATAGATATGGATTCATTATGTGTTTACTTAGGTTAAATATAAAGCAAATTTTTGCTCTAATTATAATATTCACCTTGGTTGCTTGTGATAATAAAAAAGAAATAAAATTATGCACAGATCCTTTGTTGGATGAACTTGTTGACTCAAAATATGAGGGAAATAAAGAGGTCAAAGCACTATGGCAAAAATTAAAAGAGAATAGGTATGTTGCTGAAGTAGGCAGCGATGCTAAAACTTGTCCAAAATTTATGACATTGCAATTCCTTTTTGAATCTGCATTATCATCTATGATGAAATATGGGAAAATAAGGAACGTAGTGGCGGTTACCCACACACCTTATCTTTACAAGCCCCTTAGAACTGATGGTACCAATATTAATAAATTAGTGCCGCAGAATATTATTTCAGATCCCGAAAGAATTAATACTTTAGTTATGAGGTTTGAGTCTATCCATGATTATTTATCAAGAGGTGGAAAGCTATATGTAATATACAAAAACTTGAAGGAAAAAGAGAAAATGCCTGGCTTTGACGTATACAAAGATAATTTAGCTAAATATCCTAGTAAATTAATTGATATGCCAATTAACGAATTTAATAAGAGTTATTCGGGTATTAGTTATTTAGTTGAGTGTGAAGATGGGGAAAAAATGCTTTTTTCAATTACTGATTGTCTGCTAGATAATGCTGAAGATAGAGAATGGTCCTTATATTACGGTAGTATCCGTGAACAAGCTATATATGGACATTATCAAGCACTAAAACATCTCTACAAAAACCATAATGTGGATTTTGATTTTAAGTAGTTGTTTTTTATTATATCCCGAGGGGGGAGCCACTTGTGCGACCAGGAGAAGGCCCTACTTTTCTTACGGGCGGGGTAAAAGGTGGTGATAAGGGCTGTGATCCCCCCCCTTTAGATACTGGCCAACTTGCGGCATAGGCGGCAGAAGCTGTCCTGGATCGTTGTTTCTGTAAATTGGGTTGTATTACTTTTTCCATAGCCCAGTCAGCATATTCACTGTGAGATACTTGTTTACCATTTTCAGTTATGTCTCCTGATAGAGAAATTCTTACTTCTATTTTAGCTCCTTTTCTGTCTGTACCGTGAATATAAGAATCTCCTGTTTCACTAACTCCATAAGTAATTGGGGATTTTTCCCCAATACTAACTGTTCTTTCTGTTCCTCTATCTAGAGGAACTCTTGTTGTTGTAGAAGCTGTCCTGGATTGTTGTTTCTGTAAATCGGGTTGTATTACTTCTTTCATAGCCCAGTCAGCATATTCACTGTGAGGTACTTGTTTACCATTTTCAGTTATTTCTCCTGATAGAGAAATTCTTACTTCTATATTAACTCCGTTTTTGTCTGTACCTTTAATATAAGAGCCCCCTGTGCTTCCACTAACTCCATAAGTAATTGGGGATTTTCCTGTAGCTTCAAGTGTTATTTTTGTTCCTCTATCTAGAGGAAGTCTTTTTGTTGTAGGAGGTGCTAAAGGTTGGGGTTGTCCTACCCTCTGGGGCCCTCTTCCTTTTGCTGGAGGTGCTAAAGACTGAGGTTGAACTCGCCTTCCTGATGCGCTTTCTAAAGCCTGTCTTACTTGGTGTCTACCAGCAATTGCAGGGGATGTTTTTAGGCCTTGAGGAGTTCTTTGCGTTCGCGAAAGTCGGGGAGTTCCGGCCTCTAAGGATTTCTTTATTTTTTCTTTTCTTCTTTCTATGTCTTGCTGAGTTACTCTTTTTCCTCCAACAATTATATAACCGTTGGCCTTCATTTCTTTGGCTAAATTGTTGGCCATCATTTGATGTATAACTCCAAGTTCATTCTTTCCCATACCGCCTTGTCCAACTCTGTCTTCTTGAATGCCCCAGTATGGATCTTCACTGCTACTTTCAGCTATACCTACCCCCATTCCGTTTAGTGCAAGGAGATCAGTTGCATATTCCGCTGCTCTGTCTCCACCTGTTTTAAGAAAGTGTTGTTGTGTTTCATACATAACTCTTTTTTTGTCTTCATGCCAATTTGGAGGAGTAATTTTTTGTAGCCCTGAACTCCTAGTAAATCGGGAAGCGTCTGCTCCTTCTAAGGTTCCTATATAATTTGCTACATCTTGAGCAGTGCGAAAAGGAGGCCTGCCGTTATATCTAGCGTAAGCATTAGCTTTATCTAATATCTCTTGTCCACGCCCTGATTGAATAGCCAGCTCTGTTTTTGTTTTTTGAAAATGAGATTCACGGTTAGGTTTACTACCACGAGGGTCAGTGTTAACAAACGAACCTGCAATTGGTTCGCTTTCCTGTCTACATGATATACTATACTCGTGGGAGGTGGTATTTTGAGCTGCGTCAAATTCTGTTGATGAATATGGTGGAAATGGCATTAATGTACCTCATTTAAATGTGTCTATTTAAATTCTAACGAATAATTATTAATAAAAGGTTAACTCCAAGATCTAGCGCAACAAAAAGCAAAAAGTAGAAGGAAGAAAGCAGAAGTGGTAACCTATCACTCGTAAAAAATAAAGAGGTTACCACAATGCAATCATATAATAGACTCACCCTAGA
>Ga0233431_1000855_pt1 | contig 59814 bp, 50 predicted proteins | sample SI_118_April2016_FD_179867 | JGI IMG/M metagenome (GOLD analysis project Ga0233431, IMG submission 179867) | Seawater microbial communities from Saanich Inlet, British Columbia, Canada - SI_118_April2016_200_MG | ecosystem: Environmental > Aquatic > Marine > Inlet | place: Canada: British...
TTGAATTTTACCATCTGGGTACCTCCTGCTATTATGGGGTAATCGTGTCAATTACCACTATAGCAAGGGTTCCCAGGTGGTATCTACCCTCTTTTAAATTTTAAGTGCAAAATTCAGGTATTACAATGGCCTTTAAACATTACAGTCCTACTGCTTCCAAATCTGGAATAGAGTAACCTGAGTCATTGAGTATAAGTTGCATCCGGTTAGCGACATCGCGAAGTACAAATGAGTAATCCTTTTCCCCAGCGATGCGAATAACGCGATTCATTCGGCGACACCGATCCCGGAAAGCTTCATGTTGATTTACCTGATGCTCAAGCCCTTTCTGCTCAACTGGATCGAGAGCTATTGTCTCGCTTTCGATTAAAGTTCTTGTGCGACGTAAAAAGGCGACAGAAGGGCGGACATCAATCCAAAATATCACGTCATAGACAGAATTCTGTTCAAGTGCCCAATTCACAAACCGAGTATATTCTTGTCCAAGTTCAGCGCCGGCAGCATAATTCGTCAGAAAGGATCTGTCACATAGAACCAGGTCAAATTGCTTGCTTAGACACGGAAGCACAATCCGGTTATGGCGATGTGCTGCTATAGTCATTGCGAGCTGCCTCTCAATATCATCAAACTGAAGTAGCGGGTCCAGCGACAACTCATACATGAGGCGAGATATAGATCGTTGGTCAGTCTGAGCTCTATAATCATGAATACTACAAAATTCCTCAGTTGTGACGACTCGTACAAAATGGGAGAACATAGAAGCGAGGTCTTTAACAAGCGTTGACTTGCCGCAACCATCACCACCATCGATCTTGACAACAATGCCATGTCTTATCGTTGTTGAACCAATTTCATTCATTGGTAACGTCACTCCGATGATTCCATGCAAGCTGACCGCAGCTCATGTTGTCGTTTCTATGACTCGCGAAACAGTAAGCCTGGAATCCTGTTTCGGTAAAAGGTTTGCAAAGATCTGCCAACGATTGAGGTTTCGGAGGTATAAGTCCCGCATGGCGGCTACCAGATGTCTCGTTCAGACTCGATATTCGAATAGTAACCCGGCCCTGCAAACCATCAAGGCGATGGATAAGCCAAAGCGGATGCTCTGGTGCATCATTGAAACCTGGAATAACTACATAATTCAGGCGAATTTGTAAACTACAGGAGGCCATAATCGCTGAGACAATATCCTCAAATTTGCTTGGCCACTGTTCGGCTTCAGGGATCATTTCTTTAAGTTTACACTTATCATAATGGAGGTAGCTGATCAACAAGTAATCTACCGGGATTGCTTTGGCAAGATCACAGGTCCATGAAATAAACGAGGCGTCTCGGCCAACAGTTGTAAGCATAAATGTGGCATCAGCAATGTCGGAAACGATTGTCTGACAGGTCTTCGCCAGTGTGCGTCGATACAATGACCCTTCACCAATACCAGCGAACGCGATGCGTAGACGTGAAAAGGCGTTGGATGCATGACACTTCAAAACATGATGAAACATTAACATTATCTGCTTTGAGTTGAGTGGACGCCACGAATTCAGAAGCGATGAGGCACAATAACGACAGCCAATCGGGCAACCAAAGCTCAACGGAAGCTCAATAACGGCTTTCACAGGCATCTCATCAAGGAAGTGTTCAAAATAGCTAACTTCGATAGGCATGTTATCTATCTGGAAAACGTAGCGTGTGGCAACTTCTGTATTCCACGAGCGAGTCGTGTAGGTGTTTGGGCTTCGCAAAATGTTGACAAGACGAGGATTATGAACAGTACTAAAAATGTCAGCTTGTTCATCATTGTGAAATATGTGATATGAATCCGTGCTCATAGTGTCAAATCCAGAGGGTCTGATTTCTTAAATAGATTTTCAAAGTCGGTACAATAGGTTGTACCGAAACGGCCACCTGGAGTAAAAACCAATTGAATTGCATGTTGGCTGTTCATAGTCGTTAGGTATGGAGACACCAACACAGTGGTGTCAGTGCGGATAAAAACATTGTAGAAATCGGCGGTCCCGTTCCATTTCATAGAAATATTTTTTTGGTATGATGGTGCAATTTGGCGAAGAACATCATTGTGTACTGTTCGAATGGTAGTTCTTATTCTATCCGTATAGATTGTACCAACAAGCTCTTGGCGTCGTGTGTGGTTTTCTCCATCTGGTTTCATCAACAGTATTCTGACTTTACCACCATTGGACGCAATCCTTCTAAGGGTGGACACAAAGCTCTCCCGATAGGGTTCTTCGCACCACTGAGAGAGTGCATGCCCTGTTAAGTCCAAACATGTCGAAGCTGAGCTGAGTAAAGAAATCCAGAATACAGGCTCAAATTCCGTCTTTGCTCTTATGTGTCGAACACCTTGAAGATCTCGTCGCTTCAATTCGGCAAGACATTCTCTGAACTCTTTTTTATCCTCCACGGACTCTCTAACCAAAAAGAATGTCAAGAGACTGTAAACGATTGCTGCCAACAAGGATCCTAACATCCCAGTAGCCAGTCGGTTCTGGATTGAGGCTTCAGGAGTCGTAAATATGTAATAAGCCGCTACAAGTATGCCAATCAAAAAAGCACCAATCATAGCCATTTTGGCAGCTCGATTCATTGCGTATCTCCCATACAAATAACGTCTCTTTTTTATAGCTGGCTGCTCAGTGGTGGCACTTACTTTTTCCGCCCTCCACTGCAGCGGCATTATATGGCATTATTATTGACTCCGAAGGATATTGAATACCTGCTGTGCAAGTGCGTTCTTGTCTATCTTGCTTTCGAATTGCTCATTTTTCTGCCAATCGGTAGGTGAAAATGCGATTCCATCAATGGTAATTGTCGATGCTGGAAAAGATGAGAGAAATAAATGCAACTGAGTGAGCCATTGTGCTAAATCATATTCTTCCATTTCTTCGACTATTTTTTCCCATGAAAAGTACATTGGCCAGTTATGTGTTTGTCTTCCTTGCGTGCCTCCCTTTCTCATCAATTTAGGATTGAACAGCACCCCAAACCGATCACGGGTAGATCGTATCGCCTGGTGAGCGCTTTCCCATTGAATCTTTTCATCATGGCCTACAACAACAATGCATTTATCGTTTATGTCCGTTGATAAATGTATTACTGATGAGATGGTTAATGCTGGATGCAAAAAATCGAGGGTTGGAGAAGTTTTTATACCTTTTTTTACGTCTTCTGCATATTCTTTGTTGTTGATGGCCAATAAGTCCTCAAGGGTCAGTTGTGAAATCACACTTTGGAAATGGTTGTGAAATCTATCACAACCATCACAGCGTGGCTCAAATAAATCACTCATGAAAGAGTATTGAATATCTTTCAGGTTTCTCTTTAAGGCATGTTTATTAATGTCTGACTTGAACCTTTCAGAATAGGTTCTTTTCGGGTTATTAGTTGCACCACAGTCTGCAATTAGTACATGTACTTTTGACCCTACCATTGATAGAAGGCGGATTATTTCAAGCTGTCCACAGTGAATTGCGTTAACTCCATCTCTGGGTACGACTGGCCATATAATTGGAGAATGTTTCGAAATATCCTCAACGCTAAGATTCGAGGCAATTACCGATGCATCATGCAAGTGCTTAAAAACTAAAGCTGAAAGACTGTCTTCTGGTTTTTCTTTGATATACTCCTGCCAGTTGAATGAAAATAGGGATTGCTCTTCGTCAAAGCCTTTCAGACTAAACTTTCCCTCAAATGAAATGAATTTGTTAGCTTTGAGTGTCCCCCATATTGTTTGAGTCGCTTTATTTAGCTCTTCGTTTAGCCATATTGTACTCGGCTCAGCTTTACCTTCAACTCGTGAAGCTTGATTGACTCCAGAACCGAATACATCATCGATATATGATTCGGTCACGCCTAATCCAAGGCCAATTCTGGATTGGAGCGGTGCTTTTTGATAATTTGGCTGAGGCTCATAAAATTGCTGCAACTGTGCAGAAAAACGAAAAGCATCTTCTATCTGACGAAACTGAACCATATGAGCGTCACCGATATTCTTTATGTACTTACCGCTTGTCTTTGATGCGAGTATTCTCCCGACTCTGAGATACTCATCCCTAAACGGACGAATATTTTCATGTCCTAGCTTTTCTGTCATTTGGGTGGAGCCCTTCAAGTCTGTGAAGCAGGTGATCGTGATTTCATTTCCCATTTTTACCTCCAAGACAATGATACTAATTTCCCAAATTCAAGTATCGTTCTATGTGGGCATGCATATTGACAGAATTATGAATATTCTCAAGATTAGGCTCTTTAGGAGATTGTGGATCAATCTCAATCTTGCCAACGGTAGAAGTGAAGAAATGTGACTCTGTAAGAAAAGTGCCATCGGGCGCAACTAAAATGATGGCATTCGGAATTTGGTTGTCAGCAACTTGCACAGCCATTTTGCCATGCCAGTTTCTCATATATTTGGCATTGATTTGGCGCAAAATATGTGAGTAAAATCTTTTTTGACCCTTTTCTGTTCCACGCAATTCCAAATAAGTATCAGCATTGCATTTTGATGAAGCAATCATTAAAATTCGCCAACCACTGACTCCCAGTTTGTGGAGTTTATCCCCAAACCCACCAAAGTCAGAACGATTCTTCTTAGTAACAACGCTCTGTACGCCAACCCTAATGTTGTTGTCGAGGCATGCCAAAATGGCTTCTACAGCGCAGATTGTGCTGTCATTGTGACCTTTCTTCAATTTTTTAAATTTTGATAGGGTTGGCCGAAGATAATTGTTAATTCTTGGAATTTCGGAATCTAGGGAAATCCTCACAAAGACGCCATATTCTTTGAATATTCTGATATGATCTTGGGTCAAAGTGAATGCAGAAGTATCCACAATAATCCCGACCTTTTTATGGAATAACTTGATGGCTTCTTCAAAATATGGGCTGACTAACGGGTCCCCACCTGTTAATACTACAACTAACGGCTGGTATTTGAGTATTGATTTTGCGGTGTTTTTAATAGTATCCGTACTTGGTTCAGAGTAATTCCCATGCATTAAGTCCTGTGCATAACAATATCTACAATGAAGAGGGCAATTTCCCGTTATCAACCAATTTATAAGAAAAGGTCTTTGTGAAATGATGGTGGTTGTTTTCCAATCATCAGCGCTTGGTGGTAAGAGATGAGGTTTTGGATATTCAGCGTCCGTGTAATCAATAGACCAACCGGCACCAAGGGCTTTTTCATAGATTTTGGAAGGGGGTGACGAGATTTCACAATCCAACCACTGGAGCGCTTGGTTCTTATCTTTCTCTGCGCAGGCATAGAATAAACCTGAGAAAGGACTAAATGTTAATAGACCAACGCGAGGTTCTTCTCTAACAAAGATTCCTGATTTGGTCTGGAAAGTCATCTCTATTTCCTCCAAACCTTTATAGAATGTTCCATATGCTTAGCCTTAAATCCTTTTACTTTAGGATTGATAGAGCCAACATGTGATAATTCTCTGGAGTATTTTTTGTTGATGGCTGCGTTATAGCCTATTGCCTGAAATAACTCAACTATTGACTCAGCCACTGGAATGACTCTATTTCTGGCGGTATTGTTGACAACTATAATATAGCCTTCAAAAGTATCTTCTAAATAATTGGCGAAATTTCGATAGGCCATTTCAATTTGGTAGAAGTAACTTGTGAAATATGGTATGTAATAGACTCTGTTATCGTATTTGGCTTGCTTTTTCTTGCCTTCATAATTTATTAAATATTCAATGAAATTTTGCGCAGAGCTACTTGATATGTCGTCTCTATATATAATATTCTTATTTGGGTATTTTGAGACAGAGACACAGCTTATGAGGGGTTCATCTACGGTCAACCCGTTTATTAATCCTTCACTTTTCAGGAACAACAAACAGTCATTTTCTGGAGCAAACATCTTATAGTAGTCTCTACTATTGGGATATGGGGGTGATGTCACGAAAGCAGAGAACTTTCTGTCAAGCTTTATTGTCCGTAAATCGCCAAAAACAAACTCATGGTTATCGTTAACACATTTTTCTTGAATATTGGTTACGCTTTTCTTTAAAACGACCAGGTATCTATCGAAATCTTCAGTCAGACCATCATATATGCAGATGCCGCCTCGCTTAACATGGGTTACTATGTTACCCTGTACGAAACATGCCAATCTCCCTACAAACGGGATTAGTATTGCAAGAGATATTTGTTCTTGCATTTCTTTAGTGATATGTTCGGTAGAAATTTTTAATATTTTTCTGAAAAGCTTTACAATTATCTCTTGAGACGGCGTTGTAAACCATGCTTCGGATACGTCCGCGCGTTTTCGAATCTTAGGCATTTTTCTTTTGTTTGCTATTAGCGCATCAATAATCCCAGTTATTTCTGTTGAATACTTTGGGTTACTAATAATGCCCCACAAAAATGTTGGCGGATTATATTCAATATTAAACGAAGAAACATCTATTTCGGAACAAAACTGCATGAGGCTGCCGAAACCGGCCATCGGATCGATTATTGTACCATGATGCCTTAGTTCATGAATTAGAGGTATTGTGGTTCCTTTTTCAAATGCGGCATATGTTCTACCGCTACTCAAAAGCGCACGATAAGGATCTCGGATAATGTCTATCTGGTCAAAGTTATGAATCAAAATAGTAACCTTGTTTCGAGTAGTTGAGATTCTAAAGATTGAGGAATCTCAATACGAGTTCATGCTGTCATCATTCCCGTCGGTGAAATTTTAACAGAAAAAGAATGATGCATGGTATTTAGTATTGCGAACTGACGTCGGTTTAATCTGCCATATAACGTATAGGATTTTATTCTTTGTTCCGCCTGGTAGAGCAGCTGGATATATGTCATGTTGTGATAATCGTTTGTAGCTATGGGTCTGGCATAAGCCAATGGAATGATGAATAAAACAATGTTGAACGAAGCCGTACCAAACGAAAGGAGGCTATCAATATATGTGTGTATTGTAAAGAGTTGTATTTCTATCCAGATTTAAGGCACACCTCATTCATGGATCAATATTTCTCAAAATATTCCGTATTCTTCGGTTAGAAAGTGCCTGCTGTGTGATAAAGCATACACAGCAACAGATATTGCGTTTGGAATTTTGAATTTCAGTCACGAGTAGCGCAGGCGCTTGCGCCGCATGTTGGGATTTATTCACTATTCAACGTTGGAAGTTGAATGTTCGATGTTGGACGTTCATTTTTCTTTCAGGCCCTTGGTTATGGATGCCCCTTGGGCTTTTTGGGTTCGACGGTGGTCCAGAAATAATCGGCATCCGTAAGTGTTACCTGGGTGCCGACAGCGGCGGGATAAACGGTTCGAAAGGGGGCCTTTGTGCGATTGTAGGCGCGTTCAGGTATACCGAATTTTTTGTAAATGTGACCGTTTCCGGCGAGAATGACCATTTTTGATCCGATGTCGTTATCGGCGATGGCTTCGGCCATGGTCTCTTCCCACACACACTGGGCCAGATAAAACGTCTCGAAGTCATCCCGCCCTCGGATATGGTGCATGCGGAATATCCGTTCAACATATGCCCGGTGGTCGGCATTTTTTGTATCAATCTGCCGGGGAAGGTATTTTTTCTCATCCTCAGAGAGGGAATCGGCACCCCCGATGGCGATTTTTGCCGGGAGATGAAACGGGATATTCAGCCCCACCATGCGGATGTGATGATCCTTGATAAAATTGAGGATATCCCGGTACAGGGCAGCATCAAATTTCCAGTTGGCATACCAGTGGACCCGTTTGAGAAATGTCGCTTCATCGAGCTTGCCGGCGGACCAGTCGTCAAGTACCGGCTGGTAGGTGGTGTCGAACATTTCCATGCCCACGATCAAATCAGGATTATTATCGAAAAGGGCGCTGATGACCTGAAGCTGGATTTTATGATGTTCCGGATGGGTGTGCTGCTCCCCCACATAGACGATCCGGACGCGGTTCAAGTCGGCTATCAGCGTTTCAAATGAGATCGGGTCTCCGGTTTTTCCGGATATGATCGTATCGGGGCCAAAGGACTCCGGCCTGTCTTTAACGGATAACTGTTTTGTGGTCACAACACACCCCGTCGTCATCAGAACAGCGATGAAGAGCATCATTGAAATCTGTTTTGGATGCTTAAATTTATAATGCATGGTTATATCAATGTCTGCAGTGGTGTCGCTGTATTTACATTTTTCTTGGTGGAAGGGTCAACAAAACTCTCATCTATGTGGACGGGAGACTCTCCACGGAGGTTCTTATGGGTGACGTCATCCTCGTCGGTTATCTTTTCTACGATCTCATAAAACTTATCTGATACCCGCTCAAAAGCTTCAAAGATCAAAGGGTCAAAGGAACCGGCCATTTCCACCCCCATTATTTCCATGGCTTTTTCATGGCTCATCGGCGCCTTGTAAGGGCGCCTGCTGCGCAGGGCATCGTAGACATCCGCAATGCAGACGATACGGGCGGACAATGGGATCTCCTCTCCTTTGAGGCCTTTTGGGTAGCCGGTTCCGTTGTATTTTTCGTGATGATAATAGGCGATGCTTTGAGCCAACGCCAGAAAAGATTCCCCCCCGATCTGTTCGTGGGCTTTTTTCAAAGCATCCCCCCCAATGACCGAATGGGTCTCCATGATTTTTCGCTCCTCTGGGGTGAGGCGGCCTGGCTTCAGGAGGATTTCATCGGAGATGCCCACCTTCCCGATATCGTGCAGGATGCTGGATTGAACCAATTCCTTGATATATTTGTCGGTAATATACGAGTTGTATTCAGTGGTGTAAGACTTGAATTTTTCCGTCTGTCGAATCTCGTCTACAAGAATATGCGTGTAGGCCCGAATACGCTCCAGATGGGCACCGGTTTCAGGGTCGCGGCTTTCGGTGAGTTTGGCAAGGGATACGATGGCGATGGAGGTTACCTCTTCGATCCGTTTTGTTCTGCCGGCGATCTTCTCTTCAAGGTTGGCATTGAGATCGGCAAGCATCTCCTCTTCTTTGTGGTGTGATTTTTGCATTTTAGCAAAGGCAAGCCCGACAAAAAAGATGATTCCAATCTTCATTAAAAGGATGGCCACCTGTGAAGCTCCGTTAAGATAGCCTCCAAAAAAAGTTATAAAAAACATGATGCTGCTGAACAAGGTCAGAGTAAGGACAATATTGCGCATCTCGCTGAAGGTTGAGACGGCGATACCGGCCCAGACAAATACAATCCAGGTTTCCTTTTCAATCCCTGGTGCATAGTAGAGCAGAGGAACACAGGCAAACACGTTGATAATGGCCATGGTTACGATTTCGTTGTTTTTTACCGTTTTCTTCAAGCATGCATTGTAGAAATGCACCCCGGAGTATAGCATCAGCAACGTAATGAAGACCATGGCGTGCCAGAAGCCGATCAGGTTCCATTCCAGGAAAAGCACCAACCATAATATGCCGATAAAGATCCAATTGTAATTATCCAGCATTCGGAAATCGAGAGATTTCGTTCTTTTTATCCTATTCGGCTGCATCAGTCTGGTATTATCCTCATTTTTTATTCATGATTTGACCCTGTTTTATTTATCGGAGTTTCTTCCATCTTTCTTAACCCTAACGGTGCAAAAGTTTTGTGAGTAATAATCGGGGCATTATTCAATATCATTGCTTCCATAGGGATCGATACCGGATGTAGGTAACACAATTTCAGATCCGACTTGTTTTTTTTCTATAGTGCCATTAAACTACAGGCAAGATTTCGAAATTACGTATCGCTTCTGCAAAGCCGTCTGTATTTTTATCCTGCAGATACCGGATGCTCCTGGCGGGAGCCGCAACAGCCGGATTTTGGAATTTTTCGTCAGAGATATGGTTTGGAGATCGGGATGCGCCTCGACTACAAGAATCCTATGTACCGGAAAGTCATCGTTCCCTGGTGGGACTCTGAAATCGCCTGTTTTCTAATCATCATTTCAATGTTTGTCGTTTTTCTGTTCGGAATGATGGGCGTTTCGGTGACGCATGAATCCCTTTCGTATCGTCCCTTTATCTGGCTGCCGGTCTTGGTTGCCATGCTCAGCGTCTTGGTGATTCTCTCGACAACCATCCGATTGATTCGACGTTACCGCAGCGTGAAAAGACCCCCCCAGTGATGCCGTTATTTTTTTTCTAAAAATTCTTTGAAAGTCATTTTTTTGTAACTGTCGGAATCGATGTATCGGAGGATCGGTAAGAAAATATCCGGCGCCACATACCCCGGTAAGTTGCTGATTTTCTCTCCGGTCTCGCTCAAGAACCATGCGGTGGGCAAGCCTCTTACGGAGTATCGGGTTGCCAAACTCTTTTCGGCATCGGAGTTTATCTTGATGGGGATGTATCTATTGTTCAGAATTTCGACAATTTCTTTTTTGGAAAGGGTCTCTTTTTCCATTTTTTCACAGTACCGGCACCAGTCCGCCCAGAAATAGAGGAACGTCTTCTTTTTTTGATTTTTTGAGAGCAAAACGCCTTCATCATAGCCGTACCATTTGATTGTGGCGGCGTGGAGGGTGCCGGCAAGAAGCGCGACACAGAAAACGGCACATAGGATGCAGCTCATCGGTTTTACGGTCTTTTTCATAGTAAATCCTGGAGATACCCGGCTAAAAGGTTAAGATTGTCGGTGATAAGTAGCAGCCCGACGATGATCAGAATAACACCGGCGGTGGGATTGAGATATTTGAGTACGGTTTTTACCTTGGCCAAAAACCGGAACATATAGTTGACAAATATCGAGAGTATCAGAAACGGAATGGCCAAACCCAGGGAATAGATTCCCAGGAGCACAACCCCCTGTTGAATGGTGTCTTGATTGCCGGCCATAATAAGAATCGACCCGAGCAGCGGGCCGATACATGGGCTCCAGCCGGCTGCAAATGCCATACCGATGATAAAGGCACCGAAAAATTGGAACGGGCGTTTTTCCAGATGAAACCGTTTTTCAATGTCAAGACCCCGTATTCGAAGCAATCCGGTTAAATGAACCCCCAGCAGTACAATAATCAAACCGCCGATGAAACGGAGGGACCCCTTGTAGGTGTTCAGCACATTACCCAGTATGGAGGCGGATGCGCCGAGCAGTATGAAGATCAATGAAAATCCGCACACAAACAGGATGGTTGCGGTCACCACCTTTGCCTTCAGGGACAGCGTTCCGCCTTCTGCCAGGTCTTCCATGGAGCATCCGCAGATAAAGGAAAAGTATGACGGGATCAGCGGAAGAACGCAGGGAGAGAAGAAAGATAAAAGCCCTGCCACGAAAGCTGCCGGAAAAGAGACGGTTTCTACGAACATGCCATACACGTTTGGCGGTTACAGAGTTGTCGGTACATTGGTTTCAGAGTCCATATAAACCGGAATAAAAAACGTTTCATCAGATACAGGTCAAAAAAGAATCGAGGATTTAATTTAGTATTTTTTCCGGAATTTGTAAAGCATCCTGACAATTATCCCCAGGGGCTTTTTTTTGGTTTTGTTTCCGGCGGAAAATCGAGGATAATCCGGAAATCTTCTGTTTTTGCTTGATATTTCTTGACTTATCCATCAGAATATACTTAATTTTTAGGAGATGTCCCGGTGCCGACGCGCCGATATATTGGAATCAAAAAGGAATAGGAAATCCGCCATATGTATGTCATCGGGTATTTTTTAATGGCACTGGCAAAGGTGCTCGACTTTGTTTTGATTTTTTTCATGTGGATTGTGGTTGCCCGCGCTGTACTCTCCTGGGTGAACCCGGACCCGTTCAACCCCATCGTCCGATTTATTAACAACGTCACCGAACCGATTCTTTATCCCATACGAACGAAGCTGCCCCTGGGATTCAGCGGGATCGACCTGTCTCCCATTGTCGTATTCGTGGGGATTATTTTTTTGCGAACCTTTGTTGTCAGCAGTCTAATGAGAATCTCTGCGACGTTGTTATAGAAAGGAGGTAAACGCATCATGGAATTGGCTCCCTTTGATATTCGGCAACAGACGTTTAATGTGCGCTTTAGAGGTTTTGACAGAGGGGCAGTGGATGAATTTCTCGATCAAGCGGCTGATGAATTTACATTGCTGCAAACAAAATCAGAACAGGCGCTGAAAGATGTTCGACGTCTGGAAAAAGAGAACAAGGCCTATCGTGAACGGGAAGAAACCTTCAAGCGTGCTCTGGTCAGTTCCCAGAAAGTACTGGAACAGATGAAGGAAAATGCCCGGAAATCCGCTGAGTTGATTATTTCCCATGCAGAGGTAAAAGCGGAAAAGACCCTCAACAGAGCCCACACCCGGCTTGCACAACTGCACGAAGATATTGCGGAGTTGAAGCGGCAGCGGATTCAGCTTGAAACCCGGATCCGATCCATCCTGGAGGCGCATTCCAAGCTTCTTGAAGTAGACAAAGAAGAAATGACGGTCAACGACGAGGAAGAATCAAAGTTGACATATTTTAATCCATCAAGTTGATTTTAGATTCCTGTCCGCTGTCGGCTTTGCGGATTCGAGTGCCGATTTTTGTCCGCCGATAGTTTGGCGGGTCCGGAGGATGATAAAAAACCAGCGGCGATCTCTACAGACATATCCTGGAGGACATTCCCGTCATTGCCACAGATCCCGGGCGCAACGCCCGGGATAAATATTTTACGTTTCCTGCCGATGTATTGTTAGTCAGATTGTTTATTCTTATGGAAAAAGGAGCAGTCAATGGCCAAAATCGATGCATTCTTTAAACTCATGAATGATCAGGGAGCGTCCGATCTTCATCTGGTCTCCGGTCAGCAACCCGCCCTGCGGCTGCGGGGTGAGATTGAAAGGGTCAAATATAAAGAACTGGACAATGACGACCTGAAAGCCATGCTCTATGAAATTGCGCCGGAAGACAAAATAAAGGTGTTTGAAGAGACCGGTGATATCGATTTCGGATACGAAATCCCGGGTACGGCGCGGTATCGGGCAAACTTTTTTCAACAAAAATACGGTGTGGCGGCGGTATTCCGGCAGATTCCGGAAGATATTTTAACAGCCGAACAACTGGGGCTGCCGGCGGTGATTCCCAGAATGGCCCTGCTGCCGAGGGGGCTGGTTGTGGTCACCGGACCTACCGGAAGCGGCAAATCGACAACCCTGGCCGCCATTGTCGATCATGCCAACAAGACCCGGAAGGATCATATCATCACGGTTGAAGATCCGGTCGAATTTGTTCACAAAAGCCAGGGCTGTATCGTTAACCACCGGGAAGTCGGCATGCATACAAAATCCTTTTCAGCGGCTTTGAAAGGCGCTCTTCGAGAGGATCCGGATATTATTCTGGTGGGAGAAATGAGAGACCTCGAGACCATCTCGCTTGCCATCGAGGCGGCTTCTACCGGACATCTGGTTTTCGGCACCCTGCATACATCGAGTGCGGCAAAGACCATTGACCGAATCATCGAGGTGTTCCCTTCGGGCGAGCAGGCTCAGATCCGCTCCACACTTGCCGACGGTATCCGGGCGGTGGTGGCCCAGGTGCTCTTTAAACGGGTAGACAAGAAGGGCCGTTGTGCCGCCCTCGAGATTCTGATTGCAACCCCGGCGGTGCGGAATCTTATCCGGGAAGGAAAAACCCACCAGATCGCCTCATCTATCCAGACCGGAAAAAAATATGGCATGGCGTTGCTGGATGATGCCATTATGGACCTTCTCAACAAAGGTTGGATAGATCCGGATGAAGCCTATCAGAAAGCAAACGACAAGGGCAAGTTTCGGCCGTTTCTGAAAAATCCGCCAACCGATTTTACCGATGCTTAGTGAGGGCAAAAGATGAAAAAACAGGAAGTGGATCATGTCCTAACCCGTATGTTGGATTCTCATGGAAATGTGTCGGATCTGAACCTGACCGTTGGAAAGCCGTTTCAGGTAGAAAGCTCCGGGCAGTTGGTGGGTGTCGATTTGGAGCCGGCTTTTAGAGAATTGACCCCCTTTCAAACCGAGATTTTTTCACTCAACCTGATCAAGCAGGATCGCCGGCTCACGGAGATTCTTTTAAAAGAAGGCTCTTGCGATCTTTCATACGCCCTGGGAGACAAAGCCCGATTCAGGGTGAATATATTCTCACAGTCCGGCAGATATTCCGTGGTGCTCAGAAAGCTCGAGACGGAAATTCCCACCATGAAAGGTCTCGGTCTGCCGGCGGCGTTTTATAAGATGCCCCAGGAGAAAAACGGCATCATCTTTGTTACCGGTGCAACCGGTTCCGGAAAATCCACGTCGCTGGCTGCCGTATTGGATGAAATCAACGCGACAAAATCGGTGCACGTGGTGACCCTTGAGGATCCCATCGAATTTCAACACCCCCAGAAAACGGCCACCTTTAATCAGCGCGAGCTGGGTACGGATTATGATACCTTTGCCAGCGGACTTCGGGCCGCCCTCCGGCAGGCGCCAAAAGTGATTCTGGTGGGGGAGATGCGGGATCGGGAAACCGTTGAGATCGGGCTCAGCGCTGCCGAGACCGGACACCTTGTGGTCTCCACCCTGCACACGGTGGATGCCGGCCAGACCATCAACCGCATTCTCGGAATGTTTACCACCGAAGAAGAGGCACAGATCAGAATCCGGTTGGCCGACACGGTCCGCTGGATCGTCAGTCAGCGGCTGTTGCCGAAAGAGGGCGGCGGACGGGTTGCAGCCTTTGACATCCTCGGAACGAACCTTCGGGTCAAAGACACGATCCTGAACGGCGAATCCGAGGGGAAGACCTATTATGAAATTCAGCAGGCCGGAAAAGCCTTCGGCATGACAACATTTGATGACTACATCATCGATATCTACGAAAAAGGGAAAATCACTGAGGAGACCGCTCTGGCCTATGCCTCGCGCAAGGCGATCGTGGGGCGGGGACTCGATGCGGTAAAGAGCAGGCGCGGGGAAGCCACCACCGATATCGAAGAGCTGGAAATCGACAGCGATTATGAAACGAACGCAACGGAAGGTTGATGCGGGTACTCTGGATAAGGAGGCGATATGGATATCATCTGCGAACATTGTCAGGGCAAATTTAAAATCCCGGATGAAAAGATACCGGTCGGCAAGGTCGTGTCGGTTCCCTGCCCGAAGTGTAAAAACAAGATCACCGTAAACGCGGCTCAAAAGACGGAATCACCTGCGCCCGCTGCAAAAAAAGGTGAGGATGTACCCGGAGATACCTATGATGCTACTGAGAAACCTTTCGATTTTGTAGAGGAGGAGGGAAAAACTGCGCTGGTCTGCGAACCGGATCCGGTTTTAAAGAAAACCATCGTATCCACCCTGGGGAATATGGAATATCATATCACCGACGCAAAGGATGCGCGGGATGCCGTAACCAATATGCGGTACCATGTTTACGAATTGATTCTTGTGAATGAGTCGTTTGACACTTCAAACCCGGACCAAAACGGGGTGCTGAGTTATCTGGAGCGTCTTTCCATGCCCATCCGGCGCAACATTTTCGTGGCGATGGTCACCAGCCGATTCCGTACCCTGGACAACATGATGGCGTTTAACAAAAGCGTGAATATGGTTGTTAATATAAAGAATATCAATGATCTCGAAAAGATTTTGACCGGTGGCATCACCGAAAACGACTTTTTTTACCGGGTCTATAAGGATACTTTAAAGAAGCTGGGGGAAGTTTAGAGCTCAAAGCCCAAAGTTTAAGTTTGAAGTGAGCTAAAGTGTAAAGTGAGCTAAAATTGTGGAATTCTGTCTATTATAAAATATTTAAGCGCCTAAAGCGATTCGGCCAGAATCCGCAGACCCTCCAGTGTCAGATCCGGCTCCACCGCTTCGATGGTCTCTGAGACTTTCTGCATCAGCACCGCCAGACCGCCGGTGGCGATCACCTTGGGGTCGGTGGCCATTTCCTTTTTCATTCTTTGAACCATTCCGTCAACTAGGGAGCCGTAGCCCAGGATGATTCCGGATTTCATGCTGCTCATGGTGTCTTTTCCGATGACCGTTTCAGGCGGTGTAAATTCCACGCGCTGAAGCTTTGACGCTTTTTCAAAGAGCGCTTCTGCCGCGATGCGGATTCCCGGGCTGATGGCACAGCCGAGCAGTTCCCCCTTTTCAGATACGGCATCGAAGGTGGTGGCGGTCCCAAAATCGATGACGATCAGGCTCTGCCGGTATTTTCGATAGGCTGCGATTGCATTCACGATCCGATCCGCTCCCACCTCCGCAGGGTTGTGAACCAACATGGGCATTGTCTTTGCCGCACGCGCATCCACCCAGATCGGTGAGTGCTTCAGATACTTTCTGCAAAAGGATTCCAGAATATACATCATCGGCGGCACCACGCACGATATGATGGTTTTTTCGATGTCTGCTTCGGCAATGTGGTTTTTTTCAAAAAGGCTGGTGCAGAGGATAAAAAACTCATCTTCGGTAATGTTCCGCTCGGTGCGGATCCGCCAGTTATCTATCAGTTTTTCCGCCTGGTAGATCCCCATAACCGTGTTGGTGTTGCCCACATCAATGACAAAAAGCATGTAAAGTCCCTTCTATGCGTTTCTGATGGCGTCGATGATTTTCAATGTGGTTCGGGTCTCGGCGACGTTGTGGACCCGGACGATATGGGCGCCGTATAGGGCGGCTGCCGAAACCGCTGCCTGGGATCCGGTTTCCACCGCCTTTGCCTGGGGGGATATATCCGGGCCGCCCACCGTTTTCCGGATAGAGGCTTTCCGGGACGATCCCACCAGAATCGGCAGCTTTAATTCTGCAAAAGCAGACAGCCCCTTTATGATCTGAAAGTTATGGGTGTCGGTCTTTCCGAATCCGATGCCCGGATCGATAATAATGTCGGATCGATCGACCCCTTTTTCCTCTGCAAAGGCCACACGATCTTTAAGAAAGGTGGCGATCTCCCCAAGGAGGTTGTCATAGACAGGAGAGACCTGCATGGTTCGGGGGTCCCCCTTCATGTGCATCAGGATAACCGGAACTCCGGCTTCTGCAGCAACGTCCGCCAGGTCGGGGTCCAGCCGAAAGGCACTGACATCGTTTATCATGGCCGCACCGGCTGACAATGCGGCCTGCGCCACCACTGATTTGGTGGTATCGATGGAAATGGGGACGGAAACCTGTTTGGCAAGGGCTTCGATAACCGGCACCACACGGCGGATTTCTTCATTTTCGGATACGGATTCTGCATACGGTCGTGTGGATTCTCCCCCCACATCCAGGATGTCTGCCCCGTCATCGATGAGCCGTTGACCATGGGCGATCGCTTTTTGGGTGGAAAAGAATTCGTCCCCGTCTGAAAAGGAGTCCGGTGTGACGTTTAGCACCCCCATGATCCGGGTTTTAGGACCCAGTTCAAGCCGATGTGAATGCCACTCAAGGGTAAAAGAATTCATGGTGTCATTCAGGGGCGGATTCAGAACCGGAATCGGCCGATGCGGATGGTTCGGACGGTTCGGACGGTTCGGACGGTTCGGTATCTTCTTCTGTTTTTTTCTCTTTTTCGGGTTTTTTCTGGGTGCTTTTTGACGGCAGTTCGATACCGGGTCTCATGGTATGGATCAACTGATCCAGTTCGGCCCCCATGACGGTTTCTTTTTCAAGCAGCTTCTCAGACAGGCTGTGAAGGATGTCCATATTATCTGTGAGCACCTTTTCGGCAGTTACATAACTGTAATGGATGAGCTTCTTAACTTCCTCGTCGATCTTTTTGGCAGTATCGTCTGAGTAGTCCCGGTGCTGGGCAATTTCGCGTCCGAGGAAAATATGTTCATCGTCTTTTGAGTAGGAAAGCGGGCCCAGTTCGTCGCTCATTCCCCAGTTGCGAACCATTTTTTGGGCCAGGTCGGTGGCCATTTTGATATCGTTTGAAGCGCCGGTGCTGATCCGTTCAAATACGAGCGCTTCAGCCACCCGGCCGCCGAAGGCCACAGACAGTTCGCTGACAAGTTGATCCTTATACTTGAAATCACTTTCTTCCGGCAAGAACCAGGTTATTCCGGCAGCACGGCCCCGCGGGATAATGGTGATTTTGTTGACCGCGTCCGTGTGGGGCAGAAGCCGGGCAACCAGTGCATGGCCCCCCTCGTGGTAGGCGGTAGTTTTCCGGTCTTCTTCCGAGATGACCTTGGATTTACGTTCCAGCCCCATATAGACTTTATCCTTGGCATCTTCAAAATCGTCCGTTTCGAGCTTTTCTTTATTCCGCTTTGCAGCCAGCAGGGCGGCTTCGTTGACAAGATTTTCCAGATCCGCTCCGGAAAAACCGGGTGTCCCCTTTGCCAGAACGTTTATGTTCACCTCGGTGTCCACCGGGGTTTTTTTCATGTGGACTTTCAATATTTTTTCACGGCCCAGGATATCCGGCAAGGAAACCACGACCTGCCGGTCAAACCGCCCGGGGCGCAGCAGGGCCGGATCCAGAACATCCGGTCGGTTTGTTGCGGAAATGAGAATAACCCCTTCGTTGGACTCGAAACCGTCCATTTCGACCAGGAGTTGGTTGAGGGTCTGTTCTCTTTCGTCGTGCCCGCCCCCGAGACCGGCACCGCGGTGTCTGCCCACGGCATCGATTTCATCGATAAAAATGATACAGGGCGCATTCTTTTTGCCCTGGGTAAAAAGGTCCCGCACACGGGATGCGCCGACACCCACAAACATCTCCACAAAGTCGGAGCCGCTGATGCTGAAAAACGGAACACCGGCCTCTCCGGCGATGGCTCTGGCCAGCAGTGTCTTCCCGGTGCCCGGAGGACCCATCAACAGCACACCCTTTGGGATGCGTCCGCCCAACCGGGTAAACTTTTTCGGCTCTTTGAGAAATTCGACAATTTCGCTCAGCTCTTCTTTTGCTTCATCGATACCGGCAACATCTTCAAAGGTGACTTTTTCATGCTGATCGGACACCAAACGGGCACGGCTTTTCCCGAAAGACATGGCTTTGCCGCCGCCGGACTGCATCTGGCGCATAAAAAAGACCCAGACACCGATCAGAATCAGCATGGGAAACCAGGAGACCAGGATGCTCATATACCAGGGGGATTCGGCCGGCGGTTTTGCCTTTATGGAGACACCTTTTTTCCGGAGCATGGGAATCATGTCGGTGTCTTGGGGGGAATAGGTTTTATAATGGTTTCGATTGATATCCTGGATATAGATTTCCTGCCCTTGAATGACAACTTCAGATACGCGTTCATCTTCTACCATAGACAGAAAATCGGTATAGCTGATATTTGTTTCCGCAAGGTGCTGCTGATTGAACAGGTTGTAGAGCATGATCATCATCAGCGTTATGACAAGCCATAACGCCAGGTTTTTATAAAACGGATTCAATCGAATTACCTCCATCCTGATATGTTTTTGGAAACCATTCCATTCTGTTTGCGCCGGCCCTTTTCGTGTTTGAGCCAATAAAGGATCGCGAACTCAATAATTGGAATCTGATCAGATTCATAGTAATCATCATACCGATTTAAGCAAGAAAAAGTTCAGCCTTCAACACCTTCCGCGTCGAGGGGGTGATTTTTACCGAATCGTCGATCCGATACCCCATCACCCAGATGATTTTTTCGTTGCTTACCAGAATCGGGCACCTTGCCCGCTGTTTCCTGGGCACCTTATTATTAATAAGGAAATCCTTGATTTTCTGGGAACCCCCGAGACCCAACGGTGAAAAACGGTCTCCCGGATGGAAACTGCGTAAAATAAACGGAAATTCAAGGGTATTCATATCAAAAAAAGCGATCATGTGTCCAGTCGTCCTGAAATCAGGCAGCGCCTCTATGGGCACCTCTGATGTTTTAAAATGCATATCGAGCTGCCGGATAAATACGGTGCCCGGGGCCTGGATCCGGTATGTATACCCTTCGGCAGTCGAGCCGGGGGACGATGTCAGCTGTCGAAGCGGTTTTTTTTCTTTTGACAGGGTCAGCATCTCTTTGTTTCGGGTGATCAGAATCCGATCCGGTAAATCGAGCCTGCCGTGGGAAGGACCCGCATGTGCAAGGTTTCTGATCGCCTCGATGTGTGCGTAGGTAATCCGCCTCAAATCTCCTTTTACACGTTCAATCATGCACCTTAGCAGCCGGCGCTGAACCGCTTCATGCCGGCTCGCCATCAGGGGAATCGACAGGGTGACCCGCCCTTTTTCCGCTCTTATGACACTCTTTTCGATAACCGGCTTTGTCTGGTCGGTTATCCAGCGGTCATCGGATCGGACAATATCCGACAGGCGATTTAAATTGTCAATAATATTCGGATTATACGTACGTGCCAACAGCGGTATCAGTTGGTGCCGGATACGGTTTCGAAGATACTGTTCATCCGTGTTGGAGGCGTCGGTGACATAATCGATCTGTTGATTCTCTATATAATTCAGTATTTCGGATCGGGTCTGCCTGATGAGTGGGCGGACAATTTTTCCCTCCCGAACCGGGTCGATTCCGGAAAGCCCCTTCAGGCCGCTGCCCCGGATAAGGTACATCAGGACCGACTCGGCGTTGTCGTCTGCATGATGGCCCAGGGCGATCTTGTCATATCCTTTCCGGTGGGCCACTGAGGTTAGATATTCATACCGGGTCCTTCGGCCGGCCTCTTCGATGGACAGTTTATGGGATGCTGCATACGCCCGAACGTTTTTTTTGTCGAGAAAAAACGGGACCTGATGCACTTTGGCGAAACTGGAGACAAAACGGGCGTCTCGATCGGAATCCCCCGGGCGGAGACAGTGGTTTACATGTGCAATCCCCAGCCGAATGGAATATTTTGGGATAAAGGCAGACAGGATATGAAACAACGCAACGGAATCGGGTCCACCGGATACAGCGACCAGCACCGAATCCCCGGATTGGAACATGTGGTGGATCGAAATGGTTCGATCGACATTATCCAAAAAACTTCCTGTTGGCGTTACCAGCATAGGTCCACAGTATTCCACAAATATTCAATATTCAATCGAAAATATTCAATCGCTAATATCTGCCTTAAATCCGTCCGCCCGGGTCCAGGCGTCCGCTCACCGAGAATTGCCAAAGGGGTTTGGAGCCCGGAATTTTTTACTTGAAATTATCCGTCATTGATTTATAAGTATGGCTGGTTGTGCTAGGCGGGGAGCTAGCGGTGCCCTAATCCCGAAATCCGCTTTATGCGGGGCTGAATTCCCTCTGGAGGGTCTGAGGCTAAAATCCCAAGGGGCCATTTTGACCGGCCGCCGCGCAACAGACGGTCACGAACCTCGTCAGATCCGGAAGGAAGCAGCGATAAGTGATGCAGTCTGTGTCGTGGATCGTTTCCGGTCACGTATGTGGCTCGTGGATTTTGGAAAAAGATTCAATGGAGGGTGCACAACCGAACCTTCCAAAACCGACTTTATGTCGCCGATGCCCGCATCTTTTCAGCGCCTTTTTTATTCCGTACGGGTAATAGAAAACAACGTCTAAAACCGAACTCCCGTCTCCTTGACAATAGGCAAGTTGGTCTTATTATTTGAAGAAAGTTAGGCCTGGAGAACAGAGAAATAATCAATCAGGAAAGAGACTTACCGTATGAGAGATATGAAAGAGAAAATTGAAAAGTACATTCAGGCAGACCAGGTCGGAAAAGAATCGGAAAATCACGATCCAGACAAACAGGAAACCGGCGGTACATCCGTAAAGATTAAAGTCGATGCGGAGCCTGATAAAAAAAAGACGGGCACCGGCAATAAGGCGGTTAGAGACGCATCGGAGCCGGCAGAAGCGGGGGCTGAAGACCCGGGCGATTCACCGGAAGCGGCGCTTGAAAAGGCACTGAAGGAAGCCAAAGAAAACCAGGATCGGTATTTGAGAATATCTGCGGATTTTGAAAATTATAAAAAACGGACCGCACGGGAAGCCTCGGATTACAGAAAATTTGCAAACGAGACCCTGATCAAGGAGATGCTTACCATTGTCGACAATCTGGAGCGGGCGGTGGATTCGTCAAATAATCATTCCGAAGACCAAACCCCCATTGTCGAAGGGGTGCAGATGACGTTAAAAGCGGTTCAGGCAATATTGGAAAGATTTCATGTAACGCCCATCGATGCCATGGAAAAACCCTTCGATCCGCGATTCCACCAGGCTTTTCAGCAGGAAGAATCCGATAAATACCCTGAAAACACGGTGCTGAGAGAGTTTCAAAGGGGATATCAGTTATATGACCGGTTGCTGAGACCTTCGATGGTCATCGTTTCGAAAAAAAAGGAACCGTCTGATCCGGAAAAAGAGTCTAATAACACATAGAAAATTTTATATATAATTTCCAAGGAGGAAAATAATGGCTAAGGTTATCGGAATTGATTTAGGGACAACAAACTCATGTGTAGCGGTCATGGAAGGCAGTGAAGCGAATGTTATCACAAATGCCGAAGGTGGGCGAACCACCCCTTCGATTGTTGCCATATCAGACAAGGGGGAGCGGCTGGTGGGGCAGATCGCCAAGCGCCAGGCCATTACAAACCCTGAAAATACGGTGTTTGCCGTCAAACGACTCATCGGTCGAAAATTTGCTTCCAAAGAGGTGCAAAAGGATTTGACCATCCTTCCCTACAAAATTGAGCAGGCATCCAATGGAGATCTTCGCATCAATATTCGGGAGAAACAGTACAGTTCGGCGGAAATTTCATCACACATTCTGGCTCATATCAAAAGCTATGCCGAAGACTACCTGGGAGAGACGGTTACCGATGCGGTCATCACCGTACCGGCCTACTTTAATGACAGCCAGCGGCAGAACACCAAAGACGCCGGAAAAATTGCAGGGCTCAATGTGCTCAGGATCATCAATGAACCCACGGCCGCATCCCTTGCCTACGGCCTGGATAAGAAAAAAGACGAAAAAATCGCCGTATTCGATCTGGGCGGGGGAACCTTTGATATTTCGATCCTTGAAATCGGTGAGGGCGTTTTTGAAGTAAAGTCCACCAACGGCGACACCCATCTCGGCGGCGAAGATTTTGATCTGCGGCTCATCGACTACATTGCCGATGAGTTTAAGAAAGATCAGGGCATCGATCTTCGGGGCGATAAAATGGCGCTTCAGCGCCTGAAAGAGGCCGCTGAAAAGGCGAAGATGGAGCTGTCCGCCTCTGTAGAGACCGATGTCAATCTGCCGTTTATTACCGCAGACAGCAGCGGACCCAAGCATCTCAATCTTAAAATCAGCCGGGCAAAGCTGGAAGCCCTGGTCGGAGACCTGCTCGACAATCTGGAAGGGCCCTGCCGGACGGCGCTCAAAGATGCAGGCCTGTCGCCCTCGGAAATCAACGAGGTTATCCTGGTCGGCGGTATGACACGGATGCCCGCAGTTGGGGAACGGGTGAAGAAAATTTTTGGAAAAGAGCCTCACAGGGGCGTGAACCCGGATGAGGTGGTTGCCGTGGGTGCTGCGATCCAGGGCGGTGTGCTGAAAGGTGATGTAAAGGATGTACTCCTTCTGGATGTGACCCCGCTGTCTCTGGGGATCGAAACCCTCGGCGGCGTGATGACAAAGCTGATCGAGAAAAATACCACCATCCCCACCCGAAAGAGCCAGACCTTCTCAACGGCAGCAGACAGTCAACCGGCGGTTTCGATCCATGTGCTCCAGGGTGAGCGGGAAATGTCGGCAAACAACAAGACCCTGGGCCGGTTTGAACTGATGGGAATCCCTCCGGCACCCCGGGGTGTTCCCCAGATTGAGGTCACCTTTGATATCGATGCCAACGGTATCGTAAACGTTTCAGCAAAGGATATGGCCACCGCGAAAGAGCAGTCCATCCGGATTACGGCATCCAGCGGCCTGTCCAAAGAAGAGATCGATCAGTTGATAAAAGATGCCGAAATGAACGCCGAAGACGACAAGAAGAAAAAGGAGCTGGTGGAGGCCCGGAATCAGGCCGATGCACTGGTTTACCAGACGGAAAAATCCATAAAGGAGCTGGGCGACAAGGTCGACGAGGCCACCAAGAGCCAGGTCGAAACGGCCAGTGCCGCCTTGAAGCAAGCCCTTGAAGGTGAAGATACGGATGAAATCAAGCGTCTGAGTGAAGAATTGACCCAGGTGTCTCATAAACTGGCCGAAGCCATGTACAAACAGGCATCTCAAAATGGAGAAGCCCAGGGCGAACCGGGATTTGAAGGTGCGGAATCGGGTGCCGGGGATGCTGCCGGAGCAGCAGAAGGTGACGAAGATGTGGTGGATGCTGATTTTGAAGAGGTCAAAGAAGACAAAAAATAATCGATTATAAAACCGATAAAATCCCGCGGATGATTTGATCCGCGGGATTTTTTTTGTCTAAACGCCGGACATCGGCAATTTTCGGTGACAAATGAGCGTTATATGGATTCCGCCGGAGGCGGACAAGGGTTAAATCATTTGCCTAGCGACAGCGCTTGCGCCGTGTGAAGCGCTGTCTTTTATAAATTGACAGCATTCCACAAATATTCAATATTCAATCGAAAATATTCAATTATTACTGTCCGCTTCACAATCATGATCAAAAAAAAGGTTTCCTAATGCCTGCACCGCATGGAATGAAAATATCGGAACCGCATACCCATCCCTACCGCTGGGTGATGCTGGCACTGCTGTGGTTGATCTATTTTTCCTTCGGTCTGGTGGCGCGGTCCCCTTCGCCCCTGGTAACTCCCATTATCAGAGATTTGAACCTGACATTCGGACAGATCGGTTTTGTGCTCGGATCCTGGCAGATGACCTATATCCTCATTGCCGTCATGGCCGGCGTCATCATGGACCGGTGGGGGATCCGAAAATCCATTTTTGCAGGGGCTCTGGTCATCGGTTTGTCGGCGGCACTCCGCTCTTTATCCACCGGTTTTGCAACCCTCTTCATATTTGTTGCCCTTTTCGGTATCGGCGGACCCATGATATCCATCGGCTGCCCCAAGGCCATCGCCCAGTGGTTTAAGGGAAAAGAGAGGGGCACGGCCGTGGGCATCTATACCACCGGGCCCTGGGTCGGCGGCATGGTTTCACTGGCAACCACCAACTCGGTCATTATGCCCATGGTCGGTAATAATTGGCGGTTTGCCTTTGTCTTTTGCGGCATGATCGCATTTTTTTTCGCCATGCTCTGGTGGTTTATGGCCAAAGAAGCCGAAGAAGCGGTTTCATCCGAGCGATCCGGTGTCGTGGAGGTGTTGTCGGCGCTGATCAAAATCCATAATGTGCGGATCATTCTCATTGCCGGACTGTTTTCCTTTGCCATCGGGCATGGCTTTTCAGCCTGGCTTCCAAAGATCCTGGAACAGACCGGCATGTCTCCGGTATGGGCCGGTTATGCCGCCGCCATCCCCTATCTGACCAGTATACCCTCGGTGCTCCTTTTCCCCCGGATGATTCCCCAGCGCACCCGGGGACGGGTCATCGCACTTTTTTCCGTATTGGCCGGCCTCGGGATCATGTTGATTTCGGCAACAGACCTGCCGGTTTTTATCGGGCTGCTGATTTTCGGCGCCACGGGAATCTGCATATTTCCCCTGCTGGTCCTTGAGTTGATGGAAACACCGTCAGTGGGTACGCGTTATCTGGGGTCTGCAACCGGTGTCTTTTTTTGCGTGGCGGAAATCGGCGGTTTTTTGGGCCCGTTTATTGTGGGGTTCTTTGTGGATCTAACACAATCATTTATAGCCGGGACCGGGTTTTTGGCAACCCTCGGAGGACTTATTTTTATTCTGATGTTTCTGCTCAAACCCCGCTCTGAGGTGTTGCCCTCATAGCCGTCAGGTTTAATTTGGGCGAAAGCTACTGCAAGTTGTAAAAACAGTACAATCAACTGAAATTGAATAAACTACAGGCACCTCGCCAAAAAGACGGCGGGCAAGCAAATTACAAATAAATCGCAATATCCGGATACCCAAACCTGCTTTCACATGCAAACCGCAACCATGATATATCTTTTCCAGGGTGCTGCCCTGGCACTGTCCGCCACCATTATGCCCGGACCGTTTCAGGCCTTTCTGCTTTCAAAGGCGCTCCAGAACGGCTGGAAGCGCACCCTGCCGGCTGCGTTAGCACCGTTGGTTACCGATGGTCCGATTATCGCGCTGGTGCTTCTTATTCTGGCCCGGATGCCCCAGGGCCTTGTCGATCTGCTCCATCTTGCCGGAGGGCTCTTTATTCTTTATATCGCCAAAAGCATTTTTATGTCCTTAAAAAGCGGGGATGATTTATCCATCCATTCTCCGGACGCTGCTCGGAAAAGCTTTTTTCAGGCCGTGATGATAAATGTACTCAACCCCAACCCCTATATTTTCTGGGCGATTGTCGGAGGACCGATTGTACTTTCAGGCTGGCGGGAGTCGCCGCTTACGGGAATCGGGTTTGTTGTGGGGTTCTACGGTACGTTCGTAATCGGTCTGGCCGCCCTGATCCTGCTCTTTGCATCGGCCGGAAAGATCAACCCCAAGGCAAACAGGCTGCTTCGTGGAATTGCCGCTGTTGCACTGCTCGGATTCGGTCTTTATCAGACCCTTATCGGAATCAGGGCCATCCTATAGATAGTTACTCAACTTTCGGCATATTGTCGGGAAATGAATAATTTGCTGTCGCTGTGCGAACTCGCCCTTAAGGATATCTATCATCAGCGCAGGACAAAATGCTAAAATTCCATCTATCGATATCCGATGTTTGAGCCTGTTAACCATTGGTTCGGGGGCGCTGATGTAAGATGTCCTAAAGGGCTCAAACAGCGCACATCGTCATCAAATCACCCATTTCCCTACTATCGGGCGAAACCCGGAAGTTGAGCCGATAATTATATTTCTATAACCGCACCAGGTGGGATCCGTTGAGCTCCCCTTTTCACTGGGAATTGCTGAAACAAGGTATCTGCCATGGAAACGGATCTTGCAAAAAGTTTTGCCGTGAAATACACAGAGGGCAAAGAACAGTTGAGTCCCACTACAGGAGAGATGACGATGAATATAAAAGCAGCCCCATTGACCCCGGAAGCCTTTGCCATGTTCGGACAGGTGCTCATGGCCCACGGTGAAGGACCCGAACGGAACGCTTTTGCCGCGAATATGGATAACAGAAGGCCCGGGGCGGCACCCAACATGACCTATATGCGGGTTGAAACCGTTGATCTTCCGGTTGTCATCGACACCCTCGAACGCCATTCTTTTTCAAACCAGACATTTATTCCCATAGACGGTACCCGTCAACTCGTGGTTGTCTGTCCGTCTCTTCCGGACAACATGCCCGATATTTCAAAAATGGCGGCATTTGTTGCCGCAAGCTCCCAGGCGGTCAACTATAACACCGGAGTCTGGCATGCACCACGGACCGCTATTTCCGGACCCGGAGAGTTTGTCATGTTCCGATGGGATGACGGCAGTGACGAGGATACCGAACTCCTTAAGATCGATACGCCGGTTCAGGTTGCCTAAGGATCTACGCCTCCGGCTTCGAGAAAGCATTTGTCCGAACCCCCGCTTTTACCGTGTCCGGTTCAATGCGCGCTAACGCGCTCAGACAGTTGACCGCTTCAAAATCCGGTCACCCGGCTCCATATCCAGTTCACCGAGAATTGCTTCCCATTTGAATTGTTATTTTGACAATATATATAAAACAGTTTATCCAAACCCACGTAACAGGTAATTTCGTACCCAATTTTATTCAGAAGGAGTGAAAACGTGTTAATCATTGCTGAGAGAATCAATGCCTCCCGGAAAAATATCGCCCAGGCCATTTCATCGGAGAACACGGCGTTTATCCAGGATGAAGCAAAGGCCCAGGACCAGGCCGGTGCCGATTACATCGATGTCAATGCCGGAACCTTTGTGGGTGAAGAGGCGGACAAACTAAAATGGGTCATCGAGGCGGTTCAGGCGGTGACCGAAAAGCCGCTCTGTATCGACAGCCCGGACCCGGAGGTGATCAAAGCCATGGTCCCCCTGGTAAACAAAACACCCATGATCAACTCGATCACTCTGGAGCCCGAGCGACTGGAGGGTATCCTTCCCATCGTTGCGGAACACAAGGCCAAGGTCATCGCCCTGTGCCAGTCCGAAGACGCCATGGCCGATACGGCAGACGACAAGGTCCGGATGGCCGAGCAGTTGGTGAAAAAGGCAGAGGGAGCCGGTGTGCCCCTGGACAATCTGTATATCGATCCGCTGGTCTACCCCCTTGCCACCAACACCCAGTCTGCGGTAGCGACCCTGGAGGCCATCGAACGGATCATGACATCTTTTCCCGGGGTTCACACCACCTGCGGGCTAACAAACGTCTCCCATGGGCTGCCGGTCCGGAAACTGATCAATCGAACCTTTCTTGTGGCCGCCATTACCCGCGGATTGGATTCGGCAATCATGGATCCCACCGATAAACAGCTGTATGCGTCTCTGAAGGCGGCGCTTTCGGTCAACGGGAAAGACGATTTCTGCATGGATTACATTACCGTTTTTCGGGAAGGAAGGCTGGGGTAGTTTTCGAATTTCGAATGGCGAATTTCGAATTATAGATTACCCCCCTCCCAAACCTTCCTTCTTGAGGAGGAGGACAGGGTGGGGCCGGTTACAAGAAGGAAAATCGAATGTCAAGGGAGCCCAAACCTGATTTTGAACGGTATATGACAGCACTCAACTGTGAAGAACCCGACCGCATCCCCCTGGGTGAATGGCACGTGGATCCATTGCCCATGGAAAACTATCTGGGGAGGAAAATTGCATCCCTTAAAGACCGGATTGAATTCTGGCATACGGCCGGATCTGATTATATTCCCGCCTCTTCCGGCATTCTGGAACCGGTCCGCGCACCCGAGGGGATGACCATCAAAGGCGAGGCGGTCCGCACCGAATACGGGGGCGGTCGCGAACGGGAATGGGCCCATGAACATGAGGGGGTCATCACCAATTGGGAGGCTTTTGAGAAGTATCCGTGGCCTTCGGTGGATGATTTCGACCTTTCCAAATGGGATGCCCTTGACAAGACCCTTCCGTCGGGCATGAAGGCGATCCTCCTTTTGGGAAAGATCTACACCACGGTCTGGATGTTTATGGGGGCTGAAACATTTTTCAATGCCCTTGAAAATGATCCGGACCTGGTATCCGCACTTTTTGAAAAAGTCGGTCGGGTCCAGTATGAAACCTTTCTCAGGGTTGCAGAGCATCCTTCTGTGGGGGCGGTGCTCAACCCCGATGATATTGCGCATAACCTCGGTCTCTTGGTGCATCCGAAATACCTGAGAAAATACGTTTTCCCCTGGTATAAAAAGATCGGCGATGTCTGCCGGGATAAAGGCCTCGGCTTTGTTTTTCATAGCGACGGAGATTGTACTGAGGTCATGGACGACTTTATCGACTGCGGTTTTCACGGGTTCAATCCGATACAGCCCAATGCCATGGATATCGAGACGGTGAAACAGAAATGGGGGAAAAAGCTCTGCCTGATCGGAAACTTGAATCTGGATTCAACCCTTACCCTCGGCACGCCTGAAGATGTTCGGGCGGAGGTGTATGAACGGATCCGGACCATCGGTCCCGGCGGCGGGTATATGGTGGCTTCGTCAAATTCCATTACAGACTACGTTCCGCTTGCCAACATGAAGGCCATGATCGATGCAACCTTTGAATTCGGAAACTATCCTATTGAACTGGAGCAGGGCGGGGTTTCCGGAAAGGTCTCCAGCTATCTAGCACAGCCCAAACGGGAAGCCGCACCGGTTGTCACCGAAATGAACGTTGACGAGTATGTGGTTTCACTTCTTTCCGGCAAGCCGGAGGTGACAATCGATTTGATGCAAAAGGATATCGACGGGGGGCTTTCGCCTGGGGCCATTGTCAGCAATGGAATGATTCCGGCCATGGGCGGAATCGGCCAAAAATTTCAAAACGGTGAGATTTACATCCCCGAAATGATGATTGCCGCAAAGACCATGAGCGATACCCTTTCGCATTTTAAAGACGCGCTGATGGAAAAAGAGGCGCAGAGGTCCGGCAAGGTATTGATCGGCACCGTCAAGGGTGATTTGCACGACATCGGAAAAAACCTGGTCGCCATGATGCTTGAAGGGCAGGGGTTTTCGGTGGAGGACATGGGGGTTTCGGTGACCACGGATGGATTTGTTGCGGCGATTAAAGAGAAAAAACCGGATATCCTGGCCATGAGTGCGCTTCTGACCACCACCATGGTGGAGATGAAAAACACCATTGCTGCGCTGAAAGACGCCGGGCTTCGGGACAGCCTTAAAATCGTTGTGGGCGGAGCGCCGGTGACCCAGGATTTTGCAGACCAGATCGGGGCTGACGGGTATGCTTACGATTCGCCCGGGGCCGCCCAAAAGTGCAAAGATCTGCTTTCGGTTTTGACAGATTAAGGAAATCCCTGTAACCCGTGAACGCAGCACCCGGGCCGGCAGGTAAAACCGGGCTTATTTATTGCTGTTACAGGCAATCGGAGCGGAGATGACGGACAGACCGGAAAAGAGCAAAGCCGGATGGATCGCCGAGGACAAGGATCCTTTAACCGTTATTGAGGATGAATTTTTTCAGTTAAAACCCGGCGAAGCCGTTACCCAGGAGATGTTTATTGGATAAAGAACCCATACCCGAACCCACTTTCTTTCGTGTTACCTTTGAACCCATGGGCATTTCCTGCCCGGGAAAAGCCGGTGAATCCCTGATAGAGGTTTCCGCCGCACAACACCTTATGATCCGATCCGACTGCGGCGGCCTGGGCGGCTGCGGGAAATGTCTGGTAGCGGTCAACCCCAAAGAGAATCTGTCTCCTGTCACCGATACCGAACGCGGCATCATAGGTGCAGAAAAACTGGCGGTGGGGTATCGCCTGGCATGCCAGGCCGCAGTTACGGGTCCTGTGAAGGTCTCCATACCGGAAACGGCATCGGACAGCAAAGAGGGTCTCGGCAAAACAGAACTTGAGGAAACCTTTCCTCCGGATCCCATGGTAAAGCGCCGGCACGTATCCATACCGCGGCTTTCCGTTTCATCCGGTCAGCCGCCCCGTGATTTTTTAACTCATCTCACCCGGACCGTGGATGATACCCGTCTTCTGTTTAAAGATCCTTCGGTCATCCGGACCCTGAGCCGTCCGGAATTTTACCGGGGGGAGGCGACCCTTGTCTGTCATGAGGAAAAGGGGATTGTGGCGGCGCTTACCGGAAAAAAGGAGCGGTCCTTAGGCCTTGCCCTTGATATCGGCACCACGACGCTGGCGGCCTATCTCTGTGATTTTGCCTCAGGTGCTGTGCTCTCTTCTGCGGCATCGGCAAACCCCCAGCGCCGGTTCGGGGAAGATGTCATCAGTCGGATAACCCATATAAACGAAAAGGATGCTGCGCTGTCTGACCTTCAGAAGATCGTTGCAGATGAAATAAACGCACTTACGGCACGGTGCCTTGAGACGTGTGATGCGGACAAATCGGATATCGACGAGGTCAGCCTGGTCGGAAACACCACCATGGAGCAGATCTTTACAGGGATCCATCCTCATGGGCTGGGCGCTTCCCCCTATCTGCCGGTTTCCTGTGAGCCGCAAAATCTGCGGGCTGCCGATGTCGGCCTGGATCTGAATCCGGCAACAAATGTCTTTGTTTTTCCGGTGATATCCGGCTTTGTGGGCGGAGATACCATGGGGGTGATTCTTTCGGAAAGACCCCACGAAGACGATGCGGTCTCTTTAATTGTAGATATCGGAACAAACGGCGAGGTGGTTCTGGGAAATCGGAAGGGGCTCTGGTGCACGAGCTGTGCAACCGGGCCGGCACTGGAAGGGGCGCATATTGAATGCGGCATGCGGGCCTCTGGAGGTGCTATCCACCGGGTGACGATCGACCCTGAAAATTACAGGGTGGATTATGACTTACTCGGAAATGATGAAACCGGGCGTGCCCGGGGCATCTGCGGTTCCGGCATCATCGACACGGTTGCCGGAATGCTGAAGGCCGGTCTGCTCCTTTCCAGCGGAAGGATTAAGGAGGGGCTGCCCGGGGTGATCACCGATGAAAAACAGATCGGTCGAAAATTTGTGCTGGTGCCGGCATCGGCATCGGCATCGGCCTCAGGCGTCGAGGTGACGCTTACCCTTGCAGACGTTCGACAGGTTCAACTGGCCAAAGCCGCATTATCTGTGGGGATCAAGCTGCTCATGCAGACAGCCGGTATCGATCGATTCGACCGTCTGGTGCTCACCGGTGCATTCGGCGCCCGTTTCGATTGGAAAAATGCCGTGGCCATCGGGATGCTGCCCGAAATCGATGATCAGACCGAGGTAAAAGTCGTTGCCAACGCAGCCGGCCGCGGGGCCGTTATGGCACTTCTTAACCGCAAATACCGAAAAGAGGGCATTGCCCTTGCGAATCAGGTGAAATTTGTCGAGCTGGCCGAAGATCCGAAATTTGCCGTAGAGTTTCCTGCTGCGACGATGTTTCCCGACCCCTAACCAGGGGTAGGGTGCTTCGGTCTGTCTTTACGGGTACATGGCCCAACCCACGCGGTCGGTCTGGGCCTTGAAGAAGTGACCTTCAAGGGTCGTGACAAACAGTGTCGTGAGATCCGGTCCGCCGAAGCAGCAGTTGGTCGGGCGGTTTGCCGGCACCGGGTGCGTTTCCAGCACCCGCCCCGTAGGCGAAAACACGGTAATCATCGGTCCCGGGCCGCTTACCTCCCAGCCGTTGGTGGCGACGATGTTGCCGTCGGCGTCCAGGCACATGCCGTCGATACCACGATGCACGCCCCTGGCATCTTCGCCCCAGGTGAACAGTGTCGTGTAAGTGCCCAGGCTGCCGTCCTCGCAGATGGGGTAGGCGCGCAGTTCGCGTGCGATGCCCCGCACAAAACCGCTTTCCGCGACATACAGCGTGCTCTGGTCTTTTGACACCAGTATGCCGTTTGGCTGGGTGGTGTCGAAGGTGACGCGCGTGACCGTGTAGCTGCCGTCCTCCTGCGGGTCGGCGCGCAGCACCGATTGGTTGTCGAGCTCCATCACCTCGGTCTTGTCCCAGTTGCCATCGTTTACCGGGTTGGTAAACCAGATGCGGCCCTTGCGGTCGATGGCAAGGTCGTTGGGCGTGTTGAGCTTCTTTCCGTCATCCTGGTTTGCGATGACGACGTTGCTGCCGTCGGGATCGAATCTCAGTATTGAGCGCCCCCCCGAGCAGCAGCCGAACAGACGTCCCTGTGCATCGAACGCCAGCCCGTTGGTGCGGTCGGTTCCGGTGCGCCATTCCGTGATTGCGTTGGTCTCGAGGTCGTAGCGCATAATGCGGCTCCCCCGGATGTGCGAAAAGTACAGGTGTTCGCCATCCCATACGGGCCCCTCGGTCAGGGGCACGCTCGGCGGTCTCATGAGCAATTCAAATTTCCACTGCATGGTTTTTCCTCCTCGTCAGTAAAGTGGTCAGGTCTCGGCTTAATCTATCCTTTTTCCCTGCAGCAATTCCCATGGGAAAGAACTATCGGGACATTCTATTTATGTCAAATTATTTAACTGTTTAAGGTCCTCGTTTTCTCCTGGCTGTTCTAACTCGATAGAGCCGTTCGGTAAAACCACCCTCTTTTTCAAAAGCGCTCGATTGTGCGGCAATCTGGCGGTCGAGCAGACTGCATGCAACGGCAATCAGCACCAATGCGGCATTGGCGGCGATTTCGGGGTAGGCGGACGGGGAGGGCATACGAGACCCGGTGGACGACATGGACGGCATAGACGATGTGGACCGTCCGCCACGTCCATGCGGTCCGTCCTGTTCATTGGGTTCGACATATTTGTCCCGCACATCCTTCACCCAAGATGCCACCGCATCGGCGTTTGAGCAGCGCCGGGCGATGAGCTCAGCCCGTCGCGGGTCTTCTTGGGACCAAATCGGCAGCCTGCGCTGCCGCAGGAAATCCTCATAGTCCAGACGCAACTCCTCCAGGCTTGCCCGGGCCACATTGGTCAACTTTAGCTCGGTTTTCTTCGATGTCCCCGATGCCTGGCTGCCTTCGGCAATATTCTGCACCCCGCTACGCGCCGCCTGGACCATCTGGTCCCGCGTACGGCTGAAACGGTCCACATAGCGTTCGCAAAACCGCACCGTCACATCATAAACGAGCTGCGCCATCTGAAAACTCTTCAGCTTCCGGTATCCGCCATGCTTTGGAATCAAAGGCTCTCGGTCAGTCATTTGCCGAATCCTCACGGTTAAGGTTCATGCGACCAACTCTGTCCATACCGTCCACCCAGTCCATCTCGTCCACCGTGAAATCCTTGATCAGGCATTCTTCCAGTCGCTGCCTATCATACGAAACCGGTTAGCAATCAGGAACCCTTTGTCGGCAGAAACATCATCACCCCTTTGGGAAGATCTGTAAAATCTTTAATCCGGTCGCCCGGGATCAAGGTCCGGTTCGGAAGGTAATAGAGCGTCTCTTTGTGACGGTAGCGGGTCCGGGCGATCCGCGCAGGCGATTTTTTCGGGCCGACCTTAAAGGGGCCCTGGTACCCGACAATGAGTTTTGTACCCGAGGGAAGGTCGTCCCAATCCGAAATCTCCCGCCCGGATTTTAGCTGACCATCCGGATAGAAATAGATCGTGCTCTTGTCATTGTAGGCCTGGCCAGCAAACGACCAGGCGGTCAGTCCGCCGGATATGGTCTTGACCGGCCCCTGGTTTAAACCCGTCTGAATGTCCTGTTCCTGATTGAGCAGGACAACGGTTTTTTCGGGGACCCTGTCCCAGCCGATGAGCGCCTCTACAAGGTCGCCCCGTACCACGTTTCCGTCGGGCAGGCGGTACATGGTTTTTGGATCGTCAAAATCTTCACCGGCAATGGACCATGCGGTATTTTCCTTGTTAATGACGTTGGATTCCTTAGCCATTGACGTTTCTTTTTTGCGCGTGTAATAGATGGCGGCCAGTTTGGGGTCCGCCTTTAGACGGCCGGCCCGGGTATCCGGATCGTACGGCCAGGTTGGGCCCAACCTGGCGGCGGCGCGTTGGAAATTGTTGGCGCATTTTTTCCGGCCCCGGTGATTTTTTCGAATCCAACGATTCGGTTTCCCGTATGCGATCTGGCTGTGGGTAAGCACTGCGCGATCGTTTAAGCCGTAAACATCCTTCAGGATATCGATAAGGGTGCCCACGGAGCGATACTGCTGTTTTGTTATGGACGAATAATGGTACCCGACCATTTCAATGGATACTGAAACGTTGCTGATGCGGGTCTGTCCATTCCACATGCTTTTTCCGGCGTGATCTGCGATATAGCGTCTGTTGAGTATGCGATAGGTCCGCCCGTTGCGGGCGATCACGTAATGGGTATGACCGCCGTATGTCCGGTAGCTTTTTCGGATGCGCTTGCCCTTTGAAACCGTATAGAGGGTACTTCGGAGCCCTCCCTCTGAGGTGTGAACGATGATATATTTTGTATTTTTGCGTGGAATTTTTTTATACCGGCGGTTCAGCGTATACTGCCTGTCAATAATGGATCGCTGAAATTCAACTCTCTGGGCCCGTGAGAAGCCGGCGTTTGCCGGAACCGGAAAGAGGAGGCTCGATGAAGCGACCCATAAACCGATGATCGCCTGTAAACACCTGCCGATTTTAAAGAAACGGGATTCTATCCACATGGATTACAGTTAATAATTCTGCGCAGCATTTATTGACAATCTTTACATATCATGACAGGGACAAAGAGACAATTGCCGGCCCGGACCTTTGTGATGCGGTTTATTACCGTTTAAAACAGGAAACTTTCCATGCAGAAACCGATTCTGACCTTATTCCTTCTGGGTATGTTGATTGCCGGGTGTGCAGCGGTCAAGGACATGCAGCGACTGGACCGGTTCAACGAAATCGCATCCGACTATAAGCTGGCCATGCGGTGGTCCGATTTTGAAACCGTCAACAGTTACCGGAAGGATCGAAAAGCTGACGACAGCTTCGGAAAAATTGAAAAACTGCAGGACAAAATCCAGGTGATTTCCTATGACGTCCGAGATCTGTCCGTATCTGAAGACAGTTCGGAAGTCCGCCAGGTGGTTGAGATCCATTATTACAGACTCGACCGCTTGACCGAAAAGATGCTTAAAGCCATAGAAGTCTGGGAGTATGTCGAGCCCCCGGGCAAATGGGTCCTGAAAGGGGACCTTCCGGAGTTTAAATAAGGTTTCCCACCTTTTTTTCAACCGCTCCGACAAGCTCTCCGGATCGTATCAGACCGAGTACCTTTTCAATATCCCGTGACAGAACACGATCATTGTCAAGATGCGGAATCGTCTTGCGGATGGCCCGGTAGGCGGCCAGGGTTCCGGTGCCGGGTTTCAGATTTGTAAAGAGGTCCAGAGCCTGGGCTGCACACAGCAGCTCGATGGCCACCACGCATTCGGAATTTTTAATGACCTCCCGGCATTTCCTGGCGGATATTGTACCCATGGACACATGATCTTCTTTGTTGGCCGAGGTCGGAATGGAGTCCACAACAGCCGGATGGCTGAGCACCTTGTTTTCCGATACCAGAGAGGCTGCGGTATACTGTGCGATCATAAAGCCCGAGTTGAGCCCGCCGTCACTGACTAAAAATGCCGGCAGCCCGCTCAGCATGGGGTTGACAAGCCGCTCGATCCGCCGCTCGGAAATGTTGGCCAGCTCCGCAACGGCCATGGTGAGAAAATCAAGTGCCAGGGCCACCGGTTGTCCGTGGAAGTTTCCACCCAGCAGAAAATCCCCGGATTCCGGAAAAATGAGCGGGTTGTTTGTGGAGGCGTTCATCTCCGTTTCGATGACCGTTTTTACGTAAACGATGCTGTCCTTGCTGGCACCGTGGACCTGGGGCGAGCATCTGAGCGTGTAGGCGTCCTGGATGCGGCCGCAGTCTTTGTGCGAGGTGATAATCTCGCTGTTTCGGGTGATGCGCGCCATGTTGTCCGCGGCTGAAGCCTGGCCCGGATGGGGTCTTAACCTGTGAATCCGCTGATCAAATTCGGTGCGGCTTCCCATCAGCACCTCAAGGCTCATGGCAGCGGCGATATCGGTAATTTTTGACAGCTGGTCGGCATCATAGACGGCAAGGCCGCCGATGGCGGTCATGACCTGGGTTCCGTTTACCAGGGCCAGGCCTTCTGCCGATTCCAGTTCAATGGGCTCAAGACCGCATTTTTTCAAAGCCTGTCTGCCGGACAGTTTTTTCCCTTTATAAAACGCCTCCCCCATACCGATTAAAACCAGGGAAAGATGCGCCAGGGGCGCCAGATCGCCGCTTGCACCCACAGATCCTTTTTCCGGAACCACCGGGCAGACGCCGCCATTCAGCATGGCCGTGAGGTGCCGGACGGTCTCAACCCGAATGCCGGAATGCCCCTTTGCCAGGTCTTTTATCCGTAGTGCCATGACAGCTTTTATTGTCTCTTCATCAAGACTTTTTCCGGTGCCGGCTGAATGGCTCATGAGAATATTCTTCTGGAGCTTCCGGGTGTCTTTTTCAGATATGGCGATGTCACTCATGGCCCCGAACCCGGTGGTGACACCATAGACCGAGGTGCCGCTGCGGACCCATTTTTCGATCAGCTTGCGGCTTTTCCGGATCCTCTGTTCACTCTGTTTCTTCAGGCGGACCTGGGCGCCTTTCCTGGCCACTGCCACCAGATCTTCCAGGGTCATGCCGTCGAATCCGAGATATATTTTCTTCATGAAATTTATGCTCCTTGAATTGCAGTCGGTCGATATTCGATATTGAAACATTATTACAAATTCGGTTAAAATACAATTCGGGTTGATCGGTTCAGGGTTCAACGTTCGTCTTTCAATACAACTTCGCCCCAATGAGGGAGGATTTTCCAATGACGCATAATAATAAGACCGCCAAGGCCCTGTCCGTTCGGTTGGAAGATATTTTTCCGGAACTGCCGGAAAAAAAATCTTTTGCAGCGGGAATCCGCAGGGCGCCCAAAAGAGAATTTACCCTCTCAAAATCAGACACCGAGCTGGCCATAAAAAATGCCCTCCGGTATGTGCCGGAGAAATGGCATGAGATCCTGGCGCCTGAGTTTTTAGAAGAGCTCTATTCCCTGGGCAGGGTATACGGATATCGGTTCAGACCCGAAGGCTCCATCAAGGGGCGATCCATCGAAACTTACCGGGGCAACTGCATCGAGGGCCGGGCGATCCAGGTGATGATCGACAACAATCTGGATTTTGACGTGGCCCTGTACCCCTATGAGCTGGTCACCTACGGTGAGACCGGGCAGGTCTGTCAGAACTGGATGCAATACCGGTTGATAAAAAAATATCTCGAGACCGTTACCGATGCCCAAACCCTGGTGGTTGAATCCGGCCATCCGTTGGGTCTGTTTGCATCACCGCCTGGAGCCCCCCGGGTGATTTTAACAAACGCGTTGATGGTGGGCTGTTTCGATGATGAAGAAAACTGGCACCGGGCCGCAGCCATCGGGGTTGCCAATTACGGGCAGATGACCGCCGGCGGCTGGATGTATATCGGCCCCCAGGGGATAGTCCACGGCACCTACAGCACCCTTTTAAACGCGGGCAGACTCAAGTACGGAATCCCTCCGGAAAAGGATCTTAGGGGATACCTTTTTGTTTCGTCGGGCCTGGGCGGTATGAGCGGGGCCCAGGGAAAAGCCGCGGAAATTGCCGGCGGCGTCGGTATCATCGCCGAGGTCGACAAATCCCGGATCGAGACGCGGTATGACCAGGGGTGGGTGAGTGAGGTCATCGATGATCCGGCTGCCGTGTTTTCTGCGGCTGAAAAATACCGGAAAGAAGAAAAACCGGCGGCCCTTGCGTATAACGGAAATATTGTGGATCTTCTCGAATATGCGGTCGAAAACCACATCGCGATTCATCTCCTGTCCGACCAGACATCCTGTCATGCGGTCTATAACGGTGGCTATTGTCCCCAGGGGATCTCCTTTGAAGCGCGTACGCAATTGATGAAGACAGATCCCGGGGCCTTTAAAGAACATGTCGACACCTCGCTTCGACGCCACATTGAACTCATCAAAACACTGGTCGACCGGGGAACATACTTTTTCGACTACGGAAACAGCTTCCTGAAAGCGGTATATGACGCCGGCGTCAAAGAGATATGTAAAAACGGGGAAAACACCATGGACGGGTTTACATTTCCATCCTATGTGGAAGATATCATGGGGCCGCTGTTGTTCGATTACGGCTACGGCCCGTTCCGATGGGTCTGCCTGAGTGGGAAGGCGTCGGATCTGGTCAAAACCGATCATGCCGCCATGTCGTGTATGGATCCGGACAGAAGGTTTCAGGACAGAGATAATTTTATGTGGATCCGGGATGCCGAAAAGAACCGCCTCGTCGTGGGAACCCAGGCCAGGATTTTTTACCAGGATGCCATGGGGCGGATGAACATCGCCTTGAAATTTAATGAATTGATCCGCAACGGGGAGATCGGCCCGGTCATGCTGGGCAGAGACCATCACGATACCGGGGGAACCGATTCCCCGTTTCGGGAGACCGCCAATATTCGAGACGGCAGCAATATCATGGCGGATATGGCCATACACTGTTTTGCCGGGAACGCGGCCAGGGGGATGAGTCTGGTGGCCTTGCACAACGGCGGCGGGGTGGGTATCGGAAAAGCCATAAACGGCGGTTTCGGCCTTGTCTTAGACGGAAGCGAACGCGTGGATCGGATCATAAAAACGGCCATTCCCTGGGACGTGATGGGCGGGGTGGCCAGACGCGCCTGGGCAAGAAACGAGGCTGCCATTGAAACCGGTATCGCCTATAACCGGGAAAGAGCGGGGAAGGATACCATCACCATACCGTATCTTGCCGATGAGGGCATGGTCAAGGATCTGGTGGCACGGGTATTTAATAAATAAGAAAGGAAAAAGTCTTCATGAAGAAAATAATTGAATGCGTACCGAACTTCAGTGAAGGAAGAGATCTTGATAAAATCGAGCGGATTGTGGCGCCTTTCCGTGGAAAAGGAGGTGTAAAACTTTTAGACTACCAGCGGGATCATGACCACAACCGGCTTGTGGTAACGGTGGTGGGTGATTCCGATCCGTTAAGGGATGCCGTTATCGATTCAATCGGCGTTGCCGTCGATATCATCGATATGCGGTCCCATACCGGACAGCACCCGCGGATGGGGGCGGTGGATGTGGTGCCGTTTATCCCGGTGGGGAACGTCACCATGGAAGATGCGGTTGAGATTTCAAAAGTGGTTTCAAAGATTGCATCCGAAAAGTTCGGTCTGCCAATATTCTTATATGAAAAGTCAGCCACCCGACCCGACCGGGAGAACCTGGCAACGATTCGGAAAGGGCAGTTTGAGGGCATGGCCGAGAAGATAAAAGATTCCCATTGGACCCCCGATTTCGGACCGCTTGAAATCCACCCCACAGCCGGTGTAACCGCTGTGGGTGCAAGAATGCCCCTGGTGGCGTTTAATGTGAACCTGCATACGGACAACCTGGAAATTGCCAATGACATTTCCAAAAAGATCCGGCACATCAGCGGCGGGTTGCGGTATTGTAAAGCCATGGGGGTCGAGCTGAAAGAAAGGGGGATGGTCCAGGTTTCCATGAACATGACGGACTACAACAAAACAGCCCTGTACCGGGTTTTTGAACTGATAAAGATCGAAGCACGGCGATACGGTGTTGCAGTCGCCGGCAGTGAAATCGTGGGGCTGGTCCCCATGGGGGCACTTGCCGAAACGGCGGCCTATTACATGGGGATCGAAGATTTTTCCATGGAACAGGTGCTGGAGGCGAGGCTGCTGGAGTGAGGGGTTCGATGCTGGATACTCGATACTGGATGCTCGATACGCGATGCGTGATACTGGATACTCGATCCTGGATGGTGGTATAGACTGGGTACATGAGGTAGAAAAGCATCCGGTGGGCAATCGTTAATCATACGTATAACGCCAAGGAGGTGCTGGATGAGCTATAAAAAGCTTGAGATCTGGCAGCTTGCGCGGGAACTGGTTGTCGACATTCACAACATGACGTTGAATAATCTACCGAAATTCGAAATGTTTGAAGTTGGCGGCCAGATTCGTAGGTCGAGCAAATCAGTTAAGGCGAACATCGTGGAGGGTTACGGCAGAAGAAGATATAAACAAGAATTTATTCGATTTTTGACGTACTCAGCAGGTTCCAATGATGAAACCATCGATCACCTTGAAACTCTTTTTGAAACTCATTCATTAACGGATGAAGCGTTATTTAATTCCTTAAAAGATCGTCTGGACAAGCTCGGGAGAAAGTTAAATCTATTTATTCAATCGGTCAATAAAGGTCATCAGAGTGAAAGATAAGAATTCCGATGACATTTCATCTGATGATCGAGCATCGAGTATCCAGTATCGAGTATCATGCACCCAGAATCGAATTTATTCGAAGGTAATATCATGAACGGCAACCTCATCATAAAAAACGCTTCCCAGCTCGTCACCTGCAGCGGTTTTAAAGCAAAGACCGGATCGGCTATGAACGATCTGCAGGTCGTGGAAAATGGGGCCTTGGTTATTGAAGACGGTCTTATTACCGCTGTCGGCAGAACGGAGGATATTTTTTACGACCCCGTTGAATCGGCGTATGTCAAAAAGGGTTTTGACGTCATCGATGCTGCGGGGCGTGCGGTGTTGCCCGGTTTTGTGGATTCGCACACCCATTTTGTATTCGGCGGATTTCGGGCGGAAGAGTTTTCCTGGCGTCTTTCCGGGATGCCGTACATGGAGATCATGAAACGCGGCGGGGGGATCGCAAACACGGTCGATGCAACCCGGGAGGCGTCAAAAGCGGCGTTGATAGAATCGGGAAGGAAAAGACTCGATTCCATGCTCTCTTTCGGTGTCACAACAGTTGAGGGAAAAAGCGGCTATGGACTGGATGCGGAGACCGAGATCAAACAGCTGGAAGTAATGGAGGCACTCCATAAGATTCATCCGGTCGATGTTGTCTCAACCTATATGGGCGCCCATGCGGTTCCGGAGCCTTACAAGGGAAGGGAAGACGATTATATCGATTACATGCTTGAAGAGGTGATGCCGGTGATTTCCCATCGCGGTCTTGCCGAGTTTTGTGATATATTTTGTGAAAAAAATGTCTTTTCCATCGATCAATCCAGGAGATTTCTCCGCTCTGCAGAGCAGATGGGATTTCGTTTAAAACTGCATGCCGATGAAATCGTACCCCTGGGCGGAACCGAGTTGGCAGCGGCCCTGGGAGCGGTTTCAGCGGATCATCTGCTTCACGCATCCGATAAGGGTATCGCCGAATTGGCAGACGCCGGGGTAGTTGCAACCCTGTTGCCGGCCACGGCATTTTCCTTAAAGGAACCCTATGCAAGGGCGCGGGCCATGATCGATGCGGGATGCGCGGTGGCCCTTGCCACGGATTTTAACCCGGGAAGCTGCTTTACCGAATCGATACCGCTTCTTTTTGCCCTGGCGACCCTCTATATGGATATGACGACTGAGGAGGCGGTTACCGCCCTGACCTTGAACGGGGCCGCCGCCTTAAACCGTGAGGCGGTGTGCGGGAGTATCGATATCGGGAAACAGGGAGATGTAATCATTCTCGATTCCCCATCCTATCATTTTCTATCCTATCATATCGGTGTCAATACGGTAGAGAAGGTTATAAAGAAAGGAGTACCGGTTTATGACAGACACAGACCATAAAACGCGCACATTCGGGGAGATGACCGTTTCCGATTTTATAGATAAGGTCGCTTCAAACGAACCGGTTCCCGGAGGCGGGAGTGTGGCCGCATTAAGCGCTGCGGTTGCCGCCGGTCTCGTGGAGATGGTGGCCAATCTTACCCTGGGAAAGAAAGGTTATGATTCTGCAGAAGAATCGATGGAGCAGGTGGTTGAAAGGGCACAACCGCTGCGCCGGAAGCTAATCCAGGATATCGACAACGATTCGAATGCCTACAACCGTGTGTTTTCAGCGTTTAAGCTGCCTAAAACCACTGGGGAAGAAAAACAGAGGCGGCAGGATGCCATCCAGGCGGGTTTAAAGCATGCAGCGTCGGTTCCCATGGGGGTGGCAGAAGATGCGGTGGAGCTGATGAGACTTGCACAGACTGCAGTCGAAAAGGGGAATAAAAACGCTGTTACCGATGCTGCCGTAGGGGCCATGCTGGCCCGGTCAGCCGCTTTATCGGCACTCTATAACGTGAAAATAAATCTTGGCACCCTAAAAGACAAAGCGTTCGCCGGTGAAATGAAGCAGAAGGCGGAGCTGTTGGAGGCGGAGGCGGTAAAGCTGGAGAAGGAGATTCTTAAACTGGTTGACGTTTAGCCAGACGGGTTCAAATTCCTTTTTTCTGGCCCAATGCCTATGATCGAAAGGGGCCTTGGCCCGGTTATCCGTTAAGCAACCACCGCCAAACCGGTAGAGCTTTGACCGAAACACCTTCCACTTGAAAATCTTTTTCCTGATTATACGTTAGGATTCGCATTACTTAATATCCACTGTCTCCCCGACTTTCGGGGCCACCACTGAAAAGCCTTCGGTTTCAAGGAATTTAGTAAATGCAAGGGTCTGCTGTTCTTCCCCGTGGACCGTTGCGATTTTTTTTATGTTCAAATTGGATTCTTTAAGAAACCTGAGCATCTCGGTCTTGTCTGCATGGGCGCTGAAGCCGCCCATCTGTTCGACCTGTGCCTCTAAGGGGTATTCCTTGTTTAGTATTTTTACAACAGGAGCTGCCCCTTTTCTGCCGGATTCGGCATACCGGGTGCCCAGGTCGAGTATCCGGCGGCCCAGGGTATGTGCGGCCATGAACCCGACGATGAGAATGGTGTTTTTGGGGTTGTGGATCTTGTACCGGAGATGGTGCAGTATGCGGCCTGCTTCACACATGCCCGAAGCGGAGATGACGATGTGCGGGGTTTCATCCCGCATCAGGGCCATGGATTCCTCCACCGACGCGACAAATTTGATCTGACCGAAGCTGAAGGGATTTTTTCCTTTTTCAAGGAAGGTGTCATGGGTCTCCCGGTCATATACTTCCGGGTGCTCTCCGAACACCGTGGTGATCTTTGTGGCCAGGGGGCTGTCCACATAGACGGGGATCCGGGGGACTTCTCCTTCTTCATACAGCTCATGCAATGTGTAAATAAGCTCCTGGGTTCTGCCGTAGGCAAATGCCGGAATGATGACCGAGCCGCCCCGCTCCGTTGTGTCGAGGAGTATCTCCTTTAACCGCCCCTTGACATCCTGAACCGGGTCGTGGAATCGGTCGCCATAGGTGCTTTCCATGATCAGAAGATCCACGTCCTGCATTTTTTCACCAAACTCCAGGGTGGGATCCTCGAGAATCGGTTTGTCGAATCGGCCCAGATCACCGGTATAACAGATGGTGTAGGCGCGGCCGTTTTCAGTTGTCTGGATCATGGAGATGGCAGACCCCAGGATATGACCGGCATCGTAAAACGTTAAGGTCGTATCCCGGCCGATGGTCACCGGGTGTTGGTACGGGTGGCCGTCGAAATAGGACAATGAACGTTCGGCATCCTCCTGGGTGTAGAGCGGTTGGATCCGCTCGAGATGATATCTGTCCATCAGCCCTAGGATGGTCTCGTTGTTGAGCCTGTGATTGTTTTTTTTGAGCTGTTTTTTTATCTCCTTTGCCTGGGTCTCCGATATCTTTTTTTTCCCCGGCGACCGTTTCATGTCATAGAGCAGGGATCGTACCGATTTATAGTTTAGGTACTGGGCATCCGATTCCTGGATATGGCCGGCGTCCATGAGCAGGTATTCACATGCGGCCGCGGTGACACGGGTGCAGACGATGCGCCCGTTGAACCCGTTTTTTGTGACCAGGGGAATCCGGCCCGAATGGTCGATATGGGCATGGGAGAGCACGATATTGGTCAGTATCCGCGGATCAAAGGGGAGCGTTCTGTTTTTCTCAGCACTCTCTTTTCGCCGTCCCTGAAACATGCCGGCATCGAGCAGGATCCGGTCTGAACCGGTGGTCAACAGATGCATGGAACCGGTTACTTCCTGAACACCTCCGTAAAAAGTAATGTGCATGTCTTTTCTCCGTTTCCTTTCGCTTTCAGCGGTCAGCCGTCAGCAGTCAGCAGTCAGCTTGGAATAAATAAAATGACAAACGCCAAGCACCAAATTACAAATAAATCACAAATTTCAAATTCCAAACCGGTTCAAAGTGATTGATCTTTTGTTTGATATTTTGAATTTTGGTCATTGTTATTTGTTTGTTTTTTGGGATTTGTTATTTGAAATTTCAATAAGGCAATGTACTTTCAGCAAAGCAAATCTCCTCTGGGGCTATTTAAAGCCTGGGCACTGGACTCGGATTTTGTGTTTTATCCAGCTGCCAGAAATTCATCAACCTTCTCTTTTATATCACCTGTCTGTCCGGGCTCAAACCAGACGATTTCGGGGTCGGCCCGGAACCACGTGAGCTGGCGTTTTGCATATCGCCGGGTATCCCGTTTCATGGTCCGGACAGCCTCATCCCACGGCAGGCGATTTCGGATAAAATCCGTCATATGGCGATACCCGATGGACTGCATCGATTTTAGCCTTTCCGAATACCCCATGTCCAGCAGCCGGCGGACTTCCCCAACCAGCCCGGCGGAGATCATCGCATCGACCCTTTTGTTGATCCGGTCATAGAGCGATGCCCGCTCCATATTCAACCCGATTTTAAGCGCGCTATATCGGTGATCGGAAAACCGGTGCCGGTCATGAAATTCGGTTAAGGCTTTGCCGGTGACCCGGTATACTTCAAGTGCGCGAATAATCCGATAGGCATCGTTTGGGTGGATTTTTTTTGCAGCCTTCGGATCCGCCTCACAGAGCTGCTCATACAGAGCATTGAGGCCGTTTCGGGAAGCGGTCTCTTTGAGTTCACCACGTATGGACGGGTCCGAAGTCTTATCCGTAAACAGACCGTGGACCAGTGCCTTTATATACAGCCCGGTCCCGCCGACGATAAACGGGAGGCGTCCTTTATTCTCTAAATCCGCAATGATCTGTCCGGCTGCTGCTGCATACTGCACCGCATCAAAGGGTTTGTCCGGATCGATGATATCGACGAGATGGTGGGGTATCTCCCGGCGTTCCGAAAAAGACGGTTTTGCCGTACCGATATCCATATGACGGTAGATCTGCATGGAATCGGCACTGACGATTTCTCCCCCGAATCGGCCGGCCGTTTGAATCACTGCGGCTGTTTTGCCGATTCCCGTGGGGCCGCAGACCACCAGGATTTTTGTTTTATTTTTGTCTTTCAGCATCATGTCATAACGGAGTGAAACCGAGGTTTTCGTAAAAACCAAGATTCCGTATCACTAAAAGTTACCACAGATCAAACGCTTTCTCTCTATAAATAGAACAAACAGTTGAAAATATGTCTAAATTAAATATCACAAATAGCCGATGGAAAAAGAATCATAAAAAAAATCGGTTCGAGATACGGATCGATCTCTACATTTTTATTTAAAGTGCTGAATTTTTATAAAGGTACCATATGACCAACGCCCAGCAGATGCTGATCAAGTTTCAGGAGTTAAAAACCCTGCCCCATGTCGCCATTCGATTGTCAAAACTGATCGCCGATGATTCCACGCCCATCGCCCAGTTTGAAGAGATCATCCGGATGGACCCGACCCTTGTGATGCGTCTGCTCAAAATGGTCAACAGTCCATATTACGGGCTCCGGGAAAAGGTCGACACCATTTCACGGGCCGTGGTCTATATCGGCATGAAGACCCTCAGGAATATGGTCGTTCTCGAGGCTTTGAAAGACATTGTCAAGACCTCCAAAAAGAACGGTCATTTTTCAAGGAATCAACTCTGGCTTCACTCGGCAGCGGTGGGGATCTGCAGTCAAATGATTTCAGAGCGGATCTTTATGCAGAAAGGCGAAGATTCATTTTTATGCGGTCTCTTGCATGATATCGGTATCATTCTTGAAGATCAGGTGGCACCGGACCTGTTCGCCCAGGCCTGTGCCGCATGGCAGGCGGATTCAATCCCTTTTGTGGAAAGCGAGAAAAAAACTCTCGGTTCGAACCATTGTGAACTGGGGCATCTGCTGGCAAAGGATTGGAATTTTCCCTTAGAGATTCAACGCGCCATCCGACACCATCACGACCGGCCCCTGGAGGTCTCTCCTTCGAGCCTGATCGGGGTCATCCATATGTCCGAGTATTTTGTCGCTAAATTGGAATATACCGAAATGCCGGGAATGATCGGAGAACTGTCACCGGCCATGACCCTGCATATCAAAGAAAACATAAATGAATACAAGGCGTTAGTCCAGGAATTGCCGGAAGAAATGGCCAAGGCTGAAGAACTCTATAAAATGTAAGGGAATCGAACCGAGATGAAAGCTTTAGAGGAAATATTCAGCGATTTCAATCAATTGGAAAATTCCGCCAATGATATTTTGGAGTTTCTTAAAGAACGCTTCCCAAAGGGACGGTTTCACCTCATCTATGAGAGTGGTCTGGATATGTATTCGGATGACAAACCGCTGGTTACCGAAGGTCTGCGTAAAAGCCTTCTGTCATTGGAGCAGATCGGGAACCAGGCCTTTTTATCGCCCCGGCCTGTGAACGATTCGTTGTTTACGCTTCCGATTGAAGAACTGGACGGACTGCTGGCCTTTTCCGTGCCGGATGATCCTGACGGCGGTTCAAATGTGCGACTCGTGCCGATTTGTGTCGAATTGTTTTTTTCCAAAAAGGCACTCGAGGAAAAGGAAGCGCTGCTGACGACCCAGAAAAAACAACTCCATCGCAAGCTGCTCGTTCTCGAAAAAAAATACCAGGAAATATTGGAGGAGAATCATCGCGGGCATGAGATCTTTCAGGAACAGCAGGAGAGTTACTCCCAGCGGCTAAAATCGGAGATCGACCGGCAGACAGGGAAACTGGTACAGGCAAACCGGGACCTTGAGACAAAGCGTCGATTCCAGCAGAAAATCCTCGATACGGCCGCCACCGCCATCTTTACCACCGACCAACAATACCGGATCACCGATGTCAACAACGAGTTCTGTGCGATTACCGGGTTTTCGGAAAAAGATGTGATCGGAAAGTCGATCGATATTTTAAATCTAAAACCGAGAGAGGCATTCCGTAAAGGAGACAGGGCGGCCGGGCGGGTTATAAAAACACAATGTGCCATCCGGTCAAAGGATGGTCGGCGGTTAATGATTATTAAATGCGCCGATGATCTTGTCGATGATGCCGGAAATACCATCGGGGCGGTGGAATCTTTTGTGGATGTCACGGATCTTATCGAAGCCCGGGAAAAGGCCGTGGCTGCAAATCAGGCAAAAAGCGCTTTTTTGGCCGCCATGAGTCATGAAATCCGAACCCCGATGAATGCGGTGATCGGGTTTACCGATATCCTCCTCGATTCGGACCTGAAAGAGACTCAGGTCGATTTTGCCCAAACAATCAAACGGAGCGCCGAAGCACTGCTGCGTCTTATTGATGATATCCTCGACTTTTCAAAGGTCGAAGCGGGCCAACTCGACCTGGAGTACGTCGATTTTGACCCGGAGTTAACAGCCTTTGATGTGTGTGAAATGATCCGGGCCCGGGTGGATAAAAAGCCGATCGAAATCCTCTGTCACATCGGAGACAGTGTGCCGGCTTTTGTCAAAGGAGATCCCGGCCGATTCCGTCAGCTGTTGATCAACCTTATGGGTAATTCCGTAAAGTTTACCAGAACCGGTGAAATAGAGCTTTTCTTAGATGTTGTCTCTGAAGAGGACGACCGGATCAAATTCCATGTTCAGGTGCGCGATACGGGCATCGGTATTGCCAAGGACAAACTGGAGACCATCTTTGAGGCGTTTCAACAGGCCGACGGTTCCACCACTCGAAAATACGGAGGGACCGGGCTGGGTCTTTCCATATGCAGAAAGATCATCGGGCTGATGAGCGGAAAGCTTTGGGCCGAAAGTCCTGCCCAAGACAGAAAGGGACAAAAATGGAATCTGAAACAACAGCCGATGGAAGGGATCGGGCCCGGCAGCATGTTTCATTTTACCTGCTGGCTCCAGAAGTCAGAGACAGATGATGAAGACCGGGTGACCCCGGTCTCCCTTTCCGGGCGCAAGGTGCTCCTTGTGGATGATAATGCTGCGAATCTGGATATTTTGGCACACATGCTCGAAGGGGTCGGTATGCAGGTAAAATGCATCCAGGACGGAGAAGCCGTTGTGGCGGCGCTTCAGACGGCCGAACAGGATGGTGATCCCTTTGAAGTGGGGGTTGTGGATATTCTTCTGCAGAATATGACCGGCCTGGATGTGGTACGAGAGGTTCGGGAACAGCCTGGGCAATTTGCCGGCATTCCTCTGCTCGCGTTTTCTTCTTCCATCGAAAGAAATGCCAAGGTCTGTCATGATGCCGGATTCGACGGTTTTCTGCCCAAGCCGATCCGACGGAAAAAAATGTATCAGATGCTGGCAAGGCTTCTGGGTTTGTCCGGGAGAGTTGCCGGTACCGGTTCCGCAAGTGCCGCCAAAGAGATACATACCCAGTATTCCATTCGCGAGGATCAGAAACATTCCGTGCGAATCCTGTTGACGGAAGATAATCCGGTAAATCAGAAACTGGCAGTGCTTCTGCTCACAAAGGCGGGCTATCAGGTTGAGGTGGCCGGAAATGGTAAAGAGGCCCTTGATAAATACATGAAATCTCCGGATCGATACGATCTGATTTTTATGGATATCCAAATGCCTGAGATGGATGGGATGACCTGTACCCAAGCCATCCGTAAAGCAGAGTCGGAAAGGGCCGATGCGCCGTCCGGAAAACGCATCCCCATCGTGGCCATGACGGCCAATGCCATGAAAGGGGACAGAGAGATGTACCTGGAAGCCGGCATGGACGACTATGTGGCCAAACCGATCAAAAGGGAACTCGTGTTTGAAATGGTGGAAAAATGGATCCTGAAGGGCCATTGGTTAAAATCCTGAATTCTCTATCTGATATCGGTCAACAGCGGATCGTAAAAAGGGCTGGGCAATCATGTTGTTGACGGGGCCTGCGGCAAGACAGGAATTTACCATCCTTGTTGTGGATGACAACCGGGTAAACGTCAGAATCCTGGAGCAGGCATTGATAAAGACCGGATATCATGTCCTGTCCGCTGCCGAAGGATCAACGGCCCGGGAACTGGCTGCCCGGGGGCAACCGGATTTGATTCTGCTCGATATCATGATGCCCGGCGAAGACGGGTTTGAAGTCATTAAGCAGCTGAAAAACGGTTCTTCGACTGCGCATATTCCCACCATTTTTCTGACCAGCCGAAACGAGCTGGATGCAAAGATGAACGGGTTTGAACTGGGTGCGGTCGACTATATTACCAAACCCTTTCATGTACAGGAAGTCTTGGCCCGGGTGCGGCTCCATCTGCGGTTGTCTGTGGCCACCAATTCCCTGATAAAGCATCAGGCTGAAAAGCTGGGCCAGATCCGAGAGGCCCAGTCCGCCATGCTGGTCGAACCCGAGGATCTTCCGGAGGCCCGGTTCAGTGTCCACTACCGGTCTCTGCTCGAAGCCGGCGGGGATTTTTACGATGTTTTGCCGGTATCAGAGGGTATCTTCGGATATTTTGTCGGCGATCTGTCCGGTCATGACATTGCCACCGGGTACATGACCTCCGCTGTCAAAGCCCTGCTTGCCCAGAACTGTATTCCCATATACCAGCCCCATGAGAGCATGCGGATGATCAACAACGTACTCCTGGAGATTCTTTCGGATGGGAAGTTCATGACGGCCTGCTATGCGCTGTTGAATCGAAAATCAAACCAGATGACCCTTGTCAGCGCCGGGCATCCCCCTGCCATTTATCACCCAAAAGACGGTGATCCGATCCCCATTAAGATTGCCGGGGATGTACTCGGCGCGTTTAAAGACGTCTGCTTCGGGGTTCAGAAAATCAGAGTGTCGCCGGGGGATCGGTTCTATCTGTATTCAGACGGCCTCATCGAAACCAGCCATAATAAAAAATCGGTATGGACCCACAATTTGAAAAATCTTCAAGAGGTCTGTGTCCGGCTGGGAAAGGTCCCCTTTAAAGAATGCGCGGAAGTTCTGGTGCACCGGATGATGAAACATTCACCGGCGCTGGAAGACGACATTGTGGTTTTGGGAGTGGAAGTATAGATGACATTTCAGCTTTCACAAAAAAGACGCCGGATCGATCTTTCATTTTCCGCCACCCTGGGCCATGTGGATCAGGCTGCAGATATCACCAAAGTATTTCTGATAAAGGCCGGGCTGGAAAAACTGGCGTTCGGAATACTTCTGGGGCTTCGGGAAGCACTCAACAACGCGGTTGTGAAGGGCTGCGGCCTAAACCGGCGCAAAAAAGTTGTCTACCACCTCGAACACCGGCCGGACCGGCTCATCCTTAAGATCGAAGACGAGGGGCGTGGATTCGACTGGCGACAGCATCTGGGAAAGGAACCGTCGCCGGCGGTGGCCTCCGGGCGGGGCCTGCCCATTTTCGAACAGTATTTTGAGACCGTCCGGTTCAATGAGCAGGGGAACCGGCTGATATTGATAAAGATGATATGACATTTAATAAAACCTATGGAGAGAAGAGTCAATGAACAGCAAAGCGATCGCCCAAAGCATGGGCCTTGAGGAAGATGAATTTCTGGAAGTACTGGCCATTTTTGTTGAGGTCAGTGCATCAGACCTGTTGAATATCGAGGCCGGTATAAAGGATGACGATGCGAAATCCGTTTCAGACGGTGCCCACTCCATAAAAGGGGCCGCGTTGAATCTCGGGCTGACCGATATCTCGGAAATCGCACATGCCGTGGAGGAGAGCGCCAGGCAGGGAAAGATTCAAGGGGCTCTTGAAGCCGCCGGTGCCATCCGTGAAAAGTTAGAGGTGATTCAGAGCGTCACCCTGGGCCAGTAAGAGAATGGGGTCTGAAAACAGCTCGTTGTCCGGCTGTTCAGTCAATATATCCACTGCCGATCATATTTAAAAAATCGGTAAAGTAATTTCCGGGTTTTCCGATAATAGAACGGAGTTTGTGATTACATAAGGTTTCAAACGGGGTCAAAGAAAACGAAAAGGAGATTTATGTATGGTAAAGAAATGTTTTTCTAAATGTGTTGCTCTTACGGCTGTAATGACGCTGTTGGTTTTCAGTGCCGGTGCTGTCTGCGCCATGGAGATCGGTGTTGCCTGGGTGGGAAAATCCGGAATGGCAAAAAGAGTTGCCAAGGGCCTGCAGGAGGGTATGGTTCAATTGGCCCCGGATGTAAAAATGGAGTTCCAGAAAGAACTCGGTTCCCTGGCGGATCTTGAAAAAATCGTATCCCGGTGGAGTAAGGAAAAACAGGGCATGGTGATTCTCCGCTCAAACGGTGCCAAGTGGCTCGGGAAAAATCCACCACAAATACCGACGTTTATCGGCGGATGCAACAATCCCGAACAGTTGGGCGCCGTGAAGAATATGAAGGCTCCGGAGGGAAACATCACCGGTGTGACCTATTATCTCCCGGTTGCCACCCAGTTTGAAATTTTCCAAGCCATCGTGCCGGATATGGCATCCGTGCTGCTTCTTCTGGGCCACGGAAACCCTTCTGCAGATGTGGATCGCACCGAGACCGAAGCTGTCTGTAAAAAACTCGGCATCGCCTATAACGGGGTCGTGTGCGCTTCGGTCGGGGAGATAGAGGCAGCCGTAAACAAGTACAAAAGCAAGGTTTCCGCAATTATTATCGGAAACCAGGCTGAAGTCATGGATTATACCCAACAGATCATGGCGGCGGCAGAAAAAACACCGGTGGTTTCATATTCGAACAAGCCCGTAAAGATGGGAGCCCTGGGCGGATTTGTCGCCGATGACGTTAAACTCGGAGGAATGCTTTCAGAATCGGTTGTGGAAGTTTTGAAAAAAGGAAAGGCCATAAAGGATGTGCCGGTCAAAGTCGATCCGGACCCCAAGTTCTTCGTAAATGTCAAAACCGTAGAGATGCTGGGTATCGAAATACCATACACTATTTTGGAGGCGGCTTCACTTATCGATGGATAGGCGAATATCATCATCAGCCATAATCGTTTACCCATAATTGAGGGCATCATGAAACTGACATTGAAGAAAAAATTCCTGGCCCCCACCATAATGCTCATCGTGTTAGGCATGGGGGTCTCTTCCACCATATCGTACATAAAAGCAAAAGCCGCCCTAAGAAAAGCGCTTAACGGGCAGGTGACCCAGCTATCGGTTTCTACGGAGATGAATCTGGCCTCATGGGTAAGGGGCCGTAAGCTGGATGTCGAGAGCTGGAGCCACCAGAAGATCTATGAGACGGCGCTAAAGGACGGGTTTGTGGCCAAGGCGGCGCAAAAGGCACTCAGTAATCAACTCGGCAAGATCAAGGCGGCCTACCAGTACTATGAGAACATCTGCCTGGCCGATGCATCCGGCAATATCCTGGCTGCAGCAGATGGGGGTGTCATCGGAAAGGTGAATGTTGCGGATCGCGGCTATTTCAAAGTATCTCTGGCCGGGGAGATGTCGGTATCCGATGTGCTTGTCAGCAAAGACAGCGGAAACCCCATCTTTGTGATTGCAACCCCCATCAAGGTAAAAGATTCGGTCAAAGGCGTTCTCTTTTCCGTTGTCGACATGGCAAAGTTCAACAGCCTTTTTATCGATCCCATCAAGGTGGGTGAGAGCGGCTATGCCTATATTTACGACCAGAACGGACTCGTCATTGCGCATCCGGACAAGAAGCACATCCTGAAGCTCGATATGAAAGAATACGATTTCGGGAAACGGATGATTGAGATGGGAAGCGGCCAGATCACCTATGTCTTTAACGGGGTGGAAAAGACCGTTGCCTTTCAGAAAAACGACATGCTTGGCTGGACAATCAGTGTGGGGGGGGTGACCCGCGAGCTGTTCTCCGCTGTGGACGGTCTGAGAAACATCAATGCCATAGTTGCCGTCGTTGTGGTGGTTGCAGCCGGTATCATCCTTCTATTGATTACCAATTCCGTGGTGAAACCCATCAACCAGGTGGTCAACGGTCTCCGGGATGCGGCCGAAGGGGAAGGGGATCTTACCAAACGACTGGCAGTGAAGAGCAGAGACGAGGTCGGGGATCTGGCCCGGTGGTTCAACACCTTTATTGAAAAGATTCAGGTGATCATTGCGGAAGTGGCCCAGAACGCCGGGCAACTGACCGATGCCTCCAAGGAGCTGGCCGTTATCTCCGAGCAGATGTCCACGGGGGCCGAACAGACCGCCTCAAAAGCCAATTCCGTTGCAGCGGCCGGCGAGGAGATGAACGCCAACATGCATACCGTCTCCTCGACCATGGAGGAGAGTGCAACCAATATAAATATGGTGGCGTCTGCGGCCGAGCAGATGACATCGACCATTAATGAGATCGCACAGAATACGGAAAAAGCCCGGGACACCGCCGTCAGCGCTGTGGGTCAGGCTGAAAAATCATCCGAGCAGATAAACCGGCTGGGCACTGCCGCCCAGGAGATCGAACAGGTCATCGAGACGATTACCGATATTTCCGAACAGGTGAACCTGCTGGCCCTAAATGCGACCATCGAAGCAGCCCGTGCCGGGGAGGCCGGAAAGGGGTTTGCCGTAGTGGCCAATGAGATAAAGGAGCTGGCCCGTCAGACAGCGGATGCCACCGGTGAGATCAAAAACCGGGTGGACGCCATTCAGGGCTCCACAGAGGGGACGATTAAAGAGATCGACGCCATCACCCACGTGGTCAACGATGTGAATGAAATCGTCGGGACCATTGCATCGGCTGTGGAAGAGCAGTCCGTCACCACAAAAGAGATCGCCGGAAATGTTGCCCAGGCTTCCATCGGTATCAATGAGGTCAACGAAAACGTGTCCCAGAGCTCATCGGTTGCCAATGACATCGCCGGTGAAATCAACGAGGTGACCCTGGCTGCCGGAGAGATGTCCAACAGCAGCTCCCAGATCAAGACAAGCTCCGTCAATCTTTCCGGGCTGGCGGAAGCGCTAAACGAAATGGTCGGGCGGTTCAAAGTTTAAACCGTGTCAAAATGACAATGCGTTTTGTCAACAGATTGACTTTTCAGCCCGGGAAATGGGATTTCCCGGGCTGAGATCTTTTGGAAAGAAGATTTTTTACGAGAGCATTTAATGCTTCGCATTCCGATAGTTTGACAGCCCGGGACTTGATTTTTACCCTACCCTGAATACGAAACACCAAAGATTCGATGAATTCGATTTCGCGGTTATCTATAAAGCTCCAGTAAAGACCTAACGGCTTTGAAAATAACCCGCTTCGTGGACGCATGAACCCGCCGGTCGAAGATGCCGCCCGTGGCGGTGAGGCGGATAAACCTCGTATATAAGGGATCGTAACATCAAACAGAGCCCCGAGATCAATAAAACATCGAGCGATATAAAATATATAAGGACTATTGCAACACCTTATTAAACAGCATTGAAAATACCCGGGACAGAGCCGGACAGTGGCATGGATTCTGCAAAATACCGGTCAGGGCCACCCCTCTAATTCTATTCGGAGAATTATTGGAGAAATGCTTAAGGTTTTTATGCTACTACCGATATGTATAGAATGAAAAGTCGCAAAACCACTGCAATTAAAAGACAATAAGGGTTTTGTAGCAGACGATTGAAAAAACAGGAGGGTTAAATGGCACAGGCAAAAAAGAAGACGCCAAAAAAGACCGCAAAGACAGCCGTAAAGAAAAAACCGGAGACCGGTGTGGTGCAGCCGGGCACGGATATCGTGGCTTCTATGGCAGACGATTTCAAGAAGAACCTGCTTAAGATAGTGAAAAAAGGCATCCCCGAGCTGGTCATCGATTTTACGAGTGTCGATATTGTGGATTCCGTCGGTCTGGGGGTTGTTATCGCCACCCATAACTCCCTGTCCAACAATGGTGGGAAGCTGAAAATCATCAATGTTTCAAACGATATCTATCAGCTGTTCAAGACCATGCGGTTGGATCAGCATTTTGAAGTGCAGCAGGTTGCCGCCTGAAAAATCGCCCGGTCATTACTAATGATAAATAAAGACACCGTCAATGAGAAGATAGAAACGACCACAATTTACGGAGGAGAACATGGAAATCCAAACCGATGAAAATCTGCAACTCTATGTTGAGGAATCGCTAGAGCATCTGGCAGATATCGAAAATGATCTTCTGGCCATTGAACAGGCCGGCGCGGATATTGATGAAGAGCTTGTCAATAAGGTGTTTCGGGCGGCACACTCCATAAAGGGCGGCGCCGGATTTATGGGGCTGACCGGCATCAAAGAGCTTTCTCATCGAATGGAGACGCTGCTGAATATGATTCGAGGCCGGGAGATGGTTCCCACCCCTGAGATCGTCAATGTTCTGCTCCTGGCATCCGATGCACTTCGAAATCTTCTCTGTGATGTGGACAACAGCAACCGGATCGATATCGCAGACCATCTGGAAGCGCTGACAGCCATTGCCGACGGATCGCTGACCCCCGAAGAAAAAGAAAGCACCCAGGAGCGTGTCGACATCTCCTTTCCGGACGGCAGAGCTATTTTCAGCATAGAGGCCTATGACATCAATCGGGCCAGGGAAGAAGGTAAGTTTATCTACCTGGTGGAGTTCGACCTGATTCACGATGTACATAAGAAAGAAAAAACCCCCCTGTCTCTGCTGAATGAAATGATAAAAGGAGGGGTGATTCTAGACTCCAAGGTGGATGTATCGTCTGCCGGATCCCTTGAGGATAAAAAGATTTCAAAACGGTTGCCCTTTCTGGTCCTGTTCGGTTCGGTGCTGGACCCCGACATGATCAGTGCGCTGGTGGAAGTCGATGAAAAATCTATATTTGAACTTACCCAGGATATGACGGTAAGGCCCATCGGTGAAGCGCCTGGAGAAGAAACACTCCCTGCTGCGGAAGCAGAACCGGCGGAAGCAGAACCGACGGAAACCGAAGAAACGTTTTCGATTGGGGACCCGGAACCGGTTGCCGAAGAGATGCTTCCGGCGGAAGAGATCATCCAGAGCCCGGGCCTTGAAGCTTCCCCAAAGGGGAAAGATGCCAAGAACGCCGGCAGCAAAGACGCCAATCTGCGGGTAAACGTCAGTCTTCTGGATTCTCTGATGAATCTTGCCGGTGAGCTGGTTTTGGGAAGAAATCAACTGCTCCAGGCCATTGCCTCCAGGGATGTGCGTACCACAGACGCGGCAGGGCAGCGGCTGGACCTGATTACCACGGAACTCCAGGAAGCCATCATGCTGACCCGGATGCAACCGATTGGAAGTGTCTTCAGCAAGTTTCCAAGGGTGGTCCGGGACCTGGCCCAGAAAATGGGCAAACAGATCGAACTGATGCTCGAAGGAAAAGAGGTCGAACTCGATAAAACCATTATCGAAGCCATCAGCGACCCCCTCACCCATCTTGTCCGGAACTCCGTCGACCACGGTATCGAGGCGCCCGAGGAGCGCAGAAAACAGGGAAAGGCCCCGGCCGGGAGTGTGCTGCTAAGGGCATATCATGAAGCCGGCCAGGTCAATATCGAAATCATCGACGACGGCAAGGGCATCGACGGCAACCGGGTCGCCACCACGGCCATAAAAAAGGGGCTGCTGACCAAAGAGCGTGCCCAGCTCATGTCCGATAAGGAAAAGATCGGCTTGATATTCCTGCCCGGGCTTTCAACCGCCCGGGAGGTTACCGATGTGTCCGGCCGCGGGGTCGGAATGGATGTGGTCAAGACAAACCTGGATACATTGGGCGGCGTTGTGGATATCGATTCGGAGATGGGCAAGGGGACGACAATCCGAATCAAGCTTCCCCTGACCCTTGCCATTATCCCGAGCCAGATTGTTTCCATCGGAAAAGAGCGGTTTGCCATCCCCCAGGTAAACATGGATGAGCTGCTGCGGATACCGGCTTCCAAGGTAAAGGAGCGGGTGGAAAAGGTCGGTGATGCGGAAGTGGTCCGGCTCCGGGGTCAACTGCTCCCGCTGCTGAATCTATCCGATGTGCTGGGTATTTCAAAAATCTATGTCGACCCCGAAGACGGTTCGGAGAAACCGGAGCGGCGCCAAGGCGTTGCCGATAGAAGATCTCGAAAAAGCGCCTTTGCAGGCGATGAGTACCAGGAGAAGGATGCCAAAGCGGACGACAACCACCGACGATCCGGTCCGGATCGCCGTTACCGTTCGGAAAGCTCGGTCAACATCGTGGTCGTATCTGCAGGGGTGTTGAAATACGGTCTGGTGGTGGATCGACTGCACGATTCCGAAGAGATCGTGGTCAAGCCATTGGGCCGGCATCTTATGCACTGCAAGGGGCTTGCAGGCGCCACCATCATGGGAGACGGGCGGGTCGCGCTCATTCTGGATGTGATGGGATTGTCTCATATGGCGGAACTGACCTCTGTGGAGGGGACGAATCGGGCAGCGGAAGTGGCAAAGGAGGCGCGGAAGACAAAAGAGGATACCCAATCCCTGCTTATTTTCAGGAACGCCGAAGACGAACAGTTTGCGGTTCCCCTGGGCCTTGTTCAGCGGATCGAGAAGATCAAGCGGTCCCAGATCGAGGAGGTCGGCGGAAAGCGTGTGATTCAGTATCGGGGCGGAACGCTCCCCTTGTCCGCCATAGAGGAGGTGGCCCGGGTCAAGCCCCTGGCGGATCGGGAAGATATTATCGTGGTTGTCTTTCTCGTCGGCGATCGAGAGACCGGGTTGCTGGCCACAGGGCCTGTGGATGCCATGGAGGTGCCGGTCACCTTTGATGAAACCACGTTGAGACAGCCGGGCATCATGGGATCCGCCATCATCGGAGATCAGACAACGCTTCTGGTCGATATCTACGATGTCATGAAAACGCTCTATCCTCACTGGTTTGCAGAAAGAGATGCCGTCGTCGCAGCAGGAAACGGCAATCACACCATCCTGTATGCAGAAGATTCAAACTTTTTCCGGGATCAGGTAAAGGGGTTTATGGAATCTGAAGGTTATGGCGTGATCGAGGCGGAAAACGGCCGGCTGGCCTGGGAGCTTCTCCAGGAGCATGCCGAAAAGATCTCCCTTGTGGTTACGGATTTGGAGATGCCGGAAATGGACGGCTACGGTCTGGCCGAAAATATTAAAAAGGATGAACGGTTCGCGCACTTACCGATCATCGCGTTGACAACCCTGGCCGGAGAAGAGGATATGGCCAGGGGGAAATTGGTTGGAATGACGGATTACCAGATAAAGCTGGACCGTGAAAAGCTCATGAGCAGCATTTTTAGCCATCTCAAGGCAGCTTAGCCCCACAGGTGGTGCTGTTTGTAATGTAGAGGAAAATATTTAAAAAAGGAGACAGAAAGTCATGAAAAAAGCGATCGTATTTATTCTTTTCGGTATGTTGGTTATGACCCATGCATGGATGGTATCGGCCGGTGAAAAAGCACCCCAGAAAGTCGTCGACCTGGCACAATCCGAGCTGGCCAAGGTCGGTACGGATCCTGTGATCGTGGCTGCGGTAAAGGCTGAAAACGGCAAGGGAAAATCCCTTGACCAGATAAAGGCCAAGGATAAAGAATGGAAGGCCACAGCAGGGGTTGCCGACTACATGAAAGCGATTATGGAATCCGAATGTGGAAACCATTTAAAGAAAATCCAGGATGGCAAGGCCTATTATGCCGAAATCTTTGTCATGGACAACCAGGGCGCCAATGTGGCCATGACCGACAAGACCTCCGACTACTGGCAGGGAGACGAAGCAAAGTTTAAAAAATCCTTTAAAGGCGGGGCCGGTGCGGTGTTTATCGATGAAGTCGAATTCGACGACAGTGCCCAGGCATACCTGGTTCAGATTTCCGTACCGGTAAAAGAC